>Ga0268262_10007262_pt1 | contig 10399 bp, 11 predicted proteins | sample TergutNc150P3_FD_190354 | JGI IMG/M metagenome (GOLD analysis project Ga0268262, IMG submission 190354) | Nasutitermes corniger P3 segment gut microbial community from laboratory colony in Florida, USA - Nc150 P3 (SPAdes) (version 2) | ecosystem: Host-associated > Arthropoda: Insects >...
GTGGTCAAAAGGGGCGAGTACGGCGCCCTGCTGGTGGCGCCCGGCCTGCGCGTGCCGGTGCCCGCCATGCCGATGGAGGCCGTCACCGACCCGACCGGCGCCGGGGACACGTTTGCAGGGGGCTTCCTTGGCTACCTTGCGTCCGTGGGCGACCTGGAGGAGCGGGCGCTGAGGAAGGCCATGTGCGTCGGCACGGTGATGGCCAGCTTCACCATCGAGAAATTCGGCGTCGAGAGGATAGCGTCCGTCGCCAAGGGGGAGATAGAGGAAAGGCTAAGGCTCTTTTCCCTGGCGACGGGGGTACAGGGATTATAATCGTTTGGTGATGGTCTGTGCGTTCCACCGGGGGCGGCGATGGGTTGGGGAAAATGGCTGGGTATTTTGCTGGTGCCGGCGCTTGCGGCGGCGGCGCAGGATGCCCCTGGCTCGGTGAAAATCCAGGACCACAGATCGAGGTGGAACTACCCAACGACCGTCGCGCCCAGGCAGGGGCAGAAGCTGCACTTGGTCGAGAAGGGCGACACGCTGTGGGACTTGGGCCACAGGTACTTGGGCAGCCCGCACGCGTGGCCGCAGATATGGGAGCTGAACAGGTGGGTGGCGGACCCGCACTGGATTTATCCTGGCGACCCGCTTCTGATACCCCTGGAGAGCCGGGCGATAAGTTCCGGCGATGGGCCCGACCCCGCGATAGCCGGCCTTTCGCCCGACCGCCTGGTCAGGAACCCCGCGATGGGCAGGGTCGGCTACCTCTATGCCTTCCAGGACTACCTGCACCTCCCGTACCTCGCACCCAAGGGCGCAGCGGCGAACTTCAAGGAGCTCAAGGCCATTCGGATAACCGGGTGCCAAAAGGAAGAGAGGCAGAACCTCTCCAGGGGCGACATCGTGTATCTTGGCGGCGGGCGCGACAAGGGGCTGCAGGTGGGCGACCGCATGGTGGCCCTCAAAATAGTGCAGCGCGGTCTGAGGCACCCGGACTCCGGGCTGGACGGAAAGTCGATCGGCGACGTGATTCAGCACGCTGCCATACTGAGGGTACTGGCGATCCATCCGAAGAACGCGGAGGCAGCGATAGAGGACACGCTGGACGGCGTGGAGATAGGCGACTTCGTTGCCCCGTTCGACCCGCCGACGCTCATACACGCCAAGGACGCCCCGCTGCGCACGGACACGCGCGAGCCGATAAAGCTGGGCACAAAGGCCAAGGTGCTGTACGGCAGGAACGGCGCCACGTATTTCGGCTCAGGCGACTTGGTGCTGATAGACGCCGGCAAAAAAGCGGGCCTGAAGGTGGGCGACGTGCTGCTGGGCATCCGCGGCAAGCAGATGGTGCAGGACGGCGGCTGGGGCGGCGCGGTGACAAACAGGTACTTGGGCCAGTTGCTCGTGGTCAGGGCGGACGAGAAGTCATCCACCTGCCTTGTCATATCCACCAAGACGGAGATGACGCTTGGCGACACAGTGACGAAGTAGGCGCAGGTCAACCGGCAACCCCCTAAAAGCGAATAGAATGAAACGGTACGCTTGGAGACAACATGGACACATTTAGCAGAACAGTCGGGGCGCTTGCGTTGGCGCTGTTGCTTGCCGGGTGCGGCAACAAAGGGGCGGTGCCCAATGAAACCGTGATAGCCAAGGTGGGCACCGAAAAGATTACGGAGGCCCAGTTCCGCAACATCGCCCGCATCCTCATCGAGGCCCAGACCGACGACCCCGGCAAGGCGGACGAGTTCCTGGACAAGGACGAGCACCGCGGCCAGCGCGGCGAGTTCCTGTCCAGATACATTGACAGCAAGAGGATAGCCATGCTTGCCAAGGAGGAGGGCTTGGACAACGATGCCAAGGTGAAGCTACAGATAGAAGAGGCGACCACGTCGGTGTACGCCCAGGCGCTGCTGCAGAGACGCCTTTCCGACCAGACCCCCACGGACGAGCAACTAAAGGCGATATACAACGAGCTGGTGACCACCCAGAAGGCCAAGGGGGCCACAAGCATCCCCCCGTTCGAAGAGGCCAAGCCCTACCTGCCGCAGATCTGGAGGGGCAAGAGGCAGCAAGAGGCCGAGAAGTCGCTGATGGACGAAATCAAGGAAAAATACCCCGCCACGTACGCGGACGACTACAAGCCCCTGAGCGACGGGAAGTGAGCCGGGCGTGACCCGCGCTTTTCGCGTTGCGCTACTGACCGCGCTGTTGGCCGCGCCATCGGCGCTGTCGGCCCAGGCGCCGGCGTACATCGAAAGCCCGGTGTTCGGCGGCACGTCGATGTTCCTCGAAGGTGTCTCTCACATGGGCCGCGACTCCAAGAGGCAGGGCACAGATTCGTTCTTCGCCATGAGCTTCTCGCAGGGCGACTTCGGAGCCGACAAATTCTTTTCGCGCCTGGAGGCGCTGAAGGGCGGCGACGCAGAAAGCGCCGACGCCGCAGCGCGGGCAATAAAGGACGGCCCGTGGGGGACGCGCTCGCACAGCTTTGGTCTGCTGGTCTGCGAAAAGGGCGCGAGCATTGCCTTGTCGAGGGAAGAGACCACTTCGATGTGGGCGGTTGACGGCCTTCCTGATGTGCCCGGCATCGATGGCATCAACGGCTTTGACGGCTTCGAGGTCAGGAGGGCGGTGGGCGACAGACTGACCTTTGGCTACACCGACAGAAACGATGCATTTCTGTACGGCTCGGCCATCAGGGTGGAGCGCTGGGCGCTGGGCGCGACGCGCTGCGACCCGCAGGGCTTTTCAATGATCGGCGGCACTGACCCGAACCCGGACGACCCGCTGGACTACACAGAAACACAGGGGCGCAGTTTCTCGTACGCGATGGACGCGTTCCTTGGTCTGGAGCTGGCCAGCGGCCTGCGCCTGGGTGTCCAGGCGAACCGCCTGAACGCGAGGCGACTAGGAGATGTGGAGGAGAAGACGCAGTACAGGGCCGGTGTCCAGATCGACATGGGCCAGGTGGCGCAGTTGTCCATCGAAAAAGACCTGAACGAGGCGGCCAGGCTGCCCTTCCCGGCGCCGGCGCGCACAGAGGCCGCGTCGCTGAAAATCAGGGCCAACAGCGCCGTCACATTTTCCCTGGGCGCGGAGCGCAGGATTATTGGCGATGCCTCCAGCGTGCGGTACGGCGCGGTGGTCTGGCTCACCGGCAAACAGCACCACCTTGGCGCAGGCTTCCAGTTCGGCGGCGAGAGGTCGCCCTGGGGCGCGACGTGGAAGATGTATTAAAACAGTTGCCAGTTGCCAGCAGTCAGTTGCCAGTGGAAGTTGTTTTTCATCTCGCCCTCCACGCTCTTTACGCTTTTGCACATCAGTACACGGTCCTGTCCGTGACCTGCATGTCCTGCAGGATGTCGAAGACGCTTGTCGCCGATGGGGTGGTCAAGCAGTGCCTCCGCTGTGTCGTAGCAGGTCTCGTTGGCTTCGTCGTAGGCCAGGCAGATGCCGAACCCGCAGTAATCAAATCCTCCGGGGGACCCGCCAACAGGCGAGATCGCATAGCTCTTCCCGTCGTAGTCGAAACAGAATTCGCACCCGCAGTTGAAGCACCCTATGAACTCTTCGGTGTCCCTGAAGTTGTGCGATTTGTCGTGGATGACTTTCATGGCTTGCTCCTTTTCAGTTTTGGCGCTCTCTTGCCGCCCCTGTAGTTGATGGGGGCACTGGGCTAAGGTACGGCCTGCGGTCGCATCAAAATCCACTGTCAACTGGCTACTGGTCACTGGCAGCTGTTCTTTTCCAGCTCCCTGATGGTCGATAGCACTTCGGCGTCGTTTTTCCAGTAGAGCGCGGTGGTCCTCAGCATCCAGCCTATGATCCAGGCGTTGGCGGCGGCGACTATTGCCTGGACGGCAAAGAGGGCCCAGAGCTTGGGCAGCGACTGACCGCCCCAGAGCCAAGCAAGGAGCAGTGCAGAAAAGGACAGGCCAGTCCTGACGGAGACCCCCAGAAAGACAATCGTCCCCCACTGGATTGGGTGGGACCAGAGGTGAAGAAAGCCCTCCTTCATGTGCCCCATCCATTCCCGAATGTCCTGCGGTGCGCGGTGCGCTAAGTCAACCCTGCACAGCCACCACTGCACCAGCAACGACGAGGCGAAGCACAGGTGGAGCAGGGGGGAGACCATGAAATCCAGCCAGCACAGAAACTGTATGCCGGACGAGGCCAAGAGTCCGAGTGTGCCCCAAAGGGCGGCGTGCAGGGCCCAGAGTGGCAGCCAGCCGATACAGAGTGCCGTTGGGATGGAAAGCAGCAGGGGCGTTGGCTTGGCGGCGACGCCTGCCGCGCCAGCCTGGACCTTCCAACCCGCCCAGACCGCCCACAGCATGGCGGCGGCGCCCACTGCGATGACCCAAGGGTCAAGCAGGTGCCAGGCCTGCGGCACCGCGTCTGCAACCTGCCCCTGCCCCATCACTTCCCACAGGCCCCGCGCCGTCAAGGTTCCACCCCAGTTGTCCGCAATTTGGCTGTTGCCCACGGCAAAAGCCAGGCGAAGGGCGACACGGATGGACGCAAAGAATTGGAACGCCACCCACGCCGCAATCAACTGTAGCCCCCAGGACGAAAAGCCGCCGTGTACGGCCTTCGGCAGGAAGCCCTTGGGACCTTTCGGTACCGGCCCAGTGCTTTCGTGGATGGTGGTTGGTCTTTCTGGGATGGTTTCCATATCGTGCCCACAAAATTACATTACTTGGGCACTATGCCCCCTTATGGGTGCAGCCTCAGAACAATGGATCCCCTGGCTTGCGCTTCCACGGCTCGGGCCTCTTGGAGCCGTCCTTGGGCTTTGCTTCCTTCGCCGCGGCCAACGCGCTTTGCAGCCCGCCGCTGACGCTGGCCACCGTCGCGCGCGTCGTCGCCGGTGAGGGCGCGGCGGACGGCGCGGGCGCGGCGGAGGACGGCGCGGAGGTGCGCTGTCCCTCCGACTGCTCTTTCAGCCGCTTTTCGTGCCAGGCCTTCCGCTTGGGGTCAACGACCTTCTTCCTGCGCTCTCCCGGCGCCTTCTGCTGCGCCTTCGGCTTGGTCTCCCTGCGGGTCTCGCGCACCTGCGACTCTGGATCCGATGCGTCCTCAAGTATCTTGGCCAAATTGGCCAGCGTGCCAAAGCCCTTATTGGTCATACGTTGGATTTGCTCCCAGTCATGAGCAAGGATTCTATCAGGGAATGGGCGCCCAGGCAACAAACAGTGGCCGGCGCCATCAACTTGACCACCATCAGCCATTCACCAGCTTCGCCGTGTACCTCGCGATCATCAGTTCCTCGTTTGTGGGCACCACGCATGCGGCGGTGCGGGAGCCAGGGGCGGAAATCAGCCTGTCGTTTTTGCTGCGCTCTTTGTTGGCAGCCTCGTCCAAGTTTATGCCCAACAGGTTTTGCAGCTTCTTGCAGACCTTTGCGCGGACGTTGCTGCTGTTTTCGCCAATGCCGGCTGTGAATGTGACAGCGTCCACGCCGTCCATGGCGGCGGCGTACGCGCCGATGTACTTCACGATGCCGTAGCAGAGAGTGTCGTGCGCCAGTCTGGCGGCGTCGTTGGTCTGCATGGCGCCCTCAATGTCGCGGCAGTCGCTGCCCACGCCCGAAATGCCCTGTAGGCCGCACTGTTTGTTGAGTAGTGCGTTGAGACCCTTGGCGTCAAGGCCCTCTTTCTCCATCAGGGCCACGATGGCGCCAGGGTCGACGCTGCCGCAGCGGGTGCCCATGATGATGCCCTCCAGCGGCGTGAGACCCATGGAAGTGTCAACCGACTTGCCCTTGTCAACGGCCGTGATGGACGACCCATTGCCGAGGTGGCAGGTGACAATCTTCAACTGCTCCAGCGGCTTGCCAAGCAGCTTGGCGGTGCGCTCGGCCACATAGCGGTGGCTCGTGCCGTGGAAGCCGTAGCGCCTCAGCCCGTGCTTTTTGCAAATCTCCAGCGGCAGGCCGTACGTGTAGGCGTAGTCGGGCATGGTGGCGTGGAAGGCGGTGTCGAACACGGCCACCTGCGGCTTGCCCGGGAACATCTCCATGGCGGTCTTAATGCCCAGCGCGTTGGCCGGGTTGTGCAGGGGCGCCAGCGCGGCCAAGTCCTCTATTTCGCGCAGGACCTTGTCCGTCACCAGCATGGGCTCGCCGAAGTTCGGGCCGCCGTGCGCGACGCGGTTGCCCACGGCCGAAACGTCCCTGCCCTTCAGGACGGTCTTGCGCAGCTCGTCCATGATTATCGTCAGCGCGTCCTTGTGGTCCTTCATGTCCTGCTCGACGCCGCCCTTTTCTCCCATGACGGTCCACTTGACGGCCCCGCTTGGAAGCCCTATGCGCTCGGCCAGACCGTCCGCCAGCGCGTCCTCCGTGGCGACGTCTATCAGGCAGAACTTGAGCGAACTCGAGCCAGCGTTGAGGGTCAGTATTAGCATTTGGTGCCTCCTCCATTGTGTTTATAGCAGTTTTGGCGGCTGGCTGCTAGTGGCCAGCGGCAAACCCTGACAGACAAAATTAACACACAAATGCACGGTTGCTTACGCGCCGTTCACGCCCGCGCAACACGGAGCCGCGAACATAGCCAACGACCAAGAGTGGTCTTCCCTTATGGAGAAAACATGCACATCTCAAAGAAAATGTCGGCACTGGCGCTCGCACTGGCGGCAGGTCTGCCCGCCTCCGCGCAGGCACCCAAAATCAGCGGCCTGGTCCAAGTCTGGTACACCCAGATGACGGACAGCAACCTGCGCCAAAACAGCAACACGGGCCCCTACGACATCCGAGGCGAGTTCCGCGAAAACGGCTTCAGCGTCCGCAGGACCGAGATAAAGCTGGCCGGCAGCGTGGGCGACAGTGTCGACTGGGAGGTCATGTTCGACCCGACCATAACCAGTCTGCCCGTCCTTCAGGACGCTGCCATAAAATACAAGCTGCCCAACAGGGTGGAGTTCAGGGTGGGTCAGTTCAAAAACATGCAGACCCTTGAGGGCATGACATCCTCGTCCGAGTTGATACTCATCGAGCGCTCGCAGATGGCCAAGAGGTTCGGCGACGTCAGGGACCGCGGCGCCGTGGCGAGCATAGGCTTCGGTGACGCCAAGGGCTTTGGCGGCAGGTTCCACTTGGGCATGTTCAACGCCAACGCCAAGGGCAATGAAACCAACGCGCAGAAGGACACAGTCGCTAGGCTGGAACTGAACTACGGCAAGCTGCACACCTTTGGCGCCTACACGCTTCAGGGCAGCACCAACCTGTCCGACAAAAGCACGGGCAACGACACGCTGAAGGGCGGCACGTTCACCGTGTACGGCAACGGCACAGCGCCAACGCCCGCCGAGGTGCTGGACAACAAGGACGCGACCAACCAGATTGGCGCCTACTACCGCTTCCAGGACGACAAGTTCCACGCCTCCGTGGAATTGATTACGGGCCAGATTGGAAGGCTGTACCCGTCGCTGGTTACGACCGCCGGCGCCAGCGTAAACGGAAACAGGAAGCACCTGGACCAGCAGTTCCTTGGCTACGTGACCACCTTTGGCTACACATTCGGCAGGCACTCATTCATCGGCCGCTACGACCTGCTGAACTACAACTACGGCGACAAGTGGTACGGCGACGGCAACCCGTACGTGAACACGGTCAACGGCACGGACTTCACGCCGACTTACACGGAGACCACGCTCGGCTACACCTACGCCTTCCTGCCCGAAAAGCTGAAGAACGCCAACATCAAGGTCAACTACGTGCTGCGGAGCAAGAACTTCCTCCAGCCCAGGCCCAGCCAGACCGGCGCACAGGGCGGCGACACACTGTACGTCTGCTTCCAGACGGCCTTCTAGCTCCGCCCAGCGCGGAGTGAATCCGCGCCGCATCCATCGCCCAGTGCCACCCCCGCGCTGGGCGATTTTTTACCCGCTTGTTTTCCAATGCCAACGGTCATACCATTGACTTGGTTTTTTTGGAGAACCTATGACGAGCGGTCTGAAAAACGCATCCCTAGTCGCCCTGCTGCTGGCGGTCGGAAGTCCGGCCTTCGCCCAGGCCCCCAAGATCAGCGGCCTAGTCCAGACCTGGTACACGCAGATGATGGACAACAACCTGCGGCGCAATGCCAACGCCCCATTTCCAGACAGCTCAAGCAGCTACTACACGCTCGCGCCGCACAACGAAAACGGCCTCTACATCAGGCGCATTGACCTCAAGGCGATCGGCTCCGTCGGCGACGTCGAGTACGAAGTATTCGTTGACACAGCCCTCACAGGCTTCCCCATCTTGCAGGATGGATACTTCAAGTACAAGATGCCCTACAACATCGAGCTAAAGGTCGGTCAGTTCAAGCCCCTACAGACGCTGGAGGGCCCTGGCTCCTCCGCCGAGCTCATGCTGGCGGAGCGCTCCATGCTGGCGCGCGTCTTCGGCGACCCCAGGGACCGCGGCATTGCGGCCAGCATAGGGTTCGGCGACCCCAAGGCCTTCGGCGGCCGCTTCCACGTCGGCTTCTTCAACGGACAGCTCAAGAGCAATGACGCAAACGCCCAGAAGGACATCGCCGCTAGGCTGGAGATGAACTACGGCAAGGAGCACTCCTTCGGCGCCTACACGCTACAGGGCTCCACGAACGTGGCGGACAAGGGTTCGCTGTTCGGAGGCGCATTCCAGGGTGCCGACGCGCCCACGCCCGCCGAAGTGCTGGACAACAAGGACGCGACATCCAACATGGGTTTTTACTACCGCTTCCAGAACGACACATACCACGCCGCCTTCGAGTTCATCACCGGGACTCTGGGCAGGCGCTACCCCTCCGTTGGCGTGGGCAACGCCAAGAGGGAGCACCTTGACCAGCAGTTCATGGGCTACGTGGGGACCTTCGGCTACGCGCTGAACAAAAAGCACAGGCTGGTGTTGCGCTACGACTACCTGAACTACAACTTCGGCGACAAGTGGTACGGCAACACCAACCCGTACCAGTTCGGCGGTGCCGACTACTCCCCTGCCTACACCGAGACCACGCTGGGCTACATCCATTCCTTGGCCGAAAACTACCGCCAGGCCTGCATCAGGGTCAATTACATCATGCGGAGCAAAAACTTCCTGCAGCCTGACACTCGCCGGGGCCAGACCGGCGAACAGGGCGGCGACTCGCTGGTGGTGGCGTTCCAAGTCGCCTTCTGATGTAGTTAATAGTAGCCAGTTGACAGTTGCCAGTTAATTTGGATGCGCCGCCGATTGGCGGCGCACCTCTATCTGCTAACCATCCACGCTGCCGAGCCTGTAGCCGATGCCGACGACTGTCTCGACCAAGCCGGCGGACGCGCCCAGTTTTGCGCGGACGCGCCTGATGTGTGCGTCTATGGTCCGGCTCTCGCCCAGGTACTCCAAGCCCCATACCTCGTGCAGCAGCTTGTCCCTGGTCAGCACGCGCCTGGGGTTCCTCATCAGGTACGCCAGCAGGTCGAACTCCTTGCGCGTGAACTCCATTCTCTGACCATCTATGTGGACAGCCCGGCTTTCGGGGTCCAGGCTTATGGGGCCAAAGACCAGCGGCGCGGCTGTGGTTTCGGGTGCCTCGGCCTTGGGCGATGAGCGGCGCAGTATGGCCCGCACCCTGGCCATCAATTCGCGGCTCGAAAACGGCTTGGGCAGATAGTCGTCCGCGCCCAGCTCCAGACCCAGTACGCGGTCTATTTCTTCGCTCCTTGCCGTCACTATTATCACGGGCGATGCCTTGAGTGCCGGATGCTTGCGGATGGCCCTCAGCACCTCCAGGCCGTCGAAGTCGGGCAGGGTCAGATCCAGTATTGCCACGTCAACCTTTGGGGCGGAGCCTTGGGCGGTTTTCTCCAGGTAGTCCAGCGCGTCCCTAGCAAGGCCGAGGGAGCATACGCTGAAGCCCTCCCTTTTGAAGTGTTGCTCCATGCCGCTTCGGATGTCGGCGTCGTCTTCAAGCAGTAGTATGTGGGGCACACTCACTCCTTAGAGCCATTCCCTATCTGTCCTTCGGCCTGGCTCAGGTACTGGTGTTTGGCGCTGACGCCCTCCGCTATGAAGATGACCTCCTCGGCAATGTTGGTAGCCATGTCGCCTATCCTCTCCCAGTTCTTGATGACTATTATCAGGTGCGAGGCGCGCTCGATGCACAGGGGGTCGCTCACCATCTTGCGGACCAGCTCGCGGTAGCAGTGGTTGTATATCTCGTCGACTTTGTCATCGCTTTCGATTACTCCCCTGGCCAGCGCGGAGTCCGTGGCCACAAAAGCGTCAACCGAGCGGCGCATCATGGAAGTGGTCTCCTGGCCAAGCGCCTCCAGCAGCCCCGGGGGCAGTATCTGCTCCAGGTGGTTCAGCAGCGGCGCCCTGCGGGCTATGTTTTCGCAGTGGTCGCCAATGCGCTCTATTTCGGGCAGTATCTTGAAGGCCGACGTGACGAAGCGCAGGTCG
>Ga0268262_10007263_pt1 | contig 10398 bp, 9 predicted proteins | sample TergutNc150P3_FD_190354 | JGI IMG/M metagenome (GOLD analysis project Ga0268262, IMG submission 190354) | Nasutitermes corniger P3 segment gut microbial community from laboratory colony in Florida, USA - Nc150 P3 (SPAdes) (version 2) | ecosystem: Host-associated > Arthropoda: Insects > Digestive...
TGAAAACAAATTCTCGTGCATATGTGTTCCTTGTTTTTATTCTTTAAATCTATATTTTTTTGCTCATAGGTGTATCTCTTTTTTGAATATTATAAATAAAAATTCATAATCACGCTATTTTTAGGAGTCACCTCATATAACTTTTTCCTCTTTGGAATCCATTTGTATTGCAACTGGAATTTTTTCTGTCATTTCGCCTTCGAAAATACCTACACAATATTTGCAAGTATTTAAATATCCGTTATCACTATAGCCTAATATAAACTCCAATATATCAGTCGGTGAAGCAACCAAATCTATATAGTCATTAGGCATTTCTTCAATTAAATTAAGATATGAATTTATTGTTGAAAAACAACAAGAATAAATATAGTTTTTCCCATCTTTATATCCAAAATATGGGAATCCTTTTGCATGACAAATACAATTGTCATGCTGTAAAATTAAATTTTCTTCAGAATCAAGCGTATTCTTATCTTTAACCAATAACCCAGCTTTATCGAAATATGAGCGTTTTAGTATATCAAAAAAAATCTTATTCTGTTCTAGTAAAGATATTACTTTCTGAAAATTTTTACGTGCTAATTCAACATTCTCACGATAGTCATCTACTATCACATGAACTTTCGGAGTTTTTAATGCATTTAATAATTTTTCATTCGGTATAATTGTGCCATTTGTAACTATATCTATTTTTTCATATCTGTCCTTGTAATTTTGGTTAAGAAAATCTATCATATCTCCTAAATCACGATAAGCAAAACCATCACCAATCCCACCGATAAAAGTATAAGTATAGTCAATTTTATTAAAGAAATTTTGAATATTTTTTTTCAATAAATCAAAATTGATGGTTTTACGAACACCTCGGTAAGTTTGTATAAAACAATGCTTGCAATTTAAATTACAGTTCGTATGAGCATACATATCAACAATATGAAAGAATAATTTATTATAACGATACCAAATAAACACTGTTAAATATCTAAAGAATTCGTAGGGAGTGAATACATTAAACCTGCGTTTGAATTTCATATTCGTCAGTAGCTCGGCGAGAAGTTTCGGCAGGCTTTTTTCGGTGACAGCAAGTATGACAATATCATTGCTGTCAGCAAACCTCGTATGAAATTCTTCTGGAGATATTACCGGATAACCAAAAAATTGTTGCTTCTGTTTTTCTTTATCTCTATCCACAAATACAAAATCTAAATTGACTTTGCCGTTATTTGATTTTTTCTCTGCCCATATAAGCTGTTCTATAATTTCATTCAGAAATGTAAATATACAGCCGTAAAAATATACAACTTTTGTATTCTTGAAATATTCACCGGCATCATCAAATTGATGTCCTTTGTTTGTCCATTTCATTGCTCTATCCTCCCTAACCATTCAGCAAGCTGCATAATTGATGTGTAAAAATCTGTATATGGAATGTATCCAGTTTCATGATTAAATAAAGAACAGTCAAGCCACTCTTTGTTTAAATCAAGACCGTCTTTTTTATTTTCATCAAAATGCAAAACTGCATTCGGTGAAAGCATATCACGAATCCTTGTTAAATACTCATTGAATTTTGCTGGGGAATTACTCCCTATGTAATATCTTGTATGTTCCAAATTAGAATGAGCTGCTAAATATAAACCATTAACTAAATCTGCAACTGCAATTATATCGAAATAATTTTCTCCATAGCCAAAATTCAGCGGCAACCCTTTTTTTAATTTTATAATACTGTCTGCAATTACTTGATTGGTTTTATTATATTTGCCAATTGGATGACAAAATGTGCACCAAACCAATTTAATTGAATTTTGCAAACTAAATTGTCTCATAATGTTATACACATATCTTTTAGTATATAAATAATATGACATAGGAACGAAAGATTTAGCTATATCTATTTTACCGCATAATTCCTCATATACTGTTCCAGTGCATATTATTCGGTCGCAATTTATATTTTTTGCCAATTTGCAAACGTTATTGGCAATGGCAATGTTTTTAAGTTGCTCATCTATATTTGCTCTTAAATTGCCTGATGAACTTTCCCAAGCAAGATGAAATATGAGATTAATTTTAGATTCTTTAAAAAAATCACACAAATGCGGATTTAACAAATCAATAGTATGAACATTTACTCTTTTATCGAAACTATCTTGTGAGCGGCTTATTGCATAAACCTCAATATTTTTAGCAAGTAACTTTTCAACCAAATGTTTCCCTATGAAACCATTCGCTCCTGTGACAATTGCTTTTGCCATATTCTCAAAATTCCTCAATACTCGGTATAAAAGTGATAAACTTGCCACCCCAATCACAAATAAAATTTGCTTGTTTTGCAATTTCTTCTCGTAAATTCCAAGGTAAAATAATCACATAATCTGGCTTTTTTAATGAAAGTTCATCTATATGGACAATTGGAATTTGAGAACCTGGTAAATATAAACCTTGCTTATGTATGTTTGAATCTACGACAAAATCAATAAATTCTCTGCCTATACCGCAATAATTCAGAAAAGTATTCCCTTTAGCCGCTGCACCGTATGCGGCAATGCGTTTTCCGCTTTTCTTAATTTTTATAAGATACTCCAATGAATTATATTTTATATTCCTAACCGTAGAATCAAATTTTTCATAAGTTGATATATCGTTAAGTCCGTTTTGAATTTCCTCCGATAAAATATCATTTACCGAAGAACTAATCTCAACCGGATTATCAGAATGCGTGGCATATATCCTCACAGACCCGCCATGCGTAGGAAGTTTATCTATTCTGAAAAGTTTTAATCCATGCTTTTCAAATATATATTTAACAAAACTAATGGAAAGGTAAGAAAAATGTTCATGATAAATTGTATCAAATTGATAAAGATTTATTAACTGCAAAAGATGTGGGAATTCCAAATTAACGACACCTTTGTCCTTCAGCAGCATTTTTATTCCTTTTACAAAACTGTTGATTTCTGGTACGTGTGCAAATACGTTATTTCCAATTATTAAATCCGATTTTCCATAGCTCTCTTCAAGTTTCGAAACTAACTTATCACTGAAAAAATCAACTACCACATCTATGCCTTTTTGTTTAGCATTTTCCGCAACGTTGGAAGATGGCTCAATGCCGTATGTTTTTATGTTATATGGCTTGAAATATTGCAGTAAATATCCATCATTGCAGGCAATTTCAGTAACAGTGCTATCAGCGTTTAGTTTTAAATACTCAACGATATAATCCACATATTCCTTGCAGTGTTTAAGCCAGCTTGACGAAAATGATGAAAAGTATTTGTAATCAGAAAAAATATTCTCTGGTTTTTCTATTACTTCCGTTTGCACTAAGAAACAATTATCGCAAACATTTACAACAAGCGGATAAAATGTTTGACCGTGCAATATGCTTTCTTCATTCAAATATTCATTAGAAAGCGGAGAGAACCCCAAATCTGCGAATTTATGGTTCAATGGTTTATCGCAAGAGCGGCAATGTAGATTCTTCATAAGTTATTTCACCTCCTTATATATTCCCAATTTTTATCCTGCTCAGACATTATATATGGTTCTGGCAAAGGCCATTTAATCCCAAACAATGGTTCATCATAACGAAAACCCGTAGATTTTCCAGGCGTGTAAAATGCTGTTATGCTATAGAATAATTGCGTATTGTCTGTAAGAGTAAGATAGCCGTGAGCACAACCGTTTGGAATTATCAAGCCTATGCCGTTTTCTTCGCTAATTTCAACTCCAATATATTTACCGTAAGTTTCAGAGTTCGGCCTGACATCTACGCATACATCATAAATTCTGCCTCGGGTACAAGTTACAATTTTATCTTCCGCTGCTTCGTCAAGCTGTATATGAAGCCCTCGCAAAGTTTTTGCCGTTTTATTCATACATAAACTGCTTTGAACGAATTTTGATGTTATTCCATTTTTTTTAAATTCATCCTCGCAATAAACTCTTGCAAAATAACCACGCTCATCCACAAACGGCGTTCTGTGAATTAACCAACAATCTTTTATTTCGCTTTTTTCAAAAACCATATAAAGTAATCTGTCGCTCCATTAAATGTGAAACATCATTATTCATATAATAGGCTTTATACCATTCCACTGTAGCATTAATCGCTGTTTCTATATCCCATTTTGATTTCCACCCAAGTATGCTACCTATTTTTGATGAGTCAAGCCTTAATACATTTGCCTCGTGCGGTGCGTTTGCTTTTTCATGGCAAATACACTTTGCGTTTTCTCCCCAGCTTTTACAAAACAGGGCTGCTAATTCAGATGTTGTAATGCAATCGTTATTGGATGAGCTAATATTGTATTCACCTTGCAAATCTTTGTTTTCATACTGTTTTTGAGCCACGAGGATATATGCAAAAAGTGGTTCAATTACGTGTTGATAAGGTCTAACAGAATTAGGATTCCTGATAATAATTGGTTCATTTTTTGTTACGGCTCTCACGCAATCTGGAATTATTCTATTTTCAGAAAAATCTCCCCCGCCAATAACATTGCCAGCTCTGCATGTAGAAACGGCAATATTTTGAAGAAAACAACGTCTATATGTAGCCGTAACCAATTCGGAGCAAGATTTAGAGTTGGAATATGGATCATAACCATCAATGGTATCTATTTCTTTATATCCCCAATACCATTCGTTGTTTCTATAGACTTTATCCGTAGTCACATTTATAAACGATTTAACGCTTTTAATATTGCGAACGGCTTCTAAAACATTTACAGTTCCCATTACATTTGTTTCATAAGTATCAACAGGATTGGAATAGCCTTCCATAACCAAGGGCTGTGCAGCTAAATGAAATACTATTTCCGCTTGTGATTGCTCAATGAATGAGGTTAATGCTTTTATATTTTTTATGTTATTAAAAATTTCTATAACTGATAAACTTTTTCCTAATATTTTATTCAAGTTTGGCGAATACTCTGGTTTAAGCGAATAACCATATATTTGAGCGTTTAATAACGACAAAATTTTGCAAAGCCACATTCCTTTAAAGCCGCTGTGTCCTGTAATAAAAACCTTTTTTCCGTTCCAAAATGATGAATCAATCATTTTTTCCACACCTCCCACGGGGCACATCCTTGATTCAATAAATTTTCCAAATATTGTTTGTCACGCATTGTATCCATGCAAGCCCAAAAACCGTTGTGCATATAAGCAACTAGATTTGAGTTTTTCGCATACGATTCTAGAGGTTCACGTTCAAGAATTGTATTATCCCCTTCAATTTCATCAATAATTTCGGGATTCAATACCATATATCCTCCATTTATCCATCCGCTATCTTCAAGATTTTTTTCTGCAAATTTTTTTATAAGATTATTTTCATCAATTGTTAAAATTCCAAACCTATTTCCAGGTCTAACCGCGGTAATCGTTGCTTTTCTTTTGTGATTTTTATGAAATTTTTCCAACTCTTTAATATTCACATCACAAACACCATCACCATACGTCAGCATAAACGGTTCATCATTAAGATATTTGGCAATGCGTTTAACTCTACCTCCAGTCATTGTATTAAGCCCCGTATCAACAAGAGTAACGCGCCAAGGCTCAACATCGCTTGCGTGAATATAATGCTCTTTGCCTTTGCTATAATCAAATGTGACATCAGAAGAACGGTAGATATAATAATTATCAAAATATTCCTTTATTATATTTGTTTTATATCCGCAGCATATTATAAAATCATTATAGCCATAGTAAAAATAAGATTTCATAATATGCCATAATATAGGTTGCCCACCTATCTCAATCATCGGTTTAGGTTTTAAAACGCTTTCTTCAGAAATACGCGTTCCGTATCCACCTGCTAAAATAACTACTTTCATATTTCACTCCCTTTCAAATTGGTATTTTCATAAAAACTATAATAATTAGTAAAGCCATATTTGTTTAAATTTTCTATAATAGTAGCAGTATTTTTTCTATCAACAGTAATCAGTAATCCATATTCCTCGTTTTTTGGCAATTCGCATAATTCATATACTTTATATTCTTTGATAAAAGATTCTTTTTTATGACCATCAGAAACAACAAATCCCATTGGTTTAATTCCTTGAGATAATAGCATCTTAAGAAAATACATACCATAAGCTCCAGCACCATATAAATAAATATTTTTATTTTGGATAATATATTTCGCAAAACTCAAACTAGAAATCGAATTAAGCAACAAAGTAAGCAACTGAGCATATGTGCTGAATTTTGATTCAATATTATCAAATAGTCTAAAAATTATTGTTTCAAGCATAGTTTGATGACTTGAAATTAATGACCCAGCGTATTTGTCAGACATCATCGTACCAGACATATAACCTTCATGCTGCGCAACGTAGGGATAAATACGTTCTATCGCATGTGAAATAGTTCCATTTATAGGCATAGGTTCTTCTAAAAAATCATCATATTTCCAAGGATAATTGAACAACGTTTTCAATGCAGCGGTACGACACCAAAATGTACCACCAACCGAAAGCGGTTGTTTTTCTTCTGAAATTTTGCATTTTAATTTGAGCCGCTCGGATAGATTTTTGGTATTATTAAAGTCGCTGCTCCATCTCCTATTTCCTACTACAAAATATTTGCCGTGATATGGAGGTGGTACTGCAAGCAATCCGAGAAGCGGATTTTCTTCAAAACAATTTATAACGTTTTTTATGTATTCTGCACTAACAACTGAATTATCCCATAATAAATCCATATATGTCTGGCCGAACATATAAGAATCAGAATGTTTATTGGATTTTTTATCTTGCGTGCAACAAAGATAATCATATTGCGAAATTAATTCTCTGCATGCTATCAGCCTTGCACTAACCTCTCTGCCTCGATTTTGAGGTTCTACAATACGATAATTTTTCCTTCCGCTTTTTTCAAACAATAATTTAATTTTTGTTTTATTACTTTCACCTTTTGTAGTTACTATAACATCAATTGAATCAGGTATTCTATTTATATATTCAAAGCAATGTTCAAATAAATCGGTATAATTTATATGCAATATTATGCCAATTTTTTTACCATTGAGAATATCGGCTTTAAAACAATAATTTTGAGGGAAAACAAAACACAATCCTAAAAAATTTCTTATATCTGATACATCGCATATGCGAATAAGATGTTTCAATATTAAGTTTTCATCATATAATGTATTGGTTTTAACGTGTTCCAAAATTTTTACAGCAGGTCTTGTGTCTGAATCATTTAATTTTTGGTGTAACTTGAGAGTAAATATTTTCCTTTTTATTAAAGGTAATTTACTTGAAATAATAAATACATAATCGTTAAAAATAGATATAGGAGGACGACAAACATTTTCTTGCATTTCTACATAAGATGTTCCCTTAAAATTTAAGGTATGTAAAAGTTCAGATAGAGCAAATTCATATGTTTTAACTGCTTCTTGATAATTAATTGGAGATTGGAGATTATTCCAATAATTTACAAATTCCTTATTAGAAAACACCGTTTTTCTAAAAACATAAAAATCAGAACGATAATGAGCTGGTGTAATATTTTCAGTAAATTCATCGTTAAATTCGCTTTGATATGTTAATGCCCAAAAATCACATTCACGGTTATCCATTTTTTCAAACATTTCCGATAAAGGATAAATTGGACCGTAATTGGAATCGTTAAAAAGAATTAATTCATCATATTCGCGTATAACATCCCAACCATATTTATCTATCGCAGCTTTATATGAACCGCTATCATATCCACCTCTATCGTTTATTATAACTTCCGAAGCGCAATTTTTTAATCTAGCGATTGATTCTTGTTTCATTGCTCCATCGCATACAACGATTATGTTTGATATAAATGGCTTGATAGCATCTAATAAATAGATAACGTAATCATCTACAATGCCATCAACATCATACATCGCAAAAATTCCAAGCCGCTTCAGGTTCTTAATCACTTATATTCTCCTTTTGTCTAATAATCCATTAATTCTCTCAATTCTTTCTGGATATTCTGAATTAATTTCAATGTATTCTTTTAAATAAATCTTCATCTCATCTTGCATTTTCAAAAACCATTCTTTATTTCCATTTTCTATAGCTTCCTCAGCCAAACAGCTTGCTCGAAAACAATGAAATCTTTTCACATATACACTTACATCTTCATAACCATTTTTTACGAGTATATCAACAATCTTTTTAAATACTTTAAAATCATCCATCTTCTTTTCAAACGAGGCGGAACGAACAATTGAAGTATTATGCTGATATTGATGATATAAAGAAATATCGGTATAAATTCCAGTACAATTTTCAGTTAAATATACAGATACATTAAATAAAGCATCAAATCCAAGTCTAAGCCCAGTATCAAATAATAAGTTTTCATTTTCATAAAAAATTCTAGCTGAATATAATTTATTCCACGCAGGAACCCAAAAACTTTTGTAATAATCTCTTCTAAAAGTAAATTCAACCATTTCTCTAGGTGACAATAATTTATCAGGAATTTTCTTTTTATTGACTACTGCGATTGAATCGGTATCCGTATCTAGAAAATAACCAACAACTGAAATCAATGCGTTATGTTTTTTAATGGCGTTATATAAAGTTTCAAACATTTTTGGTTCCATCCAGTCGTCTGGGTCACAAAAACCAACATAGTCGCCTGTGAAATTTTTCAAACCTATGTTCTGTGAATTGCACGGCGAACCTGAACCACCTATTGTTTCTTTGCGAAAAATTTTTATCCTATTATCTTTTGCAGCATACTCATCGCAAATCTTTACGCTATTATCCGTTGAACCGTCATCAATTAAAAGTATCTCAAGATTTTTATAGGTTTGATTTGCAACACTGTCAAGGCATTTTCTCAAATAAGGCTCCGAATTATATACTGGTATTATAACTGATATTTTTTCCATATTATATTTCAAACCCCGACTTATCTGGCAATATTTTCTCAAAACTATTTATTAAAGCTCTTTTCTCATTCTCAAAACTATCGCTTGATTCGGGCTCATTAACGCATATCATTTTTCCTTTTTGCTTTTTTATATAATCGGTAACTTCATTCAAACTATGAAAATTATTCAATATAAACGCTCTTCCAAATTTTATGCTTCTCGGATAAAAATTGCCAGATGCCAACTGCCAATCCTTGAACACCCATTGATTAAAATCCAGCATAGCTCTAAATTTATTTAAACAGGTTTGATGAAATTTATCTGCTTCTTTTTCCCACAATTCAATCATTGTTGATTTGCAAAGAGAAGTAGGTAAATGGTGCTGCCAAATACCTGTAAAACGAGGGAATCCAGATAAAATCCAGGAGCGAAAAAGCATTTTGCCATATTTTAAATTAAACCAACCCTTGCGGTTTTTCTTGAAAACTTCCTTGGAATTAAAATATTTGTTAAGAATACCTGTAGAACGGTATCGTGCAAATATAAAGAAAAGGTCCTCTATATGAGATTGAGCAGTTAATACCGCACTGTCACATGGTTTTCCGTTTACAAAAAAATCCTCTGCTTTCGTGTCTTTTATTATAAACATATCGTCATTGAAATAAATAAAATGCTCTGAAAGTTCTTTTATCCTGTGGAAATTCAGTTCTATAGTATGAGAACTGAATGTTGGCAAATATTCTTTTGGTATATAATCCTTATGCTCAACTATTTTTAATTTAGGATGTTCTTTATTGAGCCATTTTGGGATATGTCCCCAAGTTACCAAGAAGACGTTATTAACCCAAGGGGCAAATTTCTCAATCCCTCTAAATATATAATGCAAATTATCCCAATCCCTATATCTTGATACACGGTTGTCAGTATTTGCTCCCGCAGAATATTTTCTTTTTTCTGCAAGCCACGCGACATCGCTTCCATCAACCCAAGCAATAACAATATCAATGGGATAACAAGCATTTGCTTTTATATTCTGCATTTCGTTTTAAATATAGAAATTTTCTGGCGACTAATGGGTCAAGCTTTCACCTTCCAATATCCACCCTTATCCGCACCAACACGCTCAATTAAGCCTTTGGATTTGAGCTTGGAAAGATTTACTCTAACATTATCGGCTGTTATACCAACAATATTAGACAACTCTTCCGATGTAATACGTGGATTTTTTTTAATCTCATTAATAATTATTTTTTGACTTTTGGACAAATTTTCTGTGTTGTTTTCTGTGTTGTTTTCTATGTTGTTTTCTGTGTTGTTTTCTGTGTTGTTTTCTGTGCCTTTTTTTAAAGTTTTTTGTGAATTTTTACTTAACATAAAAATTACTTTTGTTTTGTCTATAGAAGTTTCGAATAACACTTTTTCGTTAGAAAATTCTTCCCATGATAATATTTTATCTATACCATAACCAGCCGTTTCGCATAATTTTGCACAACGGAATAATTTTG
>Ga0268262_10007265_pt1 | contig 10397 bp, 9 predicted proteins | sample TergutNc150P3_FD_190354 | JGI IMG/M metagenome (GOLD analysis project Ga0268262, IMG submission 190354) | Nasutitermes corniger P3 segment gut microbial community from laboratory colony in Florida, USA - Nc150 P3 (SPAdes) (version 2) | ecosystem: Host-associated > Arthropoda: Insects > Digestive...
TTTTGCTCAATGTTGCTTTTGCCATCGCCTCGCAAAATCATATTAGTCGTTGCTATGGAAAACATATCCTCGCGGAGTTCAATCCCATAGATTTGGTTTTTTCTTATGCTGTTTTTTTGGGCTTTATCCTTTGCCAATTCTAGCATCCTGTGCATCCCTGCAATCAAAAAACCGCCCGTGCCGCAGCAAGGGTCAAATAATATATCATCGGGTTTTATATCCACTAAATCGCAGAACAGTTCCGTTATATGCTTGGGAGTTAAAACAACTCCCAGAGATTGCCCATCGCCACCGCTATAACTCATAAACTCGCCATAAAACCTGCCCAAAACATCTTCCGGCGAAGAACCCTTTGCGTAGTCCATCACATATTTTTGAAGATACTCCGTGTAATAACGGATAGGGGTCTGCCCAAGGCGTGGGTGCTTTTCGTTCAAAGCCGTGCGGTCTTTGATTATGTTAAATTGGTTCAGTATCTTTTCTTTTTTCACCTGGCTAGAAACCTTCACTTTTTCCATACGTGCAAACACAGCGTTAAATATCTTCTGCCCGTCTGTATATATAGCATCGCCCGTCAAGTTATTTATGAACATCTCCGTTTTTTTTTCATTTTCATTCAATGCGAGCATAATCGCGGAAACAACCAATGGCTTTTCGGTTTCCCCAAGCTGCGCATAATTCCTAAGGTCCTCGTGCAGCGCCTGCGCCCGCTTCAATATAAAATTCTCTGCCATAACTTCTTATTTTGCTTTTATCAATGTAGAAAATTTCTAAATTCCCCTAACTTATGTTTTCTCAAATAGCGGAATATGGAAAACTAGTGCGCTTGAGCCACACGCTCTTTGCGCTCCCGTTTGCGCTCGCTTCTATGTTCGTTGCGGCAGACGGCTTGCCGGATGTTAAAGTTCTTTTGCTGATTTTGGCTTGCATGTTCACGGCTAGAAATGGTGCGATGGCTTTCAATAGGCTTGCGGATGCAAAATACGATGCCCTAAATCCGCGCACTGCTTCAAGGCACATTCCAGCGGGGAAAATTTCAAAAAAAAATACCGTTCTCTTTATAATTGCAAATGGAGCCGCGTTTGTTTTTTTCGCTTGGCTTCTGAACCCTTTTGCTTTTTATTGCAGCCTGCCTTTATTTCTGTTTTTGCTCTCCTATTCGCTTTGGAAACGTTTCTCTTGCTTCTCGCATTTTATGCTCGGCTTTGCAATTGGATTAAGCCCACTCGGAGCGTGGGTTGCGGTTAGCGGCTATCCCGCTGTGTTCCCCGCCGCACTCGGGATTATGCTCGCTCTATGGATGGCTGGTTTTGACATAATTTATGCAAGCCAAGACATTGAGGCGGATAAAGAATCTGGGTTGTATTCCATCCCTGCAAAATTCGGGGTGCAAAAATCCATGTATATAGCTCTGCTGTGCCATATCGCTATGCTTGGGATTTCGGTGTTCATAGGTTTTTGGTGGAACCTGGGTTCGCCGTGGTGGGTAGCCATTGCGATTATAACCGTTGCGCTTTTGTACATACATCTATTCAGAAGGTCAAACGACTTGGATTCTGTTAATAGGGATTTTTTCTTGGCGAATATAGCGGTCAGTTTTTTGGTTATGCTAGGGCTTGTAGCTCTGACTTTTATAGGAGATCTGCATCATGCGTTTATTCCCTAAAATGCCGGACAATTCCACCTTTTGGCAAAAATGGAATATGTTTTGCATCATGTTCACGGGCAGTTGCCTGCTCGCAAGCCGCTTTTACAAAGACTCGCCAGACGTGGTGGATTCCGCTGAATTTCTCGTTTGGATTGGCGTGATAGGTTTAATCTTTGGCTTTGTCATGCGGTTTTGGCAGAGTAGGAAAAAATAACTTTGGCGAGCGCAAAGATAGGCGCGCTTACGGCTTTTAATCTGGTATCCCCAAGTGATAAAAAATAAGCATTTTTTTTGTTCATCATTTCAAGCTCGGCAGCCGAAAATCCGCCTTCGGGGCCGGTTATTATAGCTAATGATAAATTATCAACGAATGAATTATTGATAGCTAGCTCGCCGTTTTTATCACAGACTATTAGATTTCCTTTGAAGCTTTTTAGAAATTCGCTTAAATAAACCGGGGCTTTTATCTCTGTTAGCCAAGCTTTGCGGCTCTGCTTCAATGCCGCAAGGCTTTTCGCTTCCATTCGGCGGCGGAGTTTGCTCAAATCGGAAACTCTAGGCTCCAAGCTCCTCTCCGTTCTTAAAAGATGAATAGCCGCGAGTGGCAGTTGTGCCGTATGAAATGTTATATCTTCTTCACCACTATCACTAAGGCAGCCAATTGCCAGATGAACCTGAGGTGGAGGAGTTTGCTTGCTTATGCTTTTTATCAAAACTTTGCATTTTTCTGGACTCACCTCTACAAGCTCTGCGTCGGCAAAGCGTCCTTTGCCATCGCACAATTCCAAAAAATCGCCGACATGTGCCCTAAAAGATTTAGCAATATGTAGACTTTCGTTCCTGTTTAGAACTGCTTCGCCTAGCTCTAGACTTTCTAAAAAAAAGTTACTATCTATTTGCACAAAAAGAGGGAGAGGGATTCGAACCCTCGTTACGTGAGTAAACACGCTTTCCAAGCGTGCGCCTTAAACCACTCGGCCATCCCTCCTAGAGATGTAGAGAGTAAACTAGTAAAAAATTTTTCTATATTTATTGACCTTCGGTGACATACCCAAGTGGTAAGGGAACGGTCTGCAAAACCGTGATTCCCCGGTTCGAATCCGGGTGTCACCTTTCTCTGGGCTAAGTTTTAAACTTGCTCACAACGGAATCTAGGCGTTCTGCCACGATTTTAAGAGCATTTGTGGTTTCTTTCAATTCTGCGGCACTTGCATTAGATTTTTGCGTATCACGATACATGATATCCATACTCTCCATAATACTTTTTGTACCATTAGCCACATTGTCTGCATTTCTGGCAGAAACCCTTGCCATTTGCGCTATTTCGCTTATTGCACTCACCGCTTGCTTTGCGCTGATATTTGCTTGTTCAGCATTGTTAGCTATTTCGTTGCTCGCTTTGGTTTGCTCTCCAACGTTACTCGCTATAGTATCTATGGAAGCATTTATTTTGTTTATTACTGACGAAACATTATTTATAACCTCAATGGCATTGCCTGTTCCGTTCTGAATACTTTCTATGCGTAGCGCAATATCGTCTGCGCTTTTTGCGCTTTGGTTTGCGAGTTCCTTGATTTCACCTGCGACCACCGCAAAACCCTTGCCTACTTTGCCCGCACTCGCCGCCTCAATGGTAGCATTCAAAGCAAGCAAATTTGTTTTGTCCGCTATTTCTTTAATAACTTCTGTCACGTGTCCTATTTCATTCGCTGCTATTCCCAGTTTATTCATCACTTCGGTAGCATCATCTGATTTTTGAGTTGCTTCTCGCGCAATTTTCCGCGATTCGTCTGCATTGCTCGTTATCTGCACAAAACTTGTGCTCAATTGTTCTACCGCTCCAGCCACGGAATTCATGTTCATGCTCATTTGCTCCGCCGTGCTCGCAAGTTCGTTTGAATTTTCGCTCGTTTTGTTCGCCTTGCTTGCTATATCTCTGGCGTTTTCACTTGTTATTTTAGTTGATTCCGAAGCATTGGAAGATTGCTCAAGCGCATTTTCAGAAGCTTTAGATAATTTATCGGAAAACTCGCTCAAAGTAGAAGAGGCAGACAATAAAAAATGAGCTTGTTGCTGAGTCGCTTTTATTGTAGAGTGCAGTTTTTCTATAAGACGATTCATCCCTATTGACATTTGCCCTATTTCATCATTGCCATCTTCTATAAGACGTATGGTTAAATCACCTTCACCTTTTGCCATTTCTCCCATCAGTTTAATGGAACGGATTAAACGTTTGAAAACTTTTGACATTAACCAAAGCAGGAATAGAAACCATAATATAATGGCTGTACCAAAAACAGCCATTACCGTGTACCTCATTTTGAGTTCATCTGCGCGCAACGCGGAAACAGATATTACATAAGCTATAGACCAAGGTTTCTCAAATTCCTTGAGTTGCACGGGGACGTACGTGTGAACGGAAATCTTGCCAGTATGCAGGCTTTCTTTAGTTAAAACGTAATGTTCACCATTGCGTATGGCATTATGTAAATCTTTTTGCTCTGTTGCCGATAAATCATTGCCTATGGGAGCCAGCAACAAATCGGGGTTTGGATGGGCAACCCTTAAACCTCCATTTGAAACAAAAATTACATAAGCGTCTATTTTCTTATTTTGCATATCATTGAAGAGTTCCTTTTGCAAAATATCTAGGTCTAAATCCATTGCCATTGCGCCCATATGCAAGCTGATAATTCGGCGTTCATTTGTTTCGCCAGGGTATTTTAATTTATATGGTTCTGTTAAATATGGTTTAGCAGTTCGCTGCGCCTCATTTATATAAACATTTGAAACAACTGGATGTTTCATAAGTCTTTTCAATAATTTCTCAGTGTCTTCCTCTTTGATTTTATCGCTCAAATCGCTTATAGCAGATATGTTGCTTTCCAAGCCTTTAAGTTCAGCAATCCTTTCTGACATAAAGGCATTTACGATATTGGAATTATCTTGCGCGATGTTTCTTGTGGCTTCAAGTTGGGCTTCCTTGCGAACCTTAGAAGAATTGACCAGAACATAAGCGACAAACGTACCTACCAATAGCGAAAAGACAGCAAATAAAATCAACGGTATTTTGTATTTAAGTTGCATTTTTAATTCCTCTTTTAAGTTTTGAATTTGCTAACATTAGAATATAATTCTTCTGCTGTGCTTTTAAGAAATGCCGCCGTTTTTTCCAATTCTTCTGAATCTACTTCTGCTTCTTTTGCGTCTTCATGTATAATGCCAATGCTCCCAAAAATATTATGCGCCTCTTCAGCAACATTGTCTGCACTTTGAGCAGAAATTTCCGCTGTATGTGCTACTTCGCCTATTGCATTAACAGTGCGTTTTGTGCCTGAGCTTGCCTGAGCTGCATTGCTTGCTATTTCGTTGCTCGCAAGGGTTTGCTGCTCAACACTGTTTGCTATGGAATCTATAGAAGTGTTTATTTTATTTATTATATCCGAAACATTGTCTATAACCTTAACAGCACTGTTTGTGTCGTTTTGAATTCTCTCTATGCGAGACGCTATGTCGTCTGCGCTTTCTGCGCTTTGGTTTGCCAGATCTTTGATTTCGCTGGCAACCACTGTAAACCCTTTACCAGCTTCGCCCGCGCTTGCCGCTTCTATGGTGGCATTTAATGCCAAAAGGTTGGTTTTGTCAGCTATTTTTTTTATTACATCTGTCACATGCCCTATTTCTTTAGCAGCAATGCCAAGTTTTTTCATAACTCCAGTGGCTTCTGTGGCTTTTTCCGTGGCTTCTTTGGCAATTAGCCTAGATTCGTCCGTGTTGCTTGTTATTCTCCCAAAGCTTGTGCTGAGTTCTTCTACCGCTCCGGCTACGGAATTCATATTTAGGTTCATTTGTACTGCGGAGTTTGCAAGTTCATTCGCTTTTGTGCTTGTTTTGTTCGCATCGTTGGCTATTGCCTTAGCATTTTCGCTTGTGATTTCGGTTACTTTAGAAACGCTCTCAGATTGAACAAGCATAGCTTTAGCTGAGTTAGATATTTGCTGAGCCAGATCGTGTAGCGTTGAAGATTTGTCCAACAGATTTCTTGTCTCTTGCTGCGTTGTTTTTATTGCGGCGTGTAATTTTTCTATAAAAATGTTTAATCCTGTTGACACTCGTCCAATTTCGTCCTTGCCACCAGTTGCAAGCCGAATTGTTAAATCGCCATTGCCTTCTGTCATTTTGCTAATAGTTGTAACCGTACGGGTTAAGTTGCCAAAAACATTAGCCATAAGCCACATGAGGAAAATTCCCCAAATGATATCTATAATAATAAGCCCGGTTATGGTTTTGTACCTTATGATAAGTTCATCTCCACGCAACACCGAATGAGGCACTACATAGCCTAAAGACCAGGGAGTTTCAAGCCCTTCCGGGTACATTGGAACATAAGAGAAAATGGTATTGTCTCCGTTTTCCTCCGGTTTTATCACTAAGTGATATTCGCCTTTTTTGATGGCTTCTTTCAATTCTTCTCTGTCTTTTTCTGGAATGCTAACATCTATGGCAAAAAGCGTTTCGGGTTTTGAGTTAGCAACAACTTTGCCTTCGTATGAAATCAAAACCGCATAAGAACCTATCATGTCGCTTTGTTTAGCACTAAAAAATTCTTTTTGCAAGACATCAAGTTCCATGTCTAGTCCTAAAACGCCAATGAATTTGCTGTCAAGAAAAATTGGATAACTCAAACTTATCATTTCGCGTTCTTTTGTTTCGCTTGGATAAATCCATTTATACGGTTCTGTAAGATAGTTTTTTTTGGTTTTTTTGGGAATTATGTACCAATCATCATCATCGTTGATTTTGTTAGATTCATCGAAAAAAACTTCAGAGCCGCCTTTTAAGGGGTGAAAAACCTCTATATTGTAATAAAAACCAGGGTCAGTTGCTTCTTCGCTGAAATAAGCTCCTCTTTCAAAAACTACGTATGCATCGGAAACGGAAGGCAGCTCCGATAATTTTTCCAACAATGCCGCAATATTCTTTGCCTTAGTTTTATCATCTAAATTCGCCATCACGGCTACGCCGTTTTCCAAACTTTTGAGCCCGGCAAGGCACTCTGAAAAATAAGCACTAATTACATTAGAGTGGTTTTTAGCTATGGATTTTGCCGTTTCATATTGAGCTACTTGCCGCGTTTTTGAGGAATTCATCAACGCGCCGAGAGTCAATACACCCGTCAATCCAACATAAGCCGTGAACAATATAAGAGGTAATTTGTGCTTAAGCTGCATCCCAAATCCTAAAAGCTATAATTCAAGCCAATCGAAGGCACCCAAGCCGTAACTTCATAACGCGCATCTAGCCCATCAGATTTGTCCTTATTTTCGCCAGATGTTGCATCTCTGCCGGGGAGAGCAATGGAACGGAGCAAGGATGCGTCTATGGATAGACCGGATATGGGACGGAATGAAAGACCTATTGTGGAACCGAGTTTATCGGTGCTTGGAGATTCCGGTGTTAGGTAATCATCGTCAACGGGAGATTCGTCATAATACATACCGAGACGCACATCAAGCTGGTCTATGATGGTATATTGCGCACCCAAACGATAGGCAAAGGTATCGTGGTATTTTTTCTTCGACACCGAGCTGTGAATATATTGATTGGTGCTTGTGTTATATCCCAAAATAACATCATCCGTAAAATCCAAGGAAAGTTCTTTATAAGCACTCCAGAATACCCATTGCCAATCAAAAGCCAAAAGCAAATTATCTATTGGGCGGAAAGAAATACCGGTATTTAAATTTGCGGGTAATGGAAGCTCGGCTTTAAAAGTGCCTTTTTCAAGAGATGGAACCGGAACCTTAGATTGGTATTGTGTTCCAGCAGCAGCATCAAAAGTTCCTAAAAATTCCTTAAAAGCAGTTATGTCTTCTGTGCCCGTTGCCTCGCCTTTTGCAATTTTCATATCCACTTTTGAGCGATAAGAAACACCTAAAGCGAATTTATCTTTTATTATATCGTATAAAGCACCAACATGAAAACCTATGCCCACATCCGCATCGCCAGAAAACTCCGCTGATACAGGTGAATCTTTGTATTTATCTAATATGGCAGCCGCCGTAGGAGATCCGAGGGCAGGATGTTGAGTAGTGGGTCTAAGTGCTTCGAACGCACCTGCTGGTACCAATCTTTTGCTCATAGAAAAATTCCCAAAATTAATCGTAGGGCCGCCGCCAAAACTCACTTGGTCTATGAATTTAAAAGCAACGGTGGGTTGCACAGCGTAAACTGCCAGAGAGATGTCCTGCAAAAGGTCAGCTCCCGCCCAATTTTTACCATAGTCGGCGGAATTTCCGTAAGGGGTTGTAAAGCTAACACCTGCGGAGAACCAATCCGTTATGTTGGAAGCCGCGTAAACATAAATTGGAGTTCCAAGTTTATCATTTACAGTTTTATCGCCGTTAACCCAAACTTCCACTTCAGGGATAATAAATGTCACGCCAGCGGAAATATCCAGTGTTTTATCCAAAAAACCAAGACCGCCGGGGTTAAAATGCATACTTTCCGAGCCTAACTTCATACCTGCACCAGTGTGAGCCATACCCATCTGCTTTGCGCTAAGAGTGTTAATTTGATATGACTCAGCGAACAATAGAGAAGTTGCTGCTAAAACTGCAAGTAGAGTTTTTTTCATAAATGACCCTCATTCTGAATGTATTTGGCTTAAAATATAGCAAAATTCTAAGAATTTGTCAAACTTTTACCAGATAGCTTTACTATATTCCCTAAAATGAAATCCATAAAAGCAGTAGCTTTTTGCCTATTTTTACTCTCTAAGACAGTTTTTTCGCAAGATTCCACCGCTGTATCCTTGGATTCTTTACCGCAAGACTCCCTGCCACAAGACACTTCCCTTGTTCTTTTACCAACAAATGACACAACTGACACGGATTCCGTAAAAATAAAACGCGGATTGCGTTTTTTTGCCGCCGCCGGCATACAACTCATAAATTTTAAAGAACGCTCAAAATTTCAAGGCTTTTTGGACACGCAATATGATAAATATATGGATGATTATATGGAAAACTCTGCAGGTTATGTCTCGCCGATGAAACAGGATTTTCAAACCGTGAATTTGGCGTTTCCCATAACGGCTGGCATAATATGGCAGTTCAACGATATGCACTCCATAGGCTTAGGCGCAGGTTTTTTATATGATAAAGAATCGGTTATTATAAAAGACAAGCATAGCGAGTTCAGAAATTTAACCTATACTTTGCAGGCTTTTCCTATTTTTATTGAATATCGCTTGGGGATTTCCCAAAATTTAATTTCAATGAACAATGTCGATTATTTCAGCGTATTATTGCGTTATTATTGGATGCTTCCGGGCACGGAGATTTATTCTTATTGGGGCAATGCAGAGGCGGATTTTGAGCCATTGGGAAACGGATTTGGGGTCTTCTTAGGTTATTGTTTTTCAAAATGGGAAGTATTTGAAATTTGGGGCGAAATGGGTTATTTGAGCCTAGGTGTTAAATCTGATGATGAAAAAAGCATTTTGGATTCTTGGAATTTAGGCGGTATATCAGTTATGATAAGAGCCGTTTTCTAAATTCCTGCGTATGGCTTTAAAATTTGAGACTCCTATTACCTCAGTTCCCCTGTTTCACCAAGGCAAGGTTCGCGATATGTACGACCTTGGCGAGCATTTTTTAATGGTGGCAAGCGACCGCATTTCTGCCTTTGACGTGGTGCTTCCAACGCCAATTCAGGGCAAAGGCAAAATTTTAAATCAACTCTCACTCTTTTGGTTTAAACAACTTGGAATGCCAAATCATTTGATAAGCGCAGATGTTGAAGACTACCCTGCCGTGCTAAAACCCCACGCCGATTATTTGCGTGGGCGTTCAATGCTCGTGAAAAAAGCAAAGCGGCACGATGTTGAGTGCATAGCGAGAGGCTATATTGTAGGCTCTGGCTGGAAAGACTATCAAAAAACTGGAAAAATCTGCGGACACGTTTTGCCCACAGGCTTAAAACTCTGCGCAAAAATAGAGCCTGCAATCTACACCCCAAGCACCAAAGCCGAATCCGGTCACGATGAAAATATATCTTATGAACAGACTATTCCAATAGTCGGAGAAAAAATAGCGGCTACGCTCAGAGATTTAACTTTGGAAGTTTATAGCAAAGCAAGAGAATATGCCGCAAGCAAAGGCATAATCTTGGCAGACACAAAATTTGAATTCGGCGAAATAGATGGCAAAACAGTTTTGATAGACGAGATTTTAACGCCGGATTCTTCGAGGTATTGGCCCGCTGAAAAATATCAGGAAGGGCAAAATCAAGAGAGCTTTGACAAACAGTATATCCGCGACTGGCTGGAGACTTTGGACTGGAACAAAGATTATCCAGGGCCAGAAGTGCCGCCGGATGTTGTTAAAAATACGGTGGATAAGTATGTGGAGATTTTTGTGAGGCTAACGGGAAAGCAGCCGGAGATTTAAAGTGTACATTAAATTTATGGGAAAAGTACTGAAAATTTAAAGTACAGATTAAATTTATTGGAAAATCACAATTTGGATATATGTTCCCCCATAACCTCCAAAGTTCCCTTTATTGTAACCATCATTTCCTTCAAACGTGAAATTCGCTTTCAAAAATTCCATATACTTTTAGCTTTCCTTATATGTTCCCAAAAATTTATGTCCGTTAAAATGAACCAGATGATCGGGATTATCTGCTGTCCAAACTTCTGTTTCCCAAGCAATTTCAAGAATCCATTTCTTTAGAATTTCTTTTG
>Ga0268262_10007266_pt1 | contig 10396 bp, 9 predicted proteins | sample TergutNc150P3_FD_190354 | JGI IMG/M metagenome (GOLD analysis project Ga0268262, IMG submission 190354) | Nasutitermes corniger P3 segment gut microbial community from laboratory colony in Florida, USA - Nc150 P3 (SPAdes) (version 2) | ecosystem: Host-associated > Arthropoda: Insects > Digestive...
CGCGAATATCGCGATATATATTAACGAAATCCAGGGTTGATACTCAATATAAAATTGTTTGAAGTTTAAACTCCAGGGGTGCTTAATTATAACCCAGCCGAATACGTCAAAGACAATACATATTCCGATCCATACAGCGCCGGTTATAAAAGCCTCCTGAATTGTCGGAGCCGGAAGTCCGTTTATATAGAACCAGCCAAACAATGAGAACAAAATGATATTGTACAACGGATGCCAGGGTTTTGTTTTCTCATATGCCTCGCCCATTCCGTCTTTATCCATGGGTTTCATACGCAAAACATATATATTAAACACAGTGTGAAGTATACCAACAATGGTTACAATAATATAACAAACCCAAAACCATAACATGGACATTCCAAAATTTTCCAAAAAATATTTCTCCTTGTTACCCGGCCATATTGACAAGGCCGGACATGGCAAGAACGATCAGGGCCATGATAAATATTGAAACACACACGTAGAAATATTCTTTCTTTTTGGCGAACTGCCAAACCGCCGGTATGAGCGCCCATAGTGTAACGCTGCACCCAAGCGCTACCCCGAAGGCGGCAAACCCGTCCGGAGTAAAAAAGTTTTTTATAAACAGTGTCCAGAAATCGCCGGTTTTAAACTGAACGCCGGCGGCTTTCCATATTTCGGCGGGATTCTTGCCCTTAAAAATAGCATCAAAAAGCAACGCTTCATCCACATAATTTTTATTGGGAAACAACAAAATTAAAAACGGGGTTATAAAAGAAATAAGACAGGATACAACGGTGATCCGGTGAGCTGTTTTTCCGTAATATAGCTGGCTCTTATCGACATCAGGTATTTTTATGTCCATGATTATTTCCTCCCCGCTTCTTTTTTTTGCACATTAAACAATAAAAGGGCGTCAATCACCATAATGATCAGAAGTATGGCCAGAGAAACCTGACCCGGTATTTTGGGGATAAAATGGAATTTCGCGAGCCCGTCGGTAATAAGCTGAAAACTGGTATAAATCATGATCCCGCTCAGGATAAAACGTATCACGGTAACTTTGGCCTTAACAAACACCAGGGCACCCAGATAACCGCCGGCCACCTTGCCTGAAAGCCAGGGCAGTACAAACAGGGGAATAATACCGCCCGCCAGCATATACGGCCATACGGCAACACAATTCACCATTCCCAGAATTATGCCGCTGTTGGCCGCCGCTACTTTAAGCGGAACGCCAAGGGCGATGTTTTGTATAGGCGTAATTGCCCAGCCCGCGCCTATCCCGAAAAAACCTCCCAGGAATCCGATGCATAACACAAACGCCAGACCCAACAGGATTCGGGTAACTCTGTATAAATATGATTTGTTCTCAGACTCCTCATAATATGTATGCTCAAGACCCATCCATTTGGTAATTTTATCGACATACCGTATATTCGGCCAATCAAGTCTTTTGTCGGCCGTAATAAAATTGACCGCGACCAAAACAAGAATACCTCCCAGAAAAATGCGCATCATGGCTTCCCCGATATCCCCAAACATATTGGCCGCGATTATGGCGTAACGCGCGCCGAGAAGCGCTCCGAGTCCCTGACTCACCGCAAGGATTATGCACATTTTTAAATTCCCAAGACCTTTTTTCATAAAAACCCCGGTTGATATAAGCCCGCTGAACATCGCGACAATAAGCCCGGTAGCGCGGATGACTAAACTATTAACCGGAGTGAAAGCCATCATTACCGGCGTAAATATAATACCGCCGCCGATCCCGGAAAGAACAGATACCAACGCTATCGAGAAGCCGATAAGAAAGAACGCCAGCAGCCAAAGCGCTATTACGCCATAATTCATCTCCGCCGGAGCATTCGACAGGAAAGAAATTATTGAAAGGCCGATAACCGAGAGCGCTACCGCGGACAGCATTATTATCAGTTCCAGCCACGGCGGCTGGAGAAATTTTGACTTTGTCATTTAATTTCTTCCTGTCAAGTATATATTATTATCTTTCGCTTTTTTGAAGATTGTGTCAAGCTAATACTTTCTCAACAACTCCATCGGTTTTAATTTTCCGGCGCGGCGGGCGGGAATCCATGAGGCGGCGACAGAACAGAAAATCGTAAAACAGCCGATGAGGAGGACGGCATACCAGTCAATGACAATGGGGATGGTTTCAAGGTAAAAACCCGGGTCCAGTATTTTTACTTCAGAGCCGCCTGCCATGCCGGAAAAAAAACTTAAAAATTTTTCCAGAGAGCGGATTAGGGGATTGATAAAATTACCGAGCAGCAGGCCGATGGCGATGCCGATAATCGCGCCGCACAAACCGGTAAGGAAACTTCCCCACAGGAAAATGCCGGCAATGCCTTTGGCGTTCGCGCCGGTAACTTTCAGTACGGCAATGTCCCGCTGCCGCTCTATTACCAGCATTGAAGTGGCGGAAGAAACATTTACCGCGGCGACAATTACTATCAGCGCCATTATGAACAGCAGCATCTGGCGCGTGGATTCATAAGAGCTGTACTGGGAACGCATCAGGTCTTTCCAGGTGTATACGCTGTGGCCCGCGCCCAAAACCGTGTACAGCGACCACGCGGCGTCATCGGCGTCGGTGTAGGGATGGTCGATTTTTACAATCAAACTTGACGATGAATCCGCGGAAAGTATGCGCCGCCCTCCCTCGTGGGTGATAATGCACCACAGCGCGTCCAGTTCATGGTAGCCGGATGAGACAATGCCCGAAACGGTAAAGGGCGTCACGCGGGGTATGTTCCTTCCGTCGGCGCCGGTTCTGACGGTCATGAGCCGCACCGTGTCTCCGGTTTCCGCGCCGATAGACGCGGCAAGGCTTTCACCTAACAGCATATCCCGAGCCGTTTCCGCCTGCGCGGTTCCCGCAACCAGTTTCAGATATTCAGCGCTCCCCCCGTCTTTCCAAAACGACGGTTCTATGGCGCGGATGTTTACCCCGGCTTTTCCCTTTTTGCCAACCAGCACTCCCATGCCCCGCTGTTCCAGCCATACCCCCCGAATACCTTCAAGTCCCCGCGTTTTTCCGATGAGTCCTTCCAGGTCTTCAGGATCGATAAAATTGAACACCTGCAGGTGGCCGGTACCCAGTTCCAGATAGCGGTCAACAATGCCCCGTATCATGCCGTCGGCGACAATGAGCGTAACCATAATGGGGATGAGGCTCACGGCGATGCCGGCGGCGGCGCCGCGCAGGTAACGCCCCCCCTCATGGGCGCGGCCCAACAGATAACGAATGGCTATAAAAAAACAGGAACGGTTTTTCATCTAACGCTCTCGGTAAGCAAGCCTTTTTCCAGAATATAGCGGTTTGAAGCCCGCGCCGCCAGTTTTTCATCATGCGTCACTACCAGAAGGGTTTTACCCCATTTTTCCGCGCCGGCGTAGAGCAAATCGGTAACCAGCGCGCTGTTGTCGGGATCGAGGTTCCCGGTCGGCTCATCGGCCAGTATCAGATCGGGATCATTGACCATTGAGCGGGCCGCCGCCACCCGCTGCCGTTCGCCGCCGGAAAGCTGGGATGGGAAGTGTTTGGCGCGGTCAAGAAGCTTCATATCGAACAGCAGCGCCCTTGCGCGGGCAAAGGCTTCCTTCTTTTTCATTCCGGCGATATAGGCGGGCAGCATGACGTTTTCCAGGGCGGTAAAATCCTTGAGTAAAAAATGAAACTGAAAAATAAAACCGATTTTTTTGCTGCGGTACGCCGAAAGGTCTTTTTCCTGCAGGGCGGTAATTTCCATTCCGCCGACAAACGCCTTTCCCCCGTCGCTGCGGTCAAGCCCGCCGAGGATATTGAGCAGGGTGCTTTTTCCGCTGCCGCTGCGTCCGCTTATCGCCGCCGAAAGGCCGGCCGGAATGGTAAAACTAATTCCCCTCAGAATATGCAGGGTCTCGTCGCCTGAAATATAATTTTTTACCAGCCCTTCGGCTTTGACCATTACGTTATTTATAACGCCGTTATTCATAACGCAGCACCTCCGCCACCAGTATGCGGGATGTCTTGCGCGAAGCAAACCATGCCGCCAGCAGCGCTGAAAAAAATCCAAACATAAAAATCAAAACAGCCTCCCGCGGTATGATTCGCGACGGTATTTCCTTGATGTAAAATACCGCCGGGGAAAAGAAAGAAAAGCCCTCTACTCCCCCGGCGTTAAAAAAACCGGAAATAGTATTAACAATATGTATAAGAAAATTAACAATATATTCGATAACGGTAAAAAACAGGGGAATATGAGACGCGACAATCAGGCCCAAAATCAGGCCGGTTGAAGCGCCGGTAAAACCGATAATGGCCCCGTCGTAAACAAAAATCATGCGCACCGCCCGTTCGCCGCCGCCAACGGCCCGCAGCAGCCCTATTTCTTCACGGTGTTCCAGCACCGATCTCCGCTGCGCCTGGTAGATATTCAGCCCAACCACAATAAAGATAAGCCCCACCAGTATAAACATAAACAGTTTTTCAGTGCGAAGCGCCCCAAAAAACGAGCGGTTATAATCGCGCCAACTGGTAAACTCCGCTTCTTCAAAGCCGTCCCGCCCCTCAAGGCTTTTACGGGCAAGCTCCAGCATTTTTTGATCGTGGAAGCGGTTCTTCAGTTTAACCCCCATAACAGGGCCGGTATCGGAAAAGGCCGCGGCGCTTTCAATATTGACAAAAGCCCAGCCGGTATCGTATTCATAAAAACCGGTTCTAAACATCCCGGTAACGGTAAAAGTCCGCAAACCGGTATAATCACCGGAAGCTTCAAACAGCGCCGGTATCGAGTACAGGCTTATCTCGTTTCCGGTCTTCACTCCCAGCCGCCGGGCAAGTTCCGCGCCGAGCAATACATTGCGTTCATTGCCCAGATCAAAAGAACCTTCCTCAAATTCAAGACGGGCGGCCATAGCGGTATCCCGCGCCGGAGCGTCCGCCGGAAGCCCCCGGACAAGGGCCGCCTGCTGCCCTGTCCGCCTGCCGCGGACCAATGCCTGAAATTCCCTGAAGGGAACAGCCGCCTGAACGCCGGGAACAGCCAAAAGAACCGCCCCCGTTTCTTCGGCTTTGCCGGCGGGCAAAGGCCCAACACGCAGATGGTATGATGAAATTTCCAGTATGCTTTCGATAAAACCCAGTTGAAACCCGTTCATCACGGCGATAATGACAATTAACGCAAACACCCCGACGGCTATTCCCAAAACGGACAATACCGGGGAAGGGGATTTTTTTTGCCTGCGAAAAACAGAACGCACCGCGATAAACCATATCCATCCGAGCTTCATCGCTGCCGCACCTGTTCCTCTTTGACCTTTCTGCCTTTTTCCCAGTAGGCCCTCAGCACTACAACGCCGTCCATATACAGTTCCTCAGTCTCATTCTCGCCTTTAGTGTAAACCTGCCGCTCCAAAACGCCGTTGTTTATATCGCGCTGAACAACCTGATGTCCGCTGCTATCATACTCATATTCAATCAGTTTTTCATTGTCTCCTTCTGTTTTACGCATGGCAACGATCCTGTTGCCGGACCAGATGTTTCTTATCACCCATACCGCTTCATTTTTACTGTCGAACATGGTTTGGGTTAATATCCTTCCCCTGCCGTCGGTTTCATAAATTACGCGATATCCTTCTTCCACGGAAAGATTCTCAAGAAAATCAGAACGCAAAGCCAGCTTGTCTTTCATGAAACTTTTGTCGGTAGCCGCATCCAGCACACGGCCGGGAAAGACAAGGCGAATCGGATCAATTTCCGCTTTTTGGTGATACAGGCGTTCCACATAGCGCAGTGAATAAGAACGGTTATACCGGTAAATATCGGTGTACATGGGGCGGTACACTGTTTCATGATACTGTCCCGGTTCAGCGTCAGGCGCCAGGACCGGAATCTTTTTGCCTGTCTCGGCTTTTATCAGGGTATTCTTGTTGTAAGAATAGCTTATTATAATTTCACTGTCATCTTCAAAAAGCCAGCGATCTTCGATAATCCGGGCTTTTTCATTGAAAAATTCGATAAAGCCTATTAACAGGACTGTTTCATCGTCCGGTATCAAAGCGGCGGACGAGTCCGGATCCGGCATGGCATCGTCGGAAAATTCAGCAAGGGGGAGTTCTTCCGGAGACAGGGTTTCAGCGGCAAGTTCGGCGGATTCCAGGAATGCTTCTTCGATAATTTCATTTTCAATAAATTCTTCTTCAATAATTTCATCTTCAAAAAACATATCTTCAGGCATGGTCTGTGTATTATCGGATAAACCGCCGGACGAATCATCGGGAGTTTTATCGGGCTGCCTCTTGAAAACGGCGTTCAGCCGGGTAACGCCGGCCTCGTCCTGAAACAGCCATTGCCGGCGGATTTCTTCCCGTCTCTCGTACAAAACGCGAATTTCAACGGTATAGCCGTTTTGATAAAACGGCAGCAAGCGGGGCTCTATTTCATCAGGGGCGACATAATCAATGACCATGGCGTATTTATTGCGGAGGGCGACAAGGCGCGAGGGAATTTCTTCAAGCGTCATGCCGCCGGCGTTGGATCGAAACCAGCGCGGCGGGCCGGGCGGCGTCCATCCGGGCTGCGGTTCTTCCTCCTCATTCTGAAAACCGGAAAACAGATCATCGGACAGAAAATCGCCCGGATAGGAATCCCCCCGGATAGAGCTGTCCCGGACAGAACTGTCCGACGATTCCTGGGTAAGGGCAAAAATACCCGCAAACAAGAAAAAGAGGATACGCAGAATCAGGGAGGCAACAGCGCCCGGTTTTGAGAAAAACCGGGGTTTGGCCAGAAACCGGGGCTTTACCGCAAGCCGCAGTTTTTCAATTAATACCCGCAAATTCCCTCGCAAAGTTATGGGGATCAAAAGCCTGAATATCCCCGTATTTTTCACCTGTGCACAAATACGCCACAGGTAATCGTAAACCGGAAGCCAGAGAAAAAACTACCCCACCTTTCGCGGTTGAGTCATATTTACTCAATATTGCCGCTTCGGGGGAAACCGCTTCACAAAAGATTTCCGCCTGGGCAAAGGCGTTTCTGCCGGTAGTGGCGTCCAGTACCAGGTACTTAATATAACGGACTCCGCCGGCCTGGCCGCCGGCTTTTGATTCCACCACGCGGTCGATTTTCCGCAGTTCGTCTACCAGCGCCGATTTGGTATGCATTCTGCCCGCGGTATCGGCAATCACCATCCCGTCTTTACCGGCGGCTTCAATCGCGTCGTACACCACGGCGGCGGGGTCTCCGCCCTGCTGATGGGCGACCACCCGCAGACCAAGCCTGTCTCCGTGTATTCTGAGTTGATCGATTGCCGCCGCCCGAAAAGTATCCGCCGCCGCAAGAACCGGCTTCAAGCCGAGACCTTGATATAACGCGGCAAGTTTTGCCGCGGTCGTCGTCTTTCCCACGCCGTTAACGCCCAAAAGGAGAATGACCGCCGGCCCGGCTTCTCCAGAAGCCGCGGCTTTAACACAGGACAGCATCTCTTCCAGCAGTCCGGCAAGGCAGTCCCGCGCCTGCTGCGGCGAGGAACTACCTTCCTTTTTGCACCGCTCCTGCAAAAGCTCTACAACCGCATAAGCTTCCTGGGCTCCGAGATCACCCTCCACCAGAAGATCGGATAATTCCTCAAAAAATTCCTGCGAGACAGCGGGGGCTTTCGCAAAGAATGATTTTATTTTTCCGGCAAAATTCATGTTTACCGCCTCTCCCCTTTGACAATCGGCGTAGCGTCTTCCGTAGCGACATACAGGTAACGCACCATCTGGAAAACCCCATAGGTAAGAGCCACTCCCAGGCCAAGCATAGCGCCTGATTGTACACGGGAAACTTGCTGCGCATTCTGATAAAGAGTAGGATCGCTGCTGTAGGGCAAAGCAACATTGTACGTTTTTAACATCCCGTCGCTGATCCATGCCGTAATAATGGCAATCCATGTGCCGCCCCATGCCCAGTAATACCAGCTTCTCGCCTTGTTTACCCTTTTCTGCCCGGTAGAAGGAGGTGTTTTCGCTTTAAGGGAAAGAGTCAATGTTTTTTCGGGCATATAGGGTGTGGTAAACGCCGCTTTTGCCGCCTCTCCATTCCTGGTTTTCACGCTCACATAATCGAGTTGGTTAATGGGCAAGCGCAGGGTAAGGGGCGCTTCCCCCACATACATGGCGCCGTTGTAAACGATGGCGCCGGGATTACCCTTCACATCAATGTTCACATCGGCATACTTGAGCGCGCCGAGAACCACGTCAATATCCGTATGTTCCCCCGGAACAAGTTCCGTCTCCACCGTTTCGGGCATAAAACCATCCGCCGCTATGTCTACGATTATTTTCCCCGGCGGGCGTTCCCTCGCCTCAACTGTTCCCGTTCCGGCATATTTCTTGTTTATCAAAATCTGGGATTCGGGAGGAGTAACCGTTACTGCCACTCTTGACGGTTTGTTTCCCGCAAGCGCCGTATCAAGCCGGCCGGCAATTTCATCCACCGCCCCGTCAATGTCTTCCAGTGAAAAAATTATATCGTCTTCATAAATCCAGGAATTGGTGTAGAGGGCAAACAACCGGAGTTTTATATAGTAACGGTTATGAAATTCACGTATCATCCCGATAAGGAAAGCGTCGGATTTTTGGTTCTGGCAAAAACGGCGTTCACCGTGCGTTTTCGGAGGGGCCGGATATGTCCCGCTTAAATTAGTCTGGCTCAGTTTAAATACGGGTTCTTTGTTTATCAGCGGCTTTCCTTCCAGTTTTTTGGCATAAATCTCTTCCAGTTTTATCAGGTCTTCATCTATTTTTTTCAGATTTTTCCGGTATTTCCAGTTTGGATCGCCGCGGAACAATAACTGCGCGCGTTCATTTTGTTTATTTGATATAGCCTTTGCCGCCGCGCTGATTTCCTGCTGCCAGGCATAACTCTCGTAATACGCATATTCGGGAGAAATACGAAACCGGTAACTTACCAGGTCAAGTTTATTTACCAGATCTCTGGTAATTACATCGCCGGTTATACGCCGGGCAGGGGACATCTGGGAATAGTCAAAAGCGGTAACGCAGAGAAGCCATTCATTATTGATGGTCTTTGGTTCTTCAGCGTCTTTTTTACCGCGAGCCGACAAAAAAGTAACGGGTAACAAATAACAGATAACAAATAATAAATAAAACGCCTTTGGTTTAATATTTGTCATTATCCCGCCTTGCCTGCCTGAGTATTTTGGGACCATGAAAACTTCAGATAGTCTTCGATAAACAGATCAATATCGCCGTCCATGACCGCCTGAATATTGCCGATTTCCGTTTTGGTGCGATAATCCTTTACCATGGTATAGGGCTGAAAAACATAGGAACGTATCTGGTTGCCCCATGAAATATCTTTTTTTTCCTGATGAAACCGTTCGTTTTCTTTTTCTTTTTCCTGCCGGTAATGTTCGTAGAGGCGGGCTTTGAGCATACTCATGGCAATGGCGCGGTTTTTTATCTGACTGCGCTCATTCTGGCAGGCGACGACTATGCCCGTGGGCAGATGGGTAAAACGCACCGCGCTGTCCGTTTTGTTGACATGCTGCCCGCCCGCCCCGCCTGAGCGGTAGGTATCGACCCGCAGGTCTTCCGGGCGTATTTCCACTTCTACGGTATCGTCGATTATCGGGAACAGGTACACCGAGGCAAACGAGGTATGGCGGCGCGCGTTGGCGTCAAACGGGGAGATACGCACCAGCCGGTGTACCCCGCTTTCACCCTTGAGGCGGCCGTAAGCATAGTCCCCTTCGATTTTACAGGTTACCGATTTAATCCCCCCTTCGGCTTCCAGGCGGTCAAGTTCCTCAATGGAAAAGCCCTTGCGCTCCGCCCAGCGCAGGTACATACGGTACAACATCTGCGACCAGTCGCAGGCTTCGGTTCCCCCCGCCCCTGAATGAACGGTCAGGAAACAGCCGTTTTTATCCACTTCGCCGCTCATCATTTCGAACATATTTTGCTGTTCGTAGCGGGCGCGTATATTTTTCAGGCTGTTTTCAATCCCCGCGCTTTCGCCTTCATCCCCCGCTTCTGTGGCAAGCTGATGCAGGACTTCCAGATCGTCAACCTCAACGCAGAGTTCCTTCCAGGGTTCATAGCGGTTTTTTAGCCCTTTCAGTTCGGACATGGTCTTTTCCGCCGCCGCGGTATCATTCCAGAAGCCCGCTTGGGCGGTTTTTTCCTCAAGTTCGGCTATCCGCTGCCCAAAAGAGTCAAAGCCGCCTCCAGGTTTCACCGATTTTTGACTTTATTTCCTTTATGGGAGCGTTTAATTCACTCAGCAGCATGACTAACCTCTCTCTATCTATTGAGAATAACCGAAAATGGGGGTTTTTACAACAGCAAAGAAAACACTGACTGATTCAGCCGGAGGGGGCGCTGCGGGCGCGCCCGCGGCGGG
>Ga0268262_10007267_pt1 | contig 10396 bp, 7 predicted proteins | sample TergutNc150P3_FD_190354 | JGI IMG/M metagenome (GOLD analysis project Ga0268262, IMG submission 190354) | Nasutitermes corniger P3 segment gut microbial community from laboratory colony in Florida, USA - Nc150 P3 (SPAdes) (version 2) | ecosystem: Host-associated > Arthropoda: Insects > Digestive...
TCCGTTCAAAAGTGCCGCTTTTGGTGCGATGTGAAGACGGTGAATAAAATTTTTCCTCAAAAATCATTTCTTGACTTTTATATCGCATTTATACGAATGATGAATGATTTAATCAGCATTTACTATACAAAATTTTAACCACTAAAATAGCCCCCTCCCAAAAGTCAATCCCAACTTTACCCCATTAGCGATATTTTTTTCTAATTTACCACAAAACCACCAACAAAGGAGCACACTATGCCTAAAAAACCACAACCAAAAAAAGCAGCACCACAGCCAGAGGAATTTGCTGAGGCTTGGGAAGAGATAAAAAATGACCCCGATACATACTGCGTTGATGTTGAAATTGACGAGGATGATGTTATTTGCGCCTATAAAATTTTGAAGGATGGCAAATTGACGGGCTGGAGGCTTAGGAGAGAGGATGAGGTTCTTAAAGATTTGCCCGCAGACTATGATATGGCGCAGCTTGGGGAGCCTTTCTATCTGGAGACTGGTAGCTTTAAGAAGATTGCCAAAGAATGGGAAAGGGTTAAAAAAGATTCTGAGGCATATTTTATAGCCATTACTGAGGAAGGGGGGCTTTTTCTCGATACTTATATCCATAAAATTTTGAAAAATGGAGAATTGGTAGGGTGGAGAGTGAAAGAAAAGGGCAAGTCTGCTTATGATGTTCCTGCAAATCACGATATGTCGCAATTTGGATTCCCCGGTTCAACTGTGCCTATAAATGATGAAAATTTGGGTTTTGACTTTTTCCTTGGGATGAAAAATTGGATAACGCCGCCTCTAAACGACAAGGATATAGAGAACCTTGTAAAAAATCCGGCTTTTATAAAAAGCATAAGGCTTTGGGAAAGAGAGGTTTTGCGTGAGAGCAAAGATTGGCTAAACGGTGAAGGTTAATCCTCCTCCGTTCTCCAACCCACTTTCTTATCTGCCACCATATCCACCATTGCACTTGCTGGCAACTCATAGAGCAGGGTACAGGTTTTTACACTCTCAAAACCCGCTCTCTTTAAAGCCCTAGCGCAAGAAGCTGTGGTTGCCCCTGTTGTATAAACATCGTCAACAACCACTATTTGAGGCGAAATTTGCAAATTTTGGGCTTTTTTTGCCTCAAAAGCTCCCGCAACATTCAAAGAACGGGCACCGCTGCCCAGCAGTGTTTGTGAAGGCTTGTAAACTCGCCTTTTTAGTACCTTTGTCTGTAATTTGCCTCCGCAGTGGAGCGCAAGTTCAAGGGCGGCCTGCTCGCACTGGTTGTAGCCTCTTTCGCGTTTTCTCGCACTGTGCACAGGCACAGGGACAAAGCACATATTTTTTCCCCAGCTCTCCAAAATTTGGAGAGCTTCCCCTTTGCGACCAACAGAGGAATTTGCCACCAAATATGAGGCTATTTTTTGCATTCCCTTGTATTTCATAGCCAAAATTAGGCTTCTGGTTAGGGAATTCATGGGGAAAAGGCATACCACATCCTCTTTGCCGGGCCATATAGGATGTTCGCCGCAAGTGATTAGCTCTTCCTTGCAGTTATGGCAAAGCCAGGGGTCTATTTTTTTGGAGTTCCCGCAAGCTAGGCAGGAGTCGCCAAAAAAGAAAAACGAAATGGATTCTCTTATATTCATACTTATTAGACGTAACTTTTGGCAAAAAAAATCCTAAAAAGTGAATTTTTTTTTAAAAAAGAGATTTTTTTGGAAAATTTTATATATTACTACTAATATTAACCCTTAAAATGGAGTTTTTTATGAAAATTTCATCAACTCCCTTGCATGAGCCAAAACTGCAGGGGAATTTTCGTCTCCGAGCATCCTGGCTATCTCGGAAATTCGCGCTTTTTCGCTCAGGGGTTCTACGGTTGTGTAGGTGCGTTCCTTTGTTTCTATCTTTTTTACGCAAAATTGACCACTTGCCTGTGCTGCGACTTGGTGCAGGTGCGTTATAGTCAGCACTTGGTGATATTTGCCAAGCTCCCGCAGGCATTCTCCCACTTTATGGGCGGTTTCGCCGCTAATTCCGCTGTCCACCTCGTCAAAAACCAAAAGGGGGATTTTGTCTCTCTCTGCCATTGCGCATTTAAAGGAGAGCAAAACGCGGGATAGTTCGCCGCCGCTGGCGGCTTGCTTCAATGGCTTGGAACCTTCGCCCTTGTTTGGGGCAAGCCAAAATTCCCCCTGCTCCGCACCGGAGGCATTCAGGTTTTCAACCTGCGTGAAGCGTGTGGAGAATATGGCGGTTGGCATGGCTAGGGTGTGCAAAATATCTTCAACCTCTGCATCCAGTTTTTTTGCGCCGGAAATTCTCTTTTTTGAAAGTTCGGCAGCGTTTTTCTCAAATTCAAGCCTGAGTTTGGAGGAATTTTTTTGCAATTCGGCTATATCGGAGTCTGAATTTTCTAGGCTTTCAAGTTCCTGTTTTCTCTTTTCTCGCAAATCTACTAAGCCGTTCAAATCTGTGTGGTATTTGCGTTTTAGTTTTTGTATTAGGGCAATTCTCGCATTTGCGTGTTCTATTTGCTGTGGGCTATAATGCTCTGGCTTGCTCGTTTTTTTTAACTCTTGGCTCAAAACTCTGAGAGCTTCTTCTGCTGTTATTGCCACATCTGGTTTTGGGGCATCGTTGCATTTGCCTTCAAATTTTTGCAGTCTATATACAAGTTCACTCAAACGCTCTAAAATGCCGCCTTCGCTTATGAGCAAATCCAAACATTCATTTGAGATTTTTCTTTTGAACTCTGAACTTGCGGAGCTTTGCACAATATTTTCGCATTCTTCTTCTTCGTTTGGTTTTAAGTTTGCGCTTGCTAATTCCTTTAATTGAAATTGCAAAAAATCTTTTTGCTGGGCTATGGATTCCGCATTTTTTTTGCATTCCTCTATTTTTTTATTCACCTCATTCCATTTTTCAAAAGAGTCCTTGCATTTTTGCAAAAGTTCTTCGTTTCCGCAATAAGCATCTATGAATTTTTGCTGTGCTCTAATATCTTTTAAAAGAGTTTGCTCGCTTTGACCGTGCATTTGCACAAGTTTTTCTCCGAGTTCTTGCAAGTCGCGGGTATTTGAAATAACGCCATTTATGCGGGCTTTGCTCTTTCCGTTTGAAAAAATTTCACGCTGAATTTCAAGTTCGCCATCTTCAAAATCTATTTCCCTCTCTTGCAAAAATTCTTTTGCATCACTTAATTTTTCTATGTTGAAAATCCCTTTTAAAACAGCGCATTCCTCGCCATTTCTAATTTGTTCTGAACTCGCTTTTGCACCACATAAAAGTTTTAATGCACTTAAAAACACGGATTTTCCCGCACCTGTTTCGCCAGTTATAGCCCAGAATCCATTTGAAAAAGAGATTTCTGCGCTTGCTATCAAGGCTAAATTTTTAATGTTAATCTGTTTTAGCATACCAAAGCCTTAATTTTGCCTTGCCTCCTTCAAAAGCTGTGCTAAAATCATAAATTGCAAAAGCTGGTCTGTCTGAAAAAACTTTTTCGGAGCTGTAAATTGAGTTATAAAAATAAAGAGATTTTGGAATTAACATTGGAGTTCCAAGCCTTAGTGTGAAGCTAAGAGTATCTGGTAAATGTCGCAGATTTTTAGTGACTTGGAGTTTTAAGGTATCGCCTTCCCAAAATACAAGATTAGGATGTCCGTGAGCTTCTACAAAAGAAGTATCTATTCTGTAATTTTCCAAGCTGCCATCGCTGTACACATATACGGGCAATGGATGTCCAAGTTCGCTTCCTGTGTTATCACTTGATTTTGGCAAAACCAATTGTGCAAAAACCACTATTTTGTCGGCTTTTATTTTATTTTTTCCAATTTCAAAAACAACATCTAGAGATTCTCTAACACCAGCATGCAAACATAAATCGCATTGTTTTTCCACGTATGTTTTTTGTGCAACACGCAATAAGCCAGATATGTCGGAAGTTGTGGGTGCAGCAATACGCAAAACCGCATCATTGGTGAGCAACCTTATGCCTGTGAGCAACCTAAGAGTATCAGCTTTAGGTTTAAGTTTCAAAAAATTTTCTGGCAAAGAAACACTAAATGAATCAATACTTATATCTGCGGAATCTGTGAATTGCTTTGGGAATTTAAGCCAAGTTGTATCATGTTCTGTTTTCTTTTCTTCTAACCAATAAAATCTAGCTTGTATTTTCTTGTGTTCCTCTGGAATTTGGCCTTCATAAAAATTTGCATAAAAAATGCTGTCGGTTTTCAATTTCCAAATGGAATCAAGTTTGCCCACAACTTCCAAACCAAAATAAAGAATTTGCTCCACATTATTCACATTGCCAAGTGCAGCATAAGAGCCAACCATATTGGCAGAGGTATCGTGCCCCAAATCGTAACTCTTTAGAGAAATTTCAATTTCTTGGTATTCTTTGCCATAAGAAGTTGCAATACCTTGGTCATCAAACCATTCTTTTAAGGTTGCAGAATCATCAGAAGAACACGCCACAAAAAGAGCGCACAAAAGCATAATTAAAAAAAAGCGAAGCATTGTAAATGGAATATAGAAAAACACACTTACTATATTTCCATATATGCACATTCCAATAATAAAAGCAACCCCAACTTCCCCAGAAGTTTTGAGAATATGTTCTCGCTCCGCTGCGCAGAGCATCGAAATTGAAAAACTTGTTAAGGAAATTCTTTTGAAAGTTAAAAACGGAGGGCTTGAAGCGGCGGTTCTTTATGCTAAGAAATATGATGGGTTAAAGAAAAATAATTTGAAGGTTAGCGAAGCGGAAATTAAAAGTGCCGCCTCCAAAATTGATTCTGGTTTGGAAAATGCACTCAAACAGGCAATTGAAAATGTAAAGGTTTTTCATCAAAAACAAACAGAAAAATCTTGGACTTTTAAGGGCAAGGATGGAGAGGTTTTGGGGCAGAAAATTAGACCGCTTAAAAGGGTGGGCTTGTATGTGCCGGGAGGTGCAGGAGTTTATCCGAGTACGCTTATTATGAATGCGGTACCAGCTTTGGTTGCCGGGGTAAAGGAGCTTGTGGTTGTGAGTCCCATAAAAGAGGGTTTGCACAGCTCGGTTGCTTATGTGCTTTTGGAACTTGGGATAAAAGAGGTTTATCACATTGGCGGAGCACAGGCAATAGGCTTGTTGGCTTATGGAGCAAAAGGCATAGCTCCAGTTGACAAAATTGTTGGTCCCGGTAATGTATTTGCCGCCTTTGCAAAAAAAGAGGTTTTTGGAACAGTGGATATAGACATGATAGCTGGTCCCTCTGAAATTGCGGTTTTGGCAGATTCCACAGCAAACCCAGAATGGGTGGCAGCAGATATGCTTTCACAAGCTGAACACGGCTCCGGTTTTGAGGCTTCTGTTTGCGTTACGGATTCTTTGGCTTTTGCCAAAAAACTCGCTACCTGCATAGCGGAGCAGGTAAAGGCAAGCCCAAAAAAAGATATTCTGGAAAAATCCCTTGCCGCTTATGGGCGAATTTTTTTGGCTAAAAATATGAAAGTGGCTGTGGATATTGTGAATAGAATTGCGCCGGAACATTTGGAAATAGTTGCAAAAAATCAAGACGATTTGGAAAAAATGGTAGTAAATGCGGGAGCTATATTCATAGGCTCTTATTCTTCCGAACCTGTTGGAGATTATTTTGCAGGGCCTAATCATGTTTTGCCGACAAATGGGACAGCTAGGTTTGCAAGCCCGCTTGGGGTTTATGATTTTTTGAAGAGGACTAGCATTATAAGATATGGCAAAAAGGCTTTGGAAAAAAATGGGGCAAATATAGCTAAAGTTGCGGATTCTGAGGGTTTTTATCACCATAAAAGGGCAATTATGGTGCGTTTGTAAAAAAAATGTCTATTTTTTGTAAAAAATTTCTATATTTTAGGGGTAAATCTAATTTAACGGAGGTTTTAGATGAGTAAGATTAGAATTTTGGCTTTGGCATGTTTAGCCAATTTAGCCTTTGCTGGGGGAGATCTTTGGGATTTCCCCAATATGCTTTCTACTGAGAACTGTGGTTCATATTGTGGGCAAGTTCATACACCTGGTTTAAAATTTTGCTGGAGTGAGGTTACACCAAGTGCAGCAAATGAATGGGGCAAGGTTTGCTATAAAAGCACCGGCGGCTATTGGTTTGGTTACGTGGACGAGGGTGGAGATGTAAAAGATGCTGTTTCTAACCGTAATTTATTTTGGCCAAAAGATGCGGCGGAATGTGCGGGTGGTAATGATGCTACACCTCCAGACCAATTCTATAGCGTTGTCATTGAAAGATATGTAGAGCCAGGAAAGCAAAATGTGGATTGGATACCAAAGACGGTGGCTGGTAGCGTATCTAAAGCTGGTCATTTTATGATAAAGGGTTATGGCCTAGGCGATGGCACAGCTGAAGGAAGTGGAGGTTTAGATGTCAAATTTTCAAACCCCGGCGGAACCGATGAAAAACCTAATGTGTCTGCTATTGGTTTTAATTGGCGCGGAAAAAAAGAATGTGGATATGATGACTATGAAACAGCTTACATAGAAAACATTAAGGCTCAAGGAGCAGGTCTTTGCATAGTTTATAAAGCAGACAAAGCTGGTGTTGATGTTGAACTCGGTTGGAACGAATCCTTATATGAATATAATACTTGGATAGCGAAATTGCCTGCTGCTTCAAGTTGGAAAACACTTAATATAAAATGGGAATCCTTTGGACTTTCTTACGAAACTGATCAGCCAACTGAGCCTAGAGAGACTGCTATTACAAAAGCAGAGGCTTTGAAATTTGCTCTTAAAACCAAGACCTCAACCCCAGAAACAGTTCACTTTCAATTGAAGGAACTCGGCTGGCACGGCACTTGCAGCGGAACCGCAGAAGAATTACAACCAGCTCAACCCAATCCCATTATCGGTGGCAAAGTTATTTCTGCTTATGGATTCAATGTTAAAGGTCGCACTCTTTCTGCAAACTTTGCTGGCTCCGTACAGGTTGTAAGTTTGCAAGGCAAGGTAGTAGCACAAAAAACACTTGCCGCAAACGAATCCATGAACCTTTCAAACTTGCCCGTGGGCGTTTATATGGTTCGTTCCGAGACTCGCGGAATTGTGCAAAAAATCATGTTGAAATAATCTATTTTTAGCTTTTGCAATCCTAAGCCCTCGCAAGAGGGCTTTTTTATTGCCAAATATCACAAAAAAGCGGAAAAATGCTTTTTTGGTAAAAAAATTATGTATATTATATATATGATACGTTCTCTCTTTTTAATCGCGCTAATGGTGGTTCTCTCTTTTGCCACCCCATTTTCAGAACACGGCAAACTATCTGTTAAAGATGGCAAAATTGTGGACAAAAACAATAACCCTTATGTGCTTCGCGGCATGAGCTTGTTTTGGAATAAATGGGATGTTGGTTCAAAGTATTACGTTCAGAGTACCGTTACCACCCTTGCAGCCTCTCCTTGGAGTGCAAATGTAATTAGAGTTGCTGCTGGTGCTGACGATTTAAATACCAACACTAAGGATGCCAAAAATTTTATGGATTGGACTGCTAGTGCTGGAATTTATGTTATTGTGGACTGGCATTATCACACTATAAGCAACAATGCAGAGAGTTTTTTTAATACCGTTGCATCTTATGCAAAAGAAAAGAATTACAATCATGTTATTTACGAGATATTCAATGAACCTTGCAGTGGTCAACAGACTTGCGGGCAAAATTATAGTTGGGCACAAATAAAAAGCTATGCCGAAAACATTATAGGTAAAATCAGAGGTTATGATAGTGATGGTTTAATAGTAGTGGGTACGCCAGCTTTTTCGTCTGACATAGGTGCAGCAAGGGCAAATCCAATTACAGGGGATAAAGCAAAGAATATCTTATATACCCTTCATTTTTATACTTCGGATGCAAGCCATGACACTTTTAAGGCTAGTCTTAGGGGTGCTTCCTGCAGTAATTTTCCGATTTTTGCAACTGAGTGGGGAACAAGCCAAGCAGATGGCGGTGGCACATTGGATTGGACTAGAACAAATGGCTGGATGAGCTTAGTTGAAACGCTGGGCATTTCTTGGGCAAATTGGTCTTACACAGACAAATGCGAAAGTTCTGCGGCTTTATGCGGTGGTTTATCTGAATCTGGAAGATATGTTCAGACAATTATGAATAAACGAAATACCGGCGGTGGCATCACCTCTGCCAATGGCTCCAATAATGTGAATTTAACTCAGGTAACCGTTGACTGTGGCAATGCAGCGGAAAAAGGGCAAAAAACTGGCATTGTAAAGGTTGGTGGCGCGGCAACCAATGCGGTGGATTTTGTTCCTAGTAGTATGTCTGGGGCAAAGGATTCTACAATTCTAAACTCGGCTCCGGTGTTGCAGGGCAACTCAAGTACATTTAGTGTTAGCTATAAATTAACCGACCTTTCAGGACCCGGCAATTATAAAGTGAGACTTAGATATGGCTCAACGGCTGCGGCAACTGTTTCTTTGCAAGGCGATGGCATAGGATCCGCTTCCGCTGAACTTGCAAGCACGGGCGGCGCATCAACATGGAAAAATTCGGATTATATTCCTATAAATATAACAGCAAGCGGTTCAGAAACAACGTTGAAATTAACTTTTACTGGAGCTAACAGTTTTGTATTTGTAAATATCCTAGCGGCTACAGATGGTGGCACCGTAACTCCAAGCTCCAGCTCGGCAAGCGACCCCACTCCCAGCTCCAGTTCCAGCGCAGAAGACCCCGCTTCCATAGACTTACCCAAAATCGCATTTACCAACAGCCTAAACGCAATGCAAAACTCCGTAAACTTGCAAGTAGCCAGCGAAGCGAGCTTCAAAGTCTTTGACCTAAAAGGCAACCAAGTACGCTCACTGAAATTCACGCAAGGCAACCACACCGTATCCCTTGCCGACTTGCCAAAAGGCTTGTATATTGTAAAAGCTCAGTTTGGGAGCCAAAAAGAGATATTACGAGTGCCAATTAGATAAAAAATCGCCTCATTTGCCTGCATTTTTTAAAAAAGCACATAAATAAATGCTTTATTAAATGGCAGGCATACTTATTTGCTTAAAAAAATCTATATTTAATATAGGTAGTTTTAGCTAAAAATGGGGGCGTTCTCATGCTCAAAAAAATAACAGCCATATTGGCACTCGCTGTGCTTCTCGCATATTCCGCAGTTAATTATCCGTATCCGCAAAGGAAACAGTACGGCAATAGCACCATAAATGCGGTAAACTCAACCGCAGACAACGACTTGAAAACCAAATTTCAGGCTTATATAACTAATTTTTATGAGGAAGGAAATTGCAGCGGCACAAAAGATTGCGCTCGCATTAAATTTTATGACCCAGACGAAACCCAGGCCAACAATGGCAAAGATTGGACCGTTAGCGAAGGCATTGGCTACGGTATGCTATTAGCAGTTTATTTCAGCGATGCCACCACAAGCTACCAAACCCATTTTGACAAATTGTGGAAATATTACCAGAAGTGGAAAAACAGTAATGGGCTTATGCATTGGAAAATTAATGGTTTTAGCGGTACTAATCAAACTGGCTCTGCTTCTGATGCTGATTTTGATGTTGCTCTTGCTTTGGTAATGGCTCGTTATCAGTTTGGCGTTGCGCAATATGAAACAGATGCAAAAACTTTGATAACAGCAATAAGAACCAAAGATTTCGATGGCAATAATTTGCATTTGCCAGGTGATTCTTGGGGTGGAAGTGCCGACAACAATAGAAATCCCAGCTATGTAGCTCCAGCGGCTTTTCAAATATTCAAAGAGGTAGAGGGAAATACGGCTTGGGATAACATTATTTCAAAAAATTATACCTTTTTAACAACCAATAGGAGTTCAGTTGGCTTGCCCTCCGACTGGGCAAATACCAGCGGTACTGCCGTACAGTGCCAAGCTTGCGGATATAGTGGCACAAAATACGGGCAAGATGCAGTTCGTGCCCCTTGGCGTTGGGCTACGGCAAAAGCTTGGTTTGGTGGGAATTCAGCACATTCAAGTGCAGGTACTTTGCTCAGTACATTAGCTACTTGGGTAAGTGGAAAAAATGCCACAGAGATTAAAGGACCTATTGATTTGAATGGAACTATACCTTCGACTGGAAATTCCAATGCTAGTTACATAGGTTCTCTGATGTGCGCTCTGATGAATGGTAGCACTTATCAGTCCAAATTGAATTCATTTTTCAGCACTATGGTAGGTCAAACTGATAGAGCCAATAGCTCTTATTACAACCAGTCTATGTTGCTTTTAACAGGCTTGCTCGCAAGTGGCAATATGCCCAACTTAAAAGCTTGTGCTGCTGGCAACTGCGGCACAAATATGCCTGCCATAGGTGGTGGTGACGGAAACTCCACTGTATTAGATAGGCTTGCCGTTGCAGGGCAGGATACCGAAGACAATAGAAATT
>Ga0268262_10007268_pt1 | contig 10396 bp, 7 predicted proteins | sample TergutNc150P3_FD_190354 | JGI IMG/M metagenome (GOLD analysis project Ga0268262, IMG submission 190354) | Nasutitermes corniger P3 segment gut microbial community from laboratory colony in Florida, USA - Nc150 P3 (SPAdes) (version 2) | ecosystem: Host-associated > Arthropoda: Insects > Digestive...
ATTCATGGGGCCGAAAGATTTGTCAAGACAATCAACAATATCTGAACGGAACAGCGGTTTCTGTAAATAATATTCAACGCCGGCCGCTTTGGCGTCCGCCTCTATAAGCTTCCATTCGGCGGCGGTGGCCATAATGACTATTGAAGGCCTCGGCTTTCCGGCGCTAAGTCCCTTGATCTTTCCGGCCGTTTCAATGCCGTTAATGCCCTGCATCTTCCAGTCAATAAAGTAAATGTCGTACAGGCCGTTTTTTTCAATCTGCTCAATCGCCGCCTCTCCGCTTAACATGACATCGCAGGAAATGGAAAGCCGGGACGCCTCGCTGCGGAAATATACGAGAATATTGGGGGCGTCGTCCACAACCAGCGCGCGTTTATTAGCCCAGTAAGTATTATTTGAAAGAATTTTATTTTCATTCTCATCGCCCTGTTTGGCCTGGAAAGTAAAACCAAAAGTCGCGCCCATCCCAAGCTCGGAGTCAACCCAGATACGCCCGCCCATCAATTCAACCAGATGCCTTGAAATAGCAAGGCCCATGCCGGCCCCGCCGAATTTGCGCGAACTGTTGGCGTCTGTCTGATGAAAAGAATGGAAAAGGCGGGACTGATTCTCGGCGCTGATGCCAATCCCGCTGTCTGTTATCTCGATCTGCACCGTATAAACGCCGTTTTCGACCGCGGCCTCAGGCCGCGCCGTTACCAAACGCGCGTCAAGACGCACGCTCCCGCCTTCCCGGGTATATTTCACGGCGTTGGAAAGCAGGTTTGTTATAACCTGTATCAGCCTCTTGCTGTCGCCTGTCAGGGTATGGGGAATATCATCGTTAATATTAACGGAAAAATACTGTTGTTTTTCCTCCACCTGGAAATTGATGATATTAACCGCCTTCTGGATCATTCTCTCAAAGACAAAACTTTCAAGGGACAATTCCAGCCTGTTCGTTTCTATCTTTGATATATCCAGAATGTCATTGATGACATCCAGGAGATGGGTGGAGGCATCCTCAATTTTTTTTAGGCAGTATTCCTTGCGTTCGGCGTTGTCGGATTTTCTGGCAATGGCGGTCATGCCTATGATTGCGTTCAGGGGTGTCCGCATCTCGTGGCTCATGTCCAGTAAAAATTCCGACTTGGCGGCGCTGGCAAGTTCCGCGTCCTCGCGGGCGTGTTCGATGCTGGTGACATCATTAAAAATCACCATGGCTCCTTCGTTGCCGATTTCGCTTGAACTCATCGGAATAAAATCAATAACGCACTTTCTAACCTCGGTGCTGCTGCTAAAACAGACTTCCAGAGGGACAGACCGCGCTTCATTGCCGGCAAGCACCTCGGAAAGGTTGACATTAATAGTCTCAATGCACCTGTCATCGCAGACACCCTTCAGGAATTCATCAATCTGCCTGCCGCTTTCCGAACCGGCTTCCGCGCCGGAAAGTTTTAAAAGGACATTGGAACAAAAAACAATACGCTTTAAATTATTCAAACAGATTATTATGTCGGAGCTGTTATCCAGAAGGAGCTGTAAATAATGATCCCTTATCCGCTGGGCTACTGTTTTGGCCGCAATCATGTTGGCTTTAACATTCGCGAATATTTTTTCCTGCTCAATGCCCGTTTGCAGCCTGCTGATTTCCCTGTCTTTTTTCCTTACTGTCTTTTCCAGTTCAGAAATCCGCGCCTGGCATTCATCAACTGTCAGTAATGTTTTTTCTTCCACGTCAGTTTTTCTTCCTTAAAAAACACAGGCAATAAAAGAAAAGTTATGAAACCTGTTCTGTAATTCGCCTATCCTGTCTTTAACCGGACAGATTTCTCCGCCTGAGTACGCCATGAAAAAAGGCATAAAGCGTCCGTCTTCCATTTTTTCTATAACCAGGGACATTTCACGGTCATGGATCGGCGTCAGCATTATATACCGCGTTATGCAGGGAAGAAACAAAGCCCCGCCGCGTTTGCCGGTTTTTCTTACCCGTTCCATACATTCCGCGGTCGAGTCAAGGGTGCTTTCGACGGTGATTTCACCGATGGTTACAGTCGCGCCCACGGGCACTTCTCCGGCGCACATAAGGCTTCTGTCATCATTAATGGCGTATATGGCCAAAGCCACAGGCTCGGCGCTTCCTTCATAATATACCATAAGGGGTATCGCGACAGGTACCTCTTTCTGGAAGGTTATTCCGATATTCTCCAGGTATTTTAATACGGGAATTCCGTCGATTTCCCTGAGGCAGCAGCCGTCGGAGCCGGTTATCCGCCCGCGGGTTTTCTGTATGTTCTCGGTCGGCAGTGAAATGACGATGAATTCGGGGTTTACCTGACCGTGCAGAAGTATCATGGCAAGGCCCTTACTGTCTATATCGCCGTTACGGAAGACAAACCAGTGTCCGGTTTGCACATCCGGGCTGGAGGCAAGGCTGCCCCAAAACGGGATGCCTCCGCATATCTCGTCAAAATTCTTTTGCATCTGCGTCCCGCTGATATCATCAATATAAGGGAAGAAAGTAAGAACCATTGACGGTTCAGAGGGAAGTTTTTTTGCCGCCTCCGAATAGGCAGCCTTGACCTTATCATAGCAGTTGGCTGGTTCCAGGGATTTGGCCATTGCCGTTTCAAAGACAATATCATTGCTTGTCAGGACGGCAAGCGAAAGCGAAAACATTCCCTTTCCGTGCTGATTGGCGCTGGCAATAGTGGTCATGCCTATGATGTCAAACGGCAGTTTTTTACTCAATTCACTGACAAACGATGAGTTGGTAAAATCAGAATGGCAGGTAACCAGGCCGACGCTGTTTTTCTTCAGACTGCCCAGGTTAATTTGCCCCAGAAGCTCGGCAATACCGTCGTCTACATCGTCGACCTCTTCGGTATAGGCCGTCAACATGTGTATCATAATTTCTCCTCTTTTTAAATCTTTTTTAAATGAATTTTAATGATACCATTAATAATGATATTTGTCCAGAAAAAAAACCAAAAAAACCGAATTTTAACCAAAATTTTTGTCCGCTTTTATTCCTCATTTCCATTGCTGCCTGCTCATTGCCCATTGCTCATTGTTTCTGTTACAATACCCCATGCACTACTACAGTACCAGAAACAAAAACACCCCGGTAAAATTCGCGCAAGCGGCGCTCTCAGGGCTTGCGCCGGACGGCGGTCTCTTTGTGCCGCAGGAAATACCGCGTTACTCACAGACGGCGCTTTCCTCGCTGGGAACAATGGGCTATGCGGACATTGCCTTTGAAACAATTAAGCCCTATGTGAGGGACGATATTCCCGACTCAACGCTGGAAGACATTGTCCGCTCCGCCTACACTTTTGACGCGCCGCTTGTGGGCGTTGGGGACAGGTTTATTCTGGAGCTTTTTCACGGCCCGACAGCGGCTTTTAAGGATTTTGGGGCGCGGTTCATGGCGCGGGCTTTCGCTTATTTAAGACGCGGCGAGGACAAACCCCTGCGGATTCTTGTCGCCACATCCGGCGATACGGGCGGGGCGGTCGCCGACGGCTTTTTCGAGGTGCCGGGCATATTCGTGACCGTGCTGTATCCCAAAGGCAGGATTACGCCCCTGCAAGAAAGGCAAATCGCCGGACTTGGCGCTAATATTTCCGCCCTTGCCGTTGAGGGGAGTTTTGACGACTGCCAGCGCCTTGTAAAAGCCGCCCTTGCCGACGAAGGCCTTAGAAAGAAAATGGAGCTTTCCTCGGCCAATTCAATAAATATCAGCAGGCTAATCCCCCAGGCGGCCTATTACACCGCGGCCGCCAGCCGCGCCGCCGCCGGCATAACGCTCTGCGTCCCTTCCGGCAATTTCGGCAACCTTACTGCCGGGCTTTACGCCATGAAGATGGGCGCGCCTATAAAGCTGTTTATTGCCGCCACCAACATCAACAAAACGTTTCCCGATTACCTTGCCTCAGGCGAATACCGGACCAGGGTCTCGCAGGCGACAATTTCCAACGCTATGGACGTGGGCGCGCCCAGCAACTTTGAGCGCATGGCGGCGCATTTTTCATTAGACGAAATGCGGCGGCTCATACTCGGCGTTTCCGTAACTGACGCGGAAACCAGGGAAACCATCGTTAAAGTGCACGGCGAAACAGGCTATTTCCTGGACCCGCACAGCGCGGTCGGCTGGAAGGGCGTGGACAAACTGCTCGCGGAAAACGGCGCGAATAAAAAGCTCTTGTCAGGAGGGCCAATCGGGGTGCTTTCCACAGCCCATCCCGCAAAATTCAGCGAAACCGTCGAGCCTCTGATCGGCCCCGCTCCCCTGCCCGACTCTCTCGTCCGCGCGATGAAACGAACCGTGCAATCCCAAACAATTCCGGCGGAAGTTTCCGCGTTAATCGACACGCTGACCAAGGAGAACGAATGAAAACCTGCCCCTGCGGCTCAGGCCGCGAATATTCCGATTGCTGCGGCCCGTATATAAACGGCAAGGCGAACCCGCCTACCGCCGAAGCCCTGATGCGAAGCCGTTATTCCGCATACGTCGAACATGAAATTGATTATATCATTAACACCTGCCTCCACAAGGGCAAAGACGACATAGACTACAAATCCACCAAAGACTGGAGCGAACAGTCTAAATGGCTTGGTTTGAAAATCATCTCGCTGGAAAAAGGCGGCCCTAATGATACTGAAGGAATTGTGGAATTCGAGGCCTCATATATACGCGACGGGTTAAAGGATGTCCACCACGAAAGGGCAAAGTTCAAAAAAGAAAACGGCGCCGATGGTTCCAAATGGCTTTACGATGAAGGCCATATCACCCCTCTCACCGTAGTCCGCACAACACCCAAAACCGGCCGTAACGACCCCTGCCCCTGCGGCTCAGGTAAAAAATACAAGCACTGCTGCTTAAACAAATAAACATTACTTCAAACCACTCGCCGGCGCCTTTGGCGCGATTTACTCGCTATACCTCACGCAAAGGACGCCAAGAGCGCAAAGGGAAGAGGGAAGGGATTGTTGTATGCAAGATAAGCGTGAAATTTCACGCTATGCTTTCTGACAAAACAACCTTCTTATTTCTTTGCGTCCTCCGCGCCTTCGCGCCTTGGCGTGAGGTCTTCTCCGGTAGATTGCGCCGCGGGCGCCGGCGAGTAGTTTTCTCTTCATTGCCCAAGGGCTTGCTCCAGCATTTCCCTTCCATTGCCCTTTTTTGGAATCGATTTCGCCGCGGCAATGAATTCAGGCAGGGTCTTGCCAGACCTCGCGAACAGGTTGGCGATATAGGAATCCTCGGTGTAATACAGACGGTACAATTCAAGGTATGCGTTGTTTACAGGCTGATCTATAAAGTTCCGGTAGCCTTCGCCTGAAAAAAGGCTTTCGTATTCCGCGGCAAAGCGTTCTTTTGCCGCGCTGATAATTTTTTCTTTTTCGCTTAATTTTTCCCCGCCGCTTCTTTCGCTTTCATACATATCGTTAAGCTCCCTGATTAACCCCTGTATAAATGTCACATAACTTCTGTAATTCGCTTCATTTGTGAGCATGTTCCCGTATTCGGCTGAGTCCGCGCCGAAACGGGACACCATGTACATTCTTCCGCCTTCGCTACCCACAAATTCCGCAAGCTCCTCGTTAAACTGCGCCTGCCCCTTTAAAAACACCGTCGCGTGAAGCGATTCATGGATGATAAGGTCGGCAAGTCTGTCAGGGGGATAGTCCCGCATATAGGAATACAGGGGGTCCCTGAACCAGCCCAGCGTACTGAACGCGTCAACTCCCCGTATCCAGACATCAAGCCCCTTTTTTTCAAGTTTTGCCCTTTCCTTTCGCGCGTCCTCAACCTTGAAAAAACCCTTGTATGGCAGCGAGCCTACAACCGGGTATTTCCATTCATGCCGTGTAAACGAGTCCGCGGCGCAGGCCGAAACCACCGCCGCCAGATAATCACGGTCAATCTTTACATAGCGTGTGTAATTCTTGCCCAGGTTAAGTCCAAGTTCTTCTGTCGCATAACGGCGTATATCCTGAATCCGTTCCACAAAGCGGCGGTTTTTTTCCGCTTCGGAATCTTCCACACCGCCGGTTTTGTTTTCAAGCAGCGACTCAAGCGGAACCGCGCGGCTGAGGTAGCCCAGCATGGTTGTCCCCTGCTTTAGGGTATAGCAGCCAGTGAACAATGAGCAATGAGCAATAAGCAATGTAATAAAAATAAATTTTCTGGTTTTCATTTTTTTCTCTCTGTTACCTGTTATATATTATTTGTATCGCTTCCTGCAACTCATTTTTATCAATGCCCCAGCTGCGTCCGAAGCGGGCCAGGAGCGAATCAGATAGCGACATAAAACGATCAAAAACCGGGGACGGGCCTATGTCCAAAAGCCCCCGGTTGACAATCAATTCCCAAAACCTGGCGAAATTTTTTATCCGGTCGAGGCTGTATGCCGGAATAGCTGATGTTTCAATTAGTTCATAGGGCGGCAAAGGATTGAACCTGATGCCAAAGGCTTCTATATGCCGGACAATCGGCGCGCCGGGCAGCAGTTTTAAAATGCCAAGCTGTATCTCAATGCGGTTATTGCCGCCCGCAAGCGCGGCCCACAAAGCGTCAAAGCCTTTGCCAAAAGAGGCAATGTCCTCGCCGGGCAGTCCTGCGATAAGGTCAACGTGCATAATGGCATTGGTCTTTTCAACCAGGAGCCGAAGCGTCTCCAGTTCCTGTTCCGGTTTCGACTGCCTGCCTATGTGGGCGGAAACCTCAGGATTCAATGTCTGTATGCCGATTTCCAGCCTGAGAGTGTCCGGGGGGAAACGCGCAAGGGTATCAATCAGATCAGGCGGAAAGTTTGAAGGGACCATTTCAAAGTGGACAACAAAGGGTTTTTTATTAATATTATATAAAAAAAATTCCATTATTTTTTTACTTCTTTCAATATTCAGGTTGAAAGACCTGTCAAGGAATTTAAATGTTTTTGCGCCCCTGTGTATCATATCCTCCATTTCAGAAAAAAACGGTTCCAGCGGGAATTCCCGCACTCTGTCCGTACCAGCGGCGCTTAAGCAAAATTCACAGCCAAAGGGACAACCCCTGCTTGCCTCAACATATACGAGTTTTCTGTTTATATCCTCATCAGTGTACAAGCGGTAGCCGCTATTAATTTCCGTAATATTTACCGTATGAAATTCATTATTATCAATTACGTCATCCCCATTCAAAATTTTCTCGCACAATTCCCTAAACGCGATTTCCCCTTCACCGCGGATACAATAATCCGCGTATTGGAATATTTCAGCTTCCTGTGGCAGATACGACACCTCGGGACCGCCAAGTATGATAAGGGGCCGCCGGAAACGGTCTTGCTTAACAACCTGATCCGACCATGCTTCCCGCAATTTTTTCAGTAGTTCCAGCGTGGCAAGGTGATTCCAGATTGATACCGAAAGTCCGAGTATCCGGGGGCTTGCCGCGAGAATGGGCTCAATCTTTTCGCATAAAGGCTGGCGCAGGGCAAATTCGATAATATCGCAGTTGTTTTCCAGTGGGCCGAGATTCGCTTTAAGAAGCCTCAGGGCAAGCGACGGATGTATCCACTTGGCGTTGATTGCGGCAAGAAGGATGTCCATATACGGCTAGTCTTCAGAAGCGGGCTGTGACCGCCTCAAGGCTTTCTTGCGGCTCTGCAATTGTTTTCCATGGAGACGTTGCTCTCTGGCGGCTTTTGACGGCTTTGTAGGACGGCGGTGTTTGGGCAGCCGCGCCGCCGCAGTTATAAGCGCCTCAACGCGAAAATAAGCCCTTTCCAGATTGGTGCGCTGCGAGCGTTCTTCGTCAGAGCTGATAACAATCTCGTCCCCGGCGCTGATACGGTTTGCCAGTACTCCCCTCACCCTCTCCAGTTCAGCCTCCGAGAGGCCGTCAACAAGCGCCATACGCAGCCGCAGCGTTACCTTTGTATTAAGCTTGTTGACATTCTGCCCGCCGGGGCCGCCGGATCGGGAGAAGCTGATTTCAGAGGCACTGCGTATGGACTGCTTCAGGAGAACTGTGTTCACTATTTCCGCAGTTTCCTTGCCGCTTCCAGACACTCGCGTTTGAATACCACCACCGAAAGGCCGCGGTATTCCATTTCCGCTTTAAGCCGCGCCGCATTCTCATCAATAAGCTGCTTTCTCGCTTCCAGTTCCAGCAGATGTTCCTGCTTTACACCGCAGCCGAGGAGCAGGGCGCGCAGGTTTTCGGAGGGAACCATGGTCGGCTGACAGCCTGTCATTGCCACAATAGAGTTGTCAAGAATGATAAGGGTCATGGGAGTGTCAGACGCAACTATGTCGATAAGGGCGGTTATGCCGGAATGTATGAACGTGGAGTCGCCGATTACAGCGACGCTGTAGGGCAGCCCCGCGTCGGCAGCGCCTTTTGCCATGCCCACAGACGCGCCCATGCAGACTATGCTTTCGGGAACCTGATAAGGCGGCGCGGCGCCCAGCGAATAACAGCCGATGTCCGAATTGATCCCCACGTTGGGGTGGCCTTCCCGCGGATCCAGTTCCTCCACAGCCTTCCTGATGGCCTCGTAACTGTCGGCGTGGGGACAGCCTTTGCATAGCTGTGGCGGACGCGCCGGAAGAGTTGACGGCTCAAGGCCCGGAACAACGGCGGAAGGACGCGGCGGAAGGCCAAGGCTTGAGCGCACATTGTCGGGGTCGAGTTCGCCTGTCCTCGGTATCTTGTTCCCTTCACCCAATCTGCCAATGATTTCTATTGACTGCGGAAGAATGCCCCGGAGTTTTTCCTCAATATAAGGCTGCCCTTCCTCAATAACCATGACTTTTTCGGATACGGCGCAAAGCCCGCGGATCAGTTTTTCCGGCAGCGGGTACGCGCCTATATGCAGCCTTGCCGGATTTCCATTTCGCATAACGGCTAAATCGGCGAGGTTTTCCTCGTAGTAGTTCCCGCCAAGACCGGCGGTGATTACAGCCAGATCGGAACCTTCTTTCAGTTCAAGTTTATTGGCCGGATGCGACGCAGACCATTCCCGGATTTCATTTTGCTTTTCTATAAGAGAGGCGTAGTTTTTGCGGGCCATGGCGGGGAGCAGCATCCAGCGGTTTTTTTCCTGTGTTTTTGAAAGGGACTTCTGCGCTGAGGGCGTGGCGTGGTTAGCTGTAATCGCCGCCCGCGCGTGCGAAAGACGGGTAGCCAGGCGCAGCAGAACCGGAACCTGAAAACGCTCGGAAACATCAAACGCCTCGCGCGTCATATCGTAGGCTTCCTGCTGGCTGCGCGGCTCAAGGCAGGGGACCATCGCGAACGCCGCGTAGAAGCGGGAATCCTGTTCGTTCTGGGAACTGTGCATTCCCGGATCATCGGCGACGGCGATAACCAGCCCGCCTTTGATGCCCAAAAGCGCCGCGTTAATAAATGGGTCCGCCGCCACATTAAGCCCTACATGCTTCATGGTAATGACAGACCGCCGCCCCGCGAATGAAACGCCCAGCCCCGCCTCAAGCGCGGTCTTCTCATTGGAACACCAGCGCGCTATAGGCCCCCCCTTCTCATATTCGTCAATGAGGTATTGAAGTATCTCCGTCGAAGGCGTTCCCGGATAACCGTAAGCCGCGCTGATTCCGGCGTGAATTGCCCCCAACGCAACCGCCTCGTCCCCAAGTAAAGCCAGATGTCCATTGCTCATTGCTCATTACTCCCTGCTAATTGCTAATTTCCTAAATCATCCCTGATCTTAACGCTGACTGTTTCCTCATAACATGAGAAGCAATTGTTCACGGCGGTTTTGTCAGGCGCTTTGGTCAGTATGCTCACGACAGGCACTATGATAAGGCCGGCGAGCATGGTGAAGGCCCCGGCGTTGATCGGCGACTGTAACAGCAACGGGAATTTTGCCCTGAAAAAGATGTTCAGGATCATTAGCGCGGTGCTGAAAATAAAATTGCACCAAACGGCCGGTTTTGTAACGCGCTTCCAGTACAGCCCGTAGAGGAATGGCGCGAGGAATGAACCAGCAAGCGCGCCCCATGAGATGCCCATAAGCTGGGCGATAAACGAAATCCCGCCCTTGTACTGCACAATCGCTATACATGAGGAAATGATTATAAATACCACAATAAGCGCCCGGATGATCACCAGCTGCTTTTTTTCGCTCATCTTTTTAATAATGTTGCCTTTCAGAAAATCCAGCGTTAAGGTTGACGACGAGGCCATAACCAGGGACGAAAGCGTGGATATGGACGCGGCGAATACCAAAACGATGACAACTCCTATTAAAACGTCGCCGAAGTTCGAAAGCATGGCGGGTACAATGGCGTCAAAGACTATGGCGCCGCCTGAATTTTTTATATTGGCGTTTGCGTATAACCTGCCGAAACTGCCGAGGAAATAACAGCCGCCAGCCACAACAAGCCCGAAAAACGTCGATACAATAGC
>Ga0268262_10007269_pt1 | contig 10395 bp, 8 predicted proteins | sample TergutNc150P3_FD_190354 | JGI IMG/M metagenome (GOLD analysis project Ga0268262, IMG submission 190354) | Nasutitermes corniger P3 segment gut microbial community from laboratory colony in Florida, USA - Nc150 P3 (SPAdes) (version 2) | ecosystem: Host-associated > Arthropoda: Insects > Digestive...
CTTCTTCACGCTCGACATATTCGGCGGCTTTCCTTTCGTATACACCAAAGTATAGGCGGTTTTCTACAGAAACACATAATATAATATATGGGCGGCGGCGTGTCAAACTTTATGTTATTTTCTTTTTTAACCGGCCTGACGCCTATAATCAACAAACCCCCCGAACCTCCCGTGGAACCACCCGAACCAATGCTCAGGGTATTTCATCACCCACCGCGACAGGATATCGTTGTGCTGCGTCAGAATCGCCATTATCGCCGCCTCGGAGTCTCCGTCGGCCCCGTCCGGCGCAGGCGGCGGTTCGGCCTCGAAAAAGTCTATGTCGTAGCGCCCGTCGCGCCCCATTATTGCATACATAGGAACCGCCGCCGCCCCGGTCTTGCGGATCAGGCCGGCCACCGTCCTCACCGTGTAAGCGGGTTTGCCCAAGAAAGGCACGGGGGTACCCATTAACCAAATATTCTGATCTATGAGGATGGCCGCGACGCCGTTCCTCTTGAGGACGGCGAGCATCCCGCGCAACGCGCTGTCCGTGTAGATGGTGCTGACCCCGAGCGCCGACCGCTTCTTGAACAGCCAGCCCTCAACAAGCGGGTTGGCCATAGGCTTGGCGACCACGTTAAGGTCGTTCACCTGCTTCCCCCAGACGGAGGCAAGCAGCTCCCAGTTGCCGAAATGCGCCAAGACGATTATCACGCCCTTGCCCTTGCCGCCGGCGCGCGTGTATATGTCGTACCCGTTCACGCGGTACGGCGGCAGCTTGCCGCACCTGAGGAAGTCCACGGCGTAGCGGCCCATATTTCTGTATAGCCCGCGGATGATTTTATCGGCCGCGCCCTTGTCCCAAAGCCCTACATGGTCAAAATTCCTTTGAACAACCCTGCGGTGGACGCCGAACAGACAGAGCATCCCGCCGACGAGCCCGCCCATAGCCAGGGCGAGCCTGCGCGGGGTAAGGTTCACGGCGAACTCTACAACGCGCAGGGCGGCGTATTCGAAGTAATGGGATGTTTTAGGTTTCGGTTTTTGTTTTTTGTCGCTCACGATACAAAATATACATTATGCGCCGCAACGCCAACACTTTTCCTTGCATTATTGTTCGACTATATTTATTTTTAAGTATCCATAATAATGTTCCGCGATGAGGACTGATAATTGCGTACACGAATAAAGATTTGCGGGATCACCCGCGTTGAGGACGCGTCGGCCGCCGTCAGGCTCGGCGCGGACGCGCTGGGGTTTATATTCGTCCCCGCCAGCCCGCGCTATATCAGGCCCGCCGACGCCGCCGAAATCGTCAAAAAGCTCCCGCCGTTCGTCTCTAAGATAGGGGTTTTCGTTAATGAAGCCCCGAACCGCGTAATCGAGGCCTCCCGCGCCGCCGGGGTGGACGTTGTTCAGCTCCACGGGGACGAAACGCCCGAATACTGCGCGGGATTCCCGATGCCGGTCATCAAAGTATTCTCCGTGGGCGCTGATTTCGACCCGTCCGTTATGCGGCGGTACGACGCCGCCGGATACCTGCTCGACACGTGGGACCCCAAGCGGCGCGGCGGCAGCGGGAACACTTTTGACTGGTCGATCGCGGCTAAAGCTTGCGGAATGTACGACACAGTGATCCTCTCCGGCGGGCTTAATCCGTCCAACGTCCGCGAAGCTGTCGAGACCGTGCGCCCTTACGCCGTCGATCTGAACAGCGGTGTGGAAATCAGCCCGGGGGTAAAGGATCACGACAAGATAAAGGCCGCCGTCTCCGCCGTCAAGGGGGAATAGACTGACCTCCCTCTACATACACATCCCGTTCTGCGCCAAGAAGTGCAGATACTGCGATTTTTATTCGCTTCCTATAGGCGGCGGTTATCCGCGTACCGTCAATACAGACAGCAACGCCGTCATCAATCAATATATAGAAGCGGTCATAAAAGAATGGGATATGTACGAATCCGCCGGTACGTTGGACCGTAACGGTATCGATACAATCTACATCGGCGGAGGAACGCCGTCGCTTTTAGGTATCGATACATGGGAGAGACTTGACGATGAATTGTTTTCTCGGATCGACAAGACAAAAATCAAAGAGTGGTCAATCGAGTGCAATCCTGAATCGTTCGGCATAGACAAGGCGAAAGCGTATTCAAAGAGCGGCGTAACGCGGTTGACGTTCGGCGTTCAATCGCTGAACGACAGGGAATTGTCGGTATGCGGCAGGATACATAATTCTGATCGCGCAATCAAGGTACTGCGTGACGAACGCTTATCAACCATGTTTAACTCGATAGGCGTAGACGTCATTTACGGACTGCCGGGCCAAACTGTCGATACATTAAATGACACGCTGTCGTCTATCCTGTCAATCCCGTCCATAAAACATCTCTCAGCGTACGAATTGACAATCGCCGACGACACGCCGTTCGGCAGACACGGCAAAATACTGCCGCGACCGGATGAGGACGCGGTCTCCGATATGTACGGACTGATCGGCAAACGCTGCGCCGAACGCGGAATGAGGCAATACGAGGTCTCAAACTACGCGATAGACGGTCACGAATCCGCCCACAACAAAGCATACTGGTCGCACAAACCCTACATCGGCTTAGGCGCGTCGGCTCATTCGTACATCCACCCCAAGCGGTGGGGCAACGTCTGCGATGCTAATCAATACATATCTATGCTCTCATCAAACCAAAGACCGATAGAATTTGAAGAGGCGCTGACAGACAGGGAATTAGCCGAGGAGATGCTTTTTTTGGGATTTAGGAACGCCGACGGCGTTGACAAACGCGAATTCGAGACGCGCGCGGGACATAGGCTTTGCGATATCGGAAGCGAAGGCGAGGCGCGGCTGCGTGAGTATGTTGATACCGGATTATTGATTGACTCCGAAGAGAGACTGATCCCCACATCCAAGGGAATGCTGTTCGCGGACATGACGGCGCGGGGGATCGCCGGTTAACGGCAAGACGCGGCGGGTCGAGGAGCGGGTCGATGGGTAGGGCTTTTGTTTGATAATTGCGGCGTTTTAATAGAGGAGACCGAATGTCGGTCTCCTCTTCCTTTTCACTGGCATCAACACATTCACATACACAAAAAAAGGGTTGAGCTTTACAGCTGCCACTTTTCGCTGGTATCGCTCTGCATAATCGGCGCTCTTTTTTCAACATCGAGAACCTTTACGCGCAAGCGGCGTAACGCGCCGGAGCCTTCTACGCCAAGCATGACAATCGTATTCGCGCCGGTGGCGTTTCCTATTCTTACGATATCATCGTCACTCACGGCACCGGACATCTGTGTCATCTGTTCCTCTTGAATTAACGCGGCGCTGAGCTGATCGCGATCAACGACGCTTATTCCCGCATTAATAAAATCGGCGGTAATATTGTCTAAGATAACGGTCGCTTTTTCATTATCCGGTGTGGTATTATAAATCAGCACTTTAGCGCCTTGGGGAAGATACTTACGTATCTCTTCGCTTGCGGAGACGGATGTTTTTTCCGTCTGGCTCTTTTTGTCGCTATAATCCGCCGCAAGAGTCTCTTGATCTTTTATAATCTTGTCTAATCGATCAAGCACTATCTTCGCTTTGGGATTCCCGGTCGCGTCGTAAGCCTCTTTCATGAGGTTAGCCGCGGCCTGAATGTCGCCGAACGATTCGTGGAGAATAGACGCGTTCTCGGCTGCGGCGACGCTTTTATACTGTCCGTAAATCTTAAGGTAGGCTTCAAGCGCCTGCTTGTAACTTCCTGACTTTACCATCGCAAGCGCGCTCTTCATGTCCGCTTTCAACGCGTCGTTCGGAGTTTTGTCTTCCGCAAAGGTACGTTTTTCGATGGAGGTGTATGGAGCAAGGTCGCGCCCCACATACCTGAGTTCCCCGTCAATCACCTGCCTCATGAGCGCATCGGCGGACGGATAACCGTCATTACTTGATGCGCTTCTTCTTCCCCTTTTAGAAACAGGCCCGATAAGACTGCCGTCACGCGCCCTCATAAGCGAATAGTTAAAATCAACCTCCACGGCCGTAGTATAAGTGGTTCCGCGATGCACATTGCCGTCCTTGTCCTTCCACTCATACGGTTTCGCTTCGTTTCCATACGCTGTCCGCGTCATGCGTCCAACAAACGTAGCGTCCACAACGCTCTCAATACTTTGATTGCTCCGGCGGAGGCGTTCTATCTCCGAGTAATCCACGAGGGTAAAATGATTCATTGCCTGTATGTTGCTCGCCGCAACAGTGTGGGCGTACTTGGCCATATCGCCGCTAGCGCCCTGCGCCTCAAACGGCATAACCGCAATGCGGTTGATACCGGCGGTATTCAGGGTCGGCGGCCGTTTCACCGCCAACTGAATAGACGTAGAACAGCCTGTCAACAAAAAAATTGACGCGACCAACGCTATCGGGGCTACCGCGCGTAAACAACCGCGCAAATATTTTCCCGCCAAACTACCGCCAACGCAACTAATCAACCTGCACATAGCACAGCCTCCTTGTGTTAAAAAATGTTATTGTAAAGTGAGAAAACAGATATAATACGATGGCTAACAAAAACACCGCCACTCCCCGCCCTCTTGTCCGCACCGCCCGCCCGTCCCTATGTTCGCCGCAATCCCCTAAAACCGGGGCCGCCGGCGCGTCGTTGGGCCGTTATTACGGGCAAATCCTGCCTAATTCTATCAAAATAATATATGGGCGCGGGGCAAGTCAAATTTTTTTTGATTTTTTTTTGACCTTGACTTCCCGTCCCGCAATATAGTATTTTATGGATATAGGAGGCCCTAAAATGAAGCAGCTGCCGACCGGATTGCAGGTATTTGAGTATATCCGCCAAAAAGACACTGTGTATGTCGATAAGACCGACATGCTCTATAATCTCGTATCCGGCGCCCGAAAGCAGTTCTTCCTCTCCCGCCCGCGCCGATTCGGCAAGTCGCTTACGTGCTGGACGCTCGACGCGCTGTTCAGCGGGAAGCGGGAGCTGTTTGAGGGGCTGGCTATCTCAAAGACCGACTGGGAGTGGGAGAGCTATCCGGTCATCCATTTGGACATGAGCAAAATAAGCACGGACAGCGGCGTAGCCGGCGCCAGAGAGTCTTTGACCGGAGAGACGGATGACATCGCCCGCAAACACAAAGTCGATCTTCGCGGGGCGACGATGCCGGGAGATATGTTGAAGAGAACCATCGTTGAAGTCTCCGAAAAGCACGGCAAACCTGCGGTTGTGCTTGTGGACGAATACGATAAGCCGTTTTTAGACTTCTACAACAAGCCGCCTATGGCGCAGGAAGTCCGCGATATTATGAGAAGCTATTACTCACAGTTGAAAGCGAACGAGCCGCATATACGCTTTCTGTTTATGACCGGAATTTCCAAATTTACCAAAGCCGGGGTCTTCTCGGCTCTGAATAACCTAAACGATATGTCGCTTGATGAAGATTTCGGTACGTTGCTCGGGTACACAGAAAAGGAACTCGTTGAAAATTTCGGCGAATATCTCGAAGCCGGAGCTGAAAAAATTAAGTGCTCCGTTGATGATTTGGTTGAAAAATTGAGGGAGTACTACAACGGTTTTTGCTTCGACGGGGTACAGCGTGTATACTGTCCGTTTTCTGTGCTCAATTTTTTCAAGGGCTACAAGTTCATGAATTATTGGATAAACAGCGCAAACCCGCAGATAATCGCCAACTACATGAAAGACAGACGCCTCACCGTAGAGCAGTTCAGAGGGGTGGAGGTATCAATGGATTTCGTGAGTTATCCCGGCGAAATCGAGACCGCGCCGCCGGAGAGTTTTTTGTATCAATCCGGATATCTGACGCTCCGCGATGGGATATCCGGCGACTTCTCGCTGGATTACCCCAATACAGAAGTACTCAACTCCATGTCAGAATTAGTCTATAAAAACATATTGCAATCCAGCGGCGAATACATTGACCTATGCGCCCCGCTCCAACGCGCGCTCTTTGAAGGAAACAGCAAACTCTTTGTCAATACCATTGACAACCTCTTGGCAAGCATCCCTTATGATGACTACACCGCCGCCGCCAAACAGGGATTGGCACATACCGGATTGGAAATGTCAACACAAGAATGGCTATACCGCTCAAACATTTTGGCATTCCTGCGCGGTTGCAACGTTCTTGCGTTCGGCGAACTGCACGGTAACAAGGGACGCTCCGATTTACAGATTATGCACAAGGGTATACCTTGGGTAATCGAAATAAAAGTCGCCCGTAACGACGACTGCGCGGCAAAAGCGGCCGAGGCCATGAAACAGATGAACGACAGCCAATACGCCGATCCGTACAAAAACGCGAGAAAGCTGGGGATCGCTATTGACGACAAGACGCGGCGGGTCGGGGAGTGGGTTGAGGGGTAGGGGCAACATCATTTTGCCAATCGCCCCTACGACCATTGGAAATAGCCTCAATCTTGAATACAACGAACGGAAGCAGCACTAGCAAGCGACCCAGGCCCCAAGAAGCCGTTACTCACGTAGTCGCGCCCGTTCTCTATACGTTTGTAGCTTTCTTCACCATAGCCGCTACCCCCCGTGGCCGCCCACCAAAAGCCCCATTTACCAACATAACCATATCCGCTATAATCACTAAAACGGAAACCGCCAGGCAAGGCTGAGAATCCGTAATCATCGGTACCGTCATTGTTGTCCCATCCGTTTTTCGACTTCAATCTTTTCCCTGCTTTTTCTCTACCCACCAAAGCTATTAGATTATTCCACTCCTCACGTGTGGATAAATGCCATCCAGCAGGACAAGCAGTCATAGCGGTGTTCCAATTGTACAACTTGCCGTATTTATTGCAATTGGTGTTATTGTAATCATAACATTGCGCATCACCAGCCTTAGGTTGATAATTCAAATTCTCAGCCATCCACGTTTTACCGCCTATTTTCACGGTGTTGTATTTTTTACCATTTCTGGTATCGGTCAAAGGTTGCGTTTTTTCAACTAACGGTATTGCTGTTATCGCAAATCGCGCTTGCTGTGGCAATTCTCCATTTACCGAAGCGACGCGGATAGTCAGCTTGTCGCTAATGTCATCCGCCCTGATTCCATCGAAGTTTACAGTACGAACGTTATTTTCGGTAAGCTTAACCGTTATCAACCCTTTATTGTTGTATGGAATCTCAAAACTTTGATTTAATTTGACTGTCTGACTACTTATAACCTGTCCTTGTTGGTTTGCTAATTCAAAGACCACCGTAATATCGTATGTCCATGTCTTAAATGGATCATCGTCTAACACATTATTCCCCCATGGCCATTTTTCCAGCCCCCAATCTTTTTTCCTATTCGTGGCGTTCAATCCGTCCAACACCGCTTGAGCCGCACCAAGCGCTCGCTCCATTGCGGTGAACCATGCCAAATTGGCCCTAAAATCTATGGCTATGCTAAGGTCCGCAGTTTCCGTTTGATAGTTGACATCCCCCGTCTTAATATCCGTGAAATATATCAGCGTATATGGTGGATCGGCGGCATTAATCATCTCGTAAAATGCCTCCTCCGTCTCTTTGAGCTTTGCCACCCAATTCTTTCGCCATAGTATATCGTTTCGTACATCGGAGCCGATATTTCCGCTCTTGATATTGGCAGCCATTACAGAAGACCGTTTAACGGCCTCTTTCAACGCCGGATTAAAACTCGCCGCCTGATAGAAGTAGCTCAACGCCGCGACCTCCGTCCCCGCCCTCTGCGCCGTAACGCCCTTAGCCAACGCCGTCTGCGCCGATATTTGATTCGCAGCCGCCGCTCCCACTAACTCTTGCCGCGCTTTTTCTGTGAGTGTTACGCCCACATTTTGCAACAATTCAAGCGATGCGCGACGTATACCTGTCAAATTGTCCAACTCCGCAAAGGTAAACGTCCCAGTGTATGTGGCTACCGTCATTTTGTCGGCAGTCTTCGTTACGTTCATCTTGATGTTGTAGCCTGTCTCCGTTTTGATTATGTTTCCGGTCAAAAAGTGACTCGTAGGCGCCAAACGCCCAAGCACTACATCTTGCTTAGCCTCAGCCTTGTCGTCGTAGGCCTCGTTCACAAGTTTGACGTATATATCGTCTAAACGTTCCCAATCTAATATGGATATGGCTGAGAAATTTGAAAAGTTGCTGACAAACTCGCCCTGCACGAGCGCGGGGATGTAGCTCTGGTCTTTCGCAAGTCCGGTAGATTGCGGGACAAATATGGTAAGGCTGATAACCTTACCGCCGTCGCCGATGTAGTTCTGCTGTCGTTGCGCTTGCGCGGAAACAGTTGCACAGATGACGCATAGTGTTAAGACGCTATAGGCAAGGGGTTTAGCGAAAGATGTCATTACAAAAGGCTCCTTGTTACTAATTGGGTTTATGTTGATAATGATCCGAAAAACAGTCTAAAAAATCAAGCAGACGCGATGTTGCCGACCGCGTCTGCCGCACCGCGCTTCAATTCTGTACGCAACGCACCCTCTCACCACTATTCTTGTCGAGTTCGCCTCCAAACACGTGGTCATCGTTGTACCACATGTACCGACCAATGCCAAAACCATCCGTCGCCGTCCACCATCCGCTGTATTCGCCAGTACCTCTGAAACCACCATCGGAGCCCCTATGGCCACCGGGCAGAGCCGAAAACCCGTACTCATCCGTACCGTTACCACTTTGATCTTTATTGTCATTCCAACCGTTCTTCGCCTTTAACTTTTTACCAACACCAATCCAGTAATAATAATCCAGCTCACCACTCTCATCAATGTTCTTTTTACCTCCCGCCGCCAGCGACAAATTATCCCATTCTTTACTAGTCGGCAAATGCCATCCCGTTGGGCAAACTTTCTTCGCCGTTCCCCAATCGTACAGTCTGCCGTATTTATTGCAGTTATCGGCGTTGTCATCATAGCACCAAGATTTCCCCGTCTGCGGCTGATAATTCAGATTCTCAGCCATCCATGTTTGCGTTTTGATTTTAACGAACTTGTATACGCCGCTGTCGCGGGTATCGCAAAACTGCGTTTCCGGGTCGTACTCTTTGGTGCCGCATCTGTCCAAGAGTTCGTTTCGTAAACAAAATTTCGTTTCGGCGTTATACTCCTTGCCGTCGCACTTGTCCGCGACTATGCTGTTGTTGTAACAGAACTGCGCCGCAAGGTCGTATTCTTTGCCGCCGCATTTTTCCACAACGTTAGATTCGTTGCAGAATTGCGTTTCGGGGTTATACTCACTGCCGCCGCACTTATCGACAATGTCGCGGTTGTTGCAGCAAAACTGCGTTTTGGCGTCGTATGCCTTATCGCCGCATTTTTTTGAGCAAGAAAGCGTGAACACCGTAACAAACGCCAATGCCGCCGCCGATAACAGCAACGTCCGTCCCTGCCGAGTAAAGAAGTTCATAATACGCTCCCTATTTTGTTTTGTAGTTATTGGTTAGACTGCCTCACGCGCTAATTCTGTACGCAACGGACAGAAAACCCCCAATTCTTGTTGCTATTGCCCTCGTCCGCAGGGTCGCGATCATAGTTCATATCCCGGTTGTAGGCGTAGACGCTCCCGCTCTCCGTAGCCGTCCACCAGTAGCCGTACCTGCCAGCACGGTCGAATACGCCGCCGGAACCCCGGACGGCGGCACCGCCGAACGCGGAGACGGCACCCTGCAAACCACCAGGCAGAGCAGAAAATCCATAGTCATCCGTACCATTACCGTTTTCGTTCCAACCATTTGTCGATTTCAGTTTCCTGCCGCTTGTCTCAGAGCCTACCATAGCAACCAACTCCGTCCATTCATTTCTTGACGGCAGGTGCCAGTCTTTCGGACAAACTGTCTTCGCCGTATTCCAGTCATACAGCCTACCGTATTTTTCACAATTGGAATCATCGCCGCCGTAACACCAAGAGTTGCCGGTCTGATAATCTAAATTCTGCGCCATCCACGTCTTGCCGCCTATCTTTACGGTTTTGTATGTTTTATCGTCTCTTGAATCGGTTACCGTACCAAAATCGCATTCTCCGGGGTCAACCAGAGTAACTGAGCCGCCTCCGCCGCCGGATACGCTGCCGCCGCATCCAAACATACAGACTGCCCCAACCACCAACACCGATGCCAACAACAACAGCGTCCGTCCACGTCCCTGCCGAGTAAACAAGCTCATAAAAAACCTCCATCAATGAATGATTGTTTAAATGCGTGAAAATCAGTTTTATTATCGGTAATAATCTTTAAGCGCGTTCGCGTTATGGATAGATCAAGCGATACACGTCCCGAAACACCGCCCCGCGCGGTATCAGCTCTTCGCGAGGTTTGTTCGGTAGAGATGTACCTAAAATGGACATGTTTAGACAATATCCTACTAAGTAGTAGGATATGATTTGTCGTAACTCGTTTAAAATCAACGACTTGGGGGGGGGG
>Ga0268262_10007270_pt1 | contig 10395 bp, 7 predicted proteins | sample TergutNc150P3_FD_190354 | JGI IMG/M metagenome (GOLD analysis project Ga0268262, IMG submission 190354) | Nasutitermes corniger P3 segment gut microbial community from laboratory colony in Florida, USA - Nc150 P3 (SPAdes) (version 2) | ecosystem: Host-associated > Arthropoda: Insects > Digestive...
AATTTTGGAATAAGTGAAAAAGGCGCTTCTTCTTCCATAAACTCCAGTATTGAAAGCTGTGAGTCCATCGCCTCCGCCGCGTCCTGTGAGAAGTATCCGGTTTTTATGCCTGTGCCAAGTTTTACGCTTCCCTTAAAGTCATTATCCGCGCCAGCGATTATCCGCAGTAGGGTAGTTTTGCCCGCGCCGTTTGGACCCGCCACTACAAGCCGCTCTCCTGAATCAAGGCACAAATCAAGCGCGGATAATACCGGGTGTTTTCCGTAACTCTTTCCAATTTCTTCAAGAGTGAGGGCTATGTTAGGCGAATGCGGCGGAGGCGGAAAACTGATGTCAATCTTTTTAAAAGATTCCGGTATTTCAACGCGTTCCATTTTTTCAAGACGTTTTATCAGTTCCTGCGCAAAAGTCGCTTTAGTAGCCTTGTAACGGAAACGGCGGATAAGGGCTTCCGTTTTTGCGATTTCCTCCTGCTGTTCGGCGTAACGCTTTACAAGGCTTGCAAGCTCAATTTGGCGCGTTTTTTCATAAGCGGTATAATTTCCCGCGTATCTTTTTAAATCCCCATTGTAAAGCTCATAAACTTCATTGACGCAAGTATCAAGAAAATATCTGTCATGTGAAACTAAAAGATATCCCCCCTTAAAATCATTAAGCCAATTTTCAAGCCACGATCTTGCTTCTATGTCAAGGTAATTTGTCGGTTCGTCCAAAAGAAGAATATCCGGTTTTTCCAAAAGAATTTTTGCAAGGGCGATACGCATCTGCCAACCGCCTGAAAACTCCCCGGTGTCGCGGCTTGAATCTTTTGCGGAAAAACCAAGACCGGATAAAACCGACGCGATTTCACCCTCGCGCCTGTAAAAGCCAGTTTCTTCAATCTGTTCCTGTAAATTGTGATGTTCTTCTATCAATAATTGAGTAGTAGAGCCGTCGCTCTTCGCTTTTTCAAGAAGCTCTCCGGTATTATCCATTTTTTCAAGTAACGCATGGACAAAGCCATAGGCGTTTTCAACTTCATCACGAAGTGTCTTGCCGTGATGTACTATTCCCGATTGCGGCAGGTAAGAGATACGCGAATCTTTTTGTACCGCGCGTTCTCCGCCGTCAGCGGTTAATTTTCCCGCGATTATTTTCATTAATGTGGATTTACCGCTGCCGTTAGCCCCAGTCAGGCATGATCTTGAACCAGAGGCAAGGCGAAGTGATACGTCTTTGAGTATGTCCCTGTCGCCGAAACTAAGGCTGATGCGGGAAAATTGTACAAATGCCATTTTTAAGAAGGCGAGTCTTTGAAGAAGTACAAAACTACGGGGGAGGGTGCTCTTCGCATAACGGTAATGTCTTCTATGCCGTAATCGGGCACGACTTCAAGCCGCAGTCCCTGATTGTCAATGGCGTATAAAAAATAGACGGTGTTTTTTTGTCTGATATCCGTAAAGCGTAAAGTAAAGGCTCCGTTATAACGATCTTCATAGGACGGTGAAATAAAAAGATCCATGCTGATCCGTCCGCCGCCTTTAGTTTCCTGAGGGATAACCTGCGGAACAAGAAGATCGTATCCCTTCCATGAAAAATCGCCGGTTTTCAACAATGTGATGGTTCCGTAATTATTGCTTGTAAATACGGGTCCTTGATTATAAATAGACAAGTATTGAGTTTCACGCCGCGCGTTTTCCTGAATGATAAGATCATTTACCTTTGCCGGAAGCGCGGCAAATAATAGGGTGCGCTTTGTACCGGAGCTTTCCGTGAATTGCACCGCAAGGGTGGTATTTGTCCTTAATACCATCTGAAGGTTAGTCCCTTCAAAACTCCACGCGCGTTCTCCGTCGGAAACTATTTTTTGGTATGAAAATTGCCTTTCCAAATCGGGCAATATAATTCTTGCGACGCCGGTTTCCTGTCCCGGTTCAAAACGGTAATTTTTTTCCATCAGCTGGATATTTATATGCTTGGAGTTAATCATCTGTAAATAAATTTCAGAAGACCATGTTTTTGACAAAACCATATCAAGGTCGGGATCAGGCGTATTATTTTTAGAGAAGTCCGATTGTTGGACGGAATTTTCGTTTTGATCAAATATTTTTAATCTGTAAGAAAAGCAGTAACCGATTATTCCGTCAGTTGTAAGCACTTTGTACCATTCGCCCGGCAAAGGATCGCCTGTCGTGCTGATGGGAGGAGTGCCATTTGCGACTCCAAGAACCTTTACAACTTCCCCAAGGCGCAGACGGTACACGCGCTTCGCGTTATTGTCGGTATTATCGCGGATTGGAAGGCCGTCCTGTAAATTTTCTGCGTACATTGTCGCGTATGGCGCGAATTCTTCCGCCCATTTTATAGCTTTTCGTTTGCTTCCGATTAATTCAAGCTGGGTAAGTGGGATTTCCTTTTTGTAATCCTTCTGCGCTATCGCTTTTTCAGGTATGCCCACCACCCATTTTTTTTCGATATTCGATTTGATATAAACGCGCAGAACAGTACCTGAATCAACCGGCGGATCGTCAATTGACCATAGTAAAACCCCATAACCCAGCTTTGAACAGGAAGCTAGTACCAGTATGCAAAAAAGAGTAAATAAAACTAATAAACGGTTTAATTTATTCAACTACTGCTATGATATCAGCCATTCTCAAGATCAGGTGTTCAACGCCGTCTATCTTAACCTGGGTTCCGGCATATTTATCGTACATTACTTTGTCGCCGTTTTTTACCGTGATTTTTTCCTTTTCCGTGCCCGGTCCAACCGCTACGACCGTCCCCTGCTGGGTTTTTTCCTGCGCCGTATCGGGAATAATGATTCCCCCGGCTGTTTTTGCTTCATTTTTTTCGAGTTTGACCATAACCCGGTCTCCTAAGGGAATAACTTTCATCTTTTTCCTCCATTCGATATTATTATTGGTACATAATACAAAAATTGATTTTTTAAGTCAATATAGGGAAAAGACTTCACACTAAGAACACGAAGGTACTAAGAACACAAAGGAAGAGGGGGATTTTGTTAAAGGGCTATGCGTAGGTGGGCTTTAGACTTATTTATGGACGATAAGAATTAGGCAACTGCTTAAAATATACCTCCGTTTAAGTTAAACAATTTGAAGAGTTTTCCCCTATGTAAAAAACTTTTAATAAATGAAAAACATTATATATTTTTGTGATTTTTATTGACAAAAAACGCCGATTTTGTTAATATTTTAAAACATTGATATTTTCAGTATATTTTTAAAATGCTTAACTTATACGGACGTTTTTATTATGCAACTATCAATAAAAGGAGTGTTTAAAATGAAGAACACAAAAATAAATGTGTGGAGTTTTGCGCAAGTAACAAGTCGGTAAAAGTACGCTGTGCCTAACAGTGGATTATTGTGTAAGAATTTCCGTACGGAAGTTTTAATATTAAAGCGGTAAAAACCGCAAAAAGGAGAATTTTATGGCAATGAAGGATGTTAAGAGCTTTCAAGTAGCTCCAGAGGATGAAGAAAGTACCGTCCAATTGTGGATGTCTTTTGGTTGGGAACTCAAAAGCACCCAGGAAGTGAAAACCCAGGATGTACAGAAATTCACGGGACAAGACAGAGACGGTACCGAACATTACCAAACGACAAAGGGAGAACACTACATCAAGCTGACTTTCGAGCGTGATCAGGGAAGGAAAAATTACGCAGAATTAAAATCTCTTGAAGGGCAGTATGATAGTGTAAGAAATCCTACTTATCCAGAGTCCCCGACACGTTTCGGATGTCTTTGGCTAGTCTTGTCCGTTATCGGCCTAGTCGCTTTTGTTGTACCAGGAGTTCTTATTATTGTATGGCGGTTTGTGCGCTATTCCAAGAAGAAAAAAGTTTGGGATGAAGCGTATGCCGTTTATAACAAAGAGCTTGAGGCTGCTAAAAATAAACGTCAAGAACTTCTACAAAGAGCTCAATCTCTTGTATAGAGAGCTTAGAAAAAGCAAAGTCTTTAGTATAGTTATTCTTCTCCGGCACATATATGCTGTTGGCAATATTTATTTTCAATAGCATATATGTTGTTTATTAGAACATTTGGTATTATTGTTATGGAGAAATTTTTTAAAAGGTTATTTATATCTTTAATAGTTCTGTATCAAAAAATAATGCCAAAAAAATTAAGGGATGAATGTTTATACCATCCATCGTGCTCTAATTATATGATAAGAGCTATTTTGAAATATGGTTGTATAAAAGGTATTTTTTTAGGCTTAAAGCGAATATTAAGGTGTCGATATCCTTTTGGGGGTATAGACTATCCATAGATATTTTAGTAACGCAAAAGTGTCTGTCACAAAAAAGGAAGCGCATTGTGTCAAATACAAATTTTTAAAAAGCGATTAAGATGTATGCCTAATAAAATTCTTGAGGGGTGGTCGATAAAAAAGTGCCGCGCCCCGTCGCGGTGCTTTTTTATCGACAACAGCCCAAAAAAAGCACCGCGTAAGCGGTGTGGATCAATTAATGCCGCACGCTGAGAGCACCAATAAATGCCGCAGTCCCCAATAAAAGTAACAGTGCGACCCCCTAGAAAATCTTTAGGCATACATCTTGCCCACACTATAAAAAATTAAATTATATGCCCCTGTCCAATTCCAGACTAGCGGTTAAATTATCCGGGTCAAGTTCCAGTGCATAAAGAAGCGCTTGCCGTGCGTCCGCAGGTCTTTTTAACGCGGTAAAGCACCTTGCAATGTGTATTTGTACTCTGGCGGCGGTTTTATCGTTTTGCAAGTTTTCTACCGCCAATTTGTATTGTTCAAGAGCGCGTCCAAAGGAGCGCATTGACTCCAGAACAATACCGTAATTTGCAAAATCATACCAATCGGGTTCCTGAAAAAGAATCGGGCGCAGGAGTTCTTCCGCCGTGTCAAGTTTTCCTTCAACCATTGAATATAGGGCTTTGTAAACATCAGCCCATTTTTCATTAATTTGAAGCTGATCCATGCGGTTAAGAAGAATCAACGCTTCATCAAAACTGCGCTGGAAGAAGAAAAGGCGGCACGCCCATTGGTAGAGTTCCATGTTTTTTTCATGGCGATCCAAAAGAAGCCATGTTTGGGCGATTTGAAAACCCGGATTTTGCCCCTGCGCAAGACGTTTGCAAATTTCAAGGTCGATATACGGGTAATCATTCGGGGAGAAATTCTTATTGCCCCTTAGCAAAGAAAGCGCCTTTGCACTGTCAAAAAGTCTGCTGTAACGGATAAGTCCGAATTGACGGCTGTTTGAATTTGATCCCATTTCAAGATGCACAAGTTTATACAAATAATCCGCCGCCGTATCAGTGTCCTCTGAAGTTACGGCAAGGTTGTAAAGGCTTAGCTCATTCTGAAGGTTTGCCAGTATCAGCCAGATTGCCTGTGCGTTTTGTGGAAAGTTTGCAAGGTACAACGCGTCCGCCTGTCGGATCATCGCGTCGTTGGAGTTCATAGAGGCGAACAGTTCCGCGCTTCGCATAAGATCGCCAAAATCGTAATTGTACTCTGCGGCAAAACGTATAGCCTGTAATGAAGGTTCCCTGTTCAACATAGTTTGTATATCAGATGCCGCCCCGTGGTAATCGCCGCGAAGCACTTTTAAAATTGCCAAATTAACGGCTACTGATTCAGTCCCGTCAGCGTAAAGACTTGCAGGTAACTCATGGGCTTTTTGCGGGGAATTTAAATCTCCAAGCAGCACATGTAATGAAAGCAGAAGATTGTTATAAGAGGGATCTGTTATAGACGGAAGCCAATCTCGCAGTTGGCTTTCAATTTCCCTTGTGACAGGTGAATTTTTAACAAGAGCCGCAGAGGCGATAGTGATAATAGGCTCCGATTTGGGATATGCTTTTAGCGCTTTATTTATGGAAGTGCGGTAAATTTCTTCCGACGGTTGGTGATTTTTAGCGAGAATCCTTCGCCGTTTCAAGATAGAAAGCCACGACTCAACGCTGATTGCCTTTTTTTCCAACTTGTCAAGATCGTGGTGAAGGCGGTCGTACTCTCTCTGCGTCCCGAAAAATTCACTTGCGGTCGCGTCATAATCGCGCAGGAGATTTAAAAAACTGTCCTGCTTGCGGAAACCCTTCCAAACGCTTCTTTCGCTGAAATAAAGAAAAATTAAACCGCCTAACGCTATAATTAAAAGTATTAAGCCCGCAAGCAGAGTTACGCGCAAATGTCTGTGATTGCCGTGTGCTCCGCTCATAATGATTTACCTGACGGGGTGGCGTTATTGGGGTCCCCAAGCGTTATGCGAATACTGTCAAGGACGCCGTTTACAAATTTGTGGGAGTCGTCCGAGCCGTATTCCAGACAAATGCCGATGGCTTCTTCTATGACAATGGAAGGGGATATGTCCTTTTGAAACATTAACGTGTAAACGGACATCCTCAATATCGCGAGGTCAACGCGGTTAAGGCGCGTTATATCCCAATTTTGCAAATGTTTTTTTATCGTCTCGTCAATAATTTTTATATTCTCAATCGCGCCCGCGATTAACATTCTGGAAAAAACGGCCATTCCTTCGTCAAGGGACTTTAAATTTTTTTCATCAAGCCATGCGAAAGTTATAAGCTCTTCTACCGGAACCTTGTTTGATTCCCATGAATAAAGGGCTTGAAACGCTAAAATACGGCTCTTCCGCCTGGATGCCATTTTTCTACCAATCTATATTTTTTTCATATATTTGGAATGTTTTACCGGTTCTTAATTCCTTTACTATCTCTTCGGTCGCTTGTTTTATGGCGGCCTGCTGTCTTTGATTTAACATACTTTGCCCTATAAAATCCCTTACCGTTATTCTTGTTCCAAATTGTAAAATGTCCGTCAGCTCAAGCTGTTTCCCCGCGTAATTTTCAGTAACCTTGATAATTTGATAAGCATCCTTGCCTTCTATTAACCTTGACACTTGCCCTTGTTTTAAGCTAAATGCGATATCCATAAAGGTTTGACCTAAAAGATTCCTAGCCTCATTATTTCTTGGAAGATAACCCGCGTCTCCAGCCTGATAACCTGAGTTGGGTGTGACGCTCCTCTGAGCGACTTCATCAAACTTTGACGGATCGTTGTTTATTTCTTTTACAAGCGAGTCTGCGAGCGTTCTTGCTTTTGTTCTGGCGGCAGCATCGGCTCCATAAGAAACCTGTATCATACTGCAACGGATTGTTTCAGGACGCACAAGTTCGCTTTTTCTAATTGTATATTCGGATAAAATTTCATCATCAGTCGGAATCTTAACAGAATTAATTATATCTCCCTTTTTTGCCATAAGGTATTTTTGAAGAATAAACTGTTTGCGAATCTGTTCTTTGAAAGCCTGTAAGTCAAGTCCGCTTTCATTCTTAACCGCCTGCGAAAATTCCGCTTCCGTAGGTTGTCTGCCAATCTGCTGGGCCATCGCGTTTCGCAGTTGTTGTATTTGCTGGTTTATTTCATTTTCCGTAACCATTATTTTATCGCGTTCCGCGGCCTGAATAACAAGCCTTTCATTGATCATTACATCCAAAATCTGAAGTCGCTCGGCCTTGGTTAAAGTTTTCCCCGCCGCCTTTTCCATCCGTTCCACATCCGTGCGAAGCTGTCCGACGGTAATAGCCTCGGTTTTAGTTAAATTGACAGTTGCCGCAGGCTGTAAAGATGACTGAGAAAAAGCCGGGATTGTTATAAAAAGCCCTAATAACACAAATACAATTCGTTTCATAATCCGTCCTTATAAGATAATATAACACAAATATAAACAAATAGTAAATAAGAAGGTTAAACTAAAACAGCCCTAATTCGACGGACCCCCGCGGAAGAGGATTGCTCTTTTTGAATTTTAAACGTACCAAGAAGGCCTGTTTTTTCCACATGGGGGCCGCCGCAGACTTCCTTTGAAAAATATTCCGATACCGAATTGCCGATAGTGTAAACTTTCACCTGCGATTCGTATTTTTCTCCAAAAAGGGCGATGGCTCCCTGCGCTTTTGCGTCCTCAAGACCCATTGTTTCCATGAAAATGGTCAAGTCTTTTTTTATCTGTTCGTTTACAATATCTTCCACTTTCTTAATTTCTTCGGCAGTCATTGGAGCGTCATGGGCAAAATCGAACCGCAGGCGTTCAGCCGTGATATTGCTCCCCTTCTGGGCGACATGATCCCCAAGTATTGACCTTAGCGCCTTGTGTAAAAGGTGGGTGGCGGTGTGGTACTTTACCGCCATCTCCCCCTGATCCCCAAGACCGCCCTTAAAAGCCTGCCCGCTTTGGGAGCGGGAAAGCTCCTGATGTTTCTTAAATGCTTCGTCAAATTCATCACGGTTTACCGTCATTCCGTGTTCTTCTGCAAGTTCCTCAGTGAGCTCAATTGGAAAGCCGTAAGTGTCGTATAGTTTAAAGGCAAGCCGCCCCGACATGATTTTTCGCGGATCTTTGAGTAAATTGGGAAGGATTTTTTCAAACTCATGTTCGCCCTTCTGTAAGGTTTCCATGAATTTTTCTTCTTCCTTATTAAGTTCATTTTTAATAAAGATGCGGTTTTCTTCAAGCTCAGGATACGGCCCCCTAAATTGATCAATGACAACCTCGGCTATATTACACAAGCTTATCCCCGATGAAGTTAATTTCCTCCCATGCCTAACGGCTCGGCGGATAAGTCTACGCAGTACATAACCCGCCCCCACATTGGAAGGGCTTACCGCTTTTGGATCGCCCAAAATAAAAGTCGCCGAGCGCACATGATCGGCGATGATCCGTATTGAACGGTCTATATCAATATTTGCGCCGCTTGAATATTTACAACTGGAAGCTTTTTCAATCGCACAGATAATAGGCTCAAAAATTACCGTATCGTAAACGCTTGCCTTGCCGTTAAGGACTGTTACGGTTCTCTCAATGCCCATGCCCGTATCTACGCACTTTCGCGCAAGAGGCTCATAAGCGCCGCTTGAGTTTTTGTTGTACTGCATAAAAACATCGTTCCAGATTTCCAGCCATTTTTTACAGGAACAACCCGGCTTGCAGTCGGGACCGCAAGGCGCGTCCCCCATGTAGTAGAACATCTCGGTATCAGGACCGCAAGGACCTGTAGTTCCCGCAGGTCCCCACCAGTTATCTTCCCTAGGCAAATAGGCGATACGATTTTCGGGAATACCCATTTTCTTCCAAATTGCCGCCGATTCATCGTCTTTGGGAACTTCACCTTCGCCCTTAAAAACAGTCACGCCCAATTTTTCAATCGGGATATTAAGCCACTGCGGGGAGGTTAAAAATTCAAAACTCATTTTAATGGCTTCTTCTTTAAAGTAGTCTCCCAAAGACCAGTTGCCCAACATTTCAAAAAATGTCAGATGGCTTGGATCTCCCACGCTGTCAATATCCCCAGTGCGTATGCACTTCTGAAAATCCACAAGCCTCTTACCCGCCGGATGTTCCTGCCCCAAAAGATACGGAACAAGCGGATGCATCCCCGCCGTAGTAAAAAGCACCGTAGGGTCATTTTCCGGCAAAAGCGACTTGCCCTGTATTTGGGCATGTCCTTTGGAAACGAAAAAATTAATATACTTTGAACGCAATTCATCGGCTGTCATGTGGGTAGTTTAGCATGAATAGCGGAAAAAAGTGAATAGAGATAAAATTATTTCACACAAAGACCACGGAGTAAGAGAAGAACACAAAGAAGAATAAAAGGTTTTTGTCCGCTATCCTATCGTAAAGCCCACGCATATCTTTCAAACAATAATCCCCTCTTCCCCTTCGTGTTCTTTGTACCTTCGTGCTCTTCGTGTGAAAATTTTAACCAATAAATGCTATAATACCAAAATGCGGAAACTCTACGAAACAAAAGAAAAACCCAAAAAAGCGTTCTTGGTAAGCATAGTAACCGGCAAACCAAATGATGAAGCGATATGCCGCGAGCTTGATGGATTGGCGAAAACTCTAGAAATTGAAATTGTAGCGCATGAAAAAATACGCGTCCGTGAGAAAACCGCTAAGTTCGGCATGGGGAGCGGAAAAGCGGAAGAATTGTCAAAAAAAGCCGTGGAAATGCAGGCGGATATGCTGGTTTTTGACTGGAATCCCAGCCCGTCCCAGCAGAGGAATTGGGAAGAACTTTCAGGGCTTCCTGTAGTGGACAGGCAGGAACTTATAATCCGTATTTTCGCGCAAAGGGCGATTACAAGAGAAGCGGAATTGCAGGTCAGGCTTGCCGAACTTACATATTTTTTGCCGCGATTAACGCACAAGTACGTTGATCTTTCGCGCCAGAGGGGAGGCCGTTACGGAACAAAAGGGGCAGGGGAGACAAAACTTGAGACTGACCGCAGAAAAATAGAAAAACAAATCAATTTGCTTGAAAAAGAAATTGATAAGATAGGAAAACAACGAAAAACCCAAAGAGGACAGAGGGAACGTAATA
>Ga0268262_10007272_pt1 | contig 10391 bp, 5 predicted proteins | sample TergutNc150P3_FD_190354 | JGI IMG/M metagenome (GOLD analysis project Ga0268262, IMG submission 190354) | Nasutitermes corniger P3 segment gut microbial community from laboratory colony in Florida, USA - Nc150 P3 (SPAdes) (version 2) | ecosystem: Host-associated > Arthropoda: Insects > Digestive...
ACAATTCTCCCGACGCGCGTTACGGCAATTTGGGCTTCCGCCTCGCCCGCACCCCGATCATGCCGTTCATGGAGAGCCGCCTTCCCGCGCCGTCCCCCGCCGCGATAGAGGAACAGCGGAGAGCAAAGGAGGAATTGCGCGAAAGAGAAGAGAACGAGCGGGCGGCTATAGAGGAACAGCGCAGAAGAGAAGAAATAAAACGCAGGGCGAAAACGGATTCTTTGGTCTTGCTGGCGGAGAGAACATACGGCAAGGCCGAAACGTATTTAAACGAGAAGAGATTTTTTGACGCGATAGAGCAGTATAACAAAGCCATGAAATTGCAGCAGGAAGCGGAGGTCGAAACGCCGGGATACAGGTATATGGTCAGAGGGTATTGCTATCATCAGATAAAGGCGTTTGAGTCCGCCGTAGAGGATTATAAGCGGGCGTTGCAAAAAGATCCGAATTTGAAGGATAAGATTGAGAAGAATATAAACTCGGCGGAGAAGAAGAAGCCCCCGAAAAAACCGTGACCGTTGTTTAGAGGCCTATAAGCGCAATGCGAAAAATGTCGGCAAAGAAGATCGCGCTGTTCGTTTTGCGCGCCGTATTGGTCGTTGCGCCGATAGCGTGGATATACGCCCGCGCCGATTCCGGAAGCATCGTCGCCGCGCTCGCCTCAACGAATGTTCCGGCGCTTGTTTGCGTAACGGCGCTGCTCATCGTTACTATGATGTTGCAGGGCGTCAAGTGGTGGGTTATGGTCCGCCGCTTCGCCCCCGATCTCGGGGTCGGCAAGGCCGTTTCCGTGCACCTCGAGAGCAACTTTTACTCCATAATATTGCCGTCCGCGCTGGCGCAGGACGTTGTGAAGTCGGTTATGCTCTCCCGCGACCACTCCCCGCAGATTGTGTGGGCCGCCACGTGGATGGCGAAGCTCATGGGCTTCTTTACGCTGATAATTCTCTCCGTCGTGGGTATGCTGTATCTTGACGGCGACAGCCTTCCTGCGGGTTTCCGCCCCGCCGTCGTCATCGCCGTCGCCGCCATAATCGCGATGGCCGCCGTCTCGTTTTCAAAAAGGATCACGCGCCCGCTGCGCGCGGCGGCGGTTAAGCTTGCCGGCATCAAAATCATAGCCTTCGCCGAAAAACTGCGGGACGGAATATACGCCTTCAGACATGAGCGGGCGACGCTGTTTCAAACGTTCTTGATCTCCGCCGCGATTCAGCTGATGCTTGTTTTTAACGTGTCGCTTCTCGTATACGCCGTTTCCGGCGAATTCTTCTTCATAGAGTGCCTTGCCTTCGTGCCGCTGGTGGAAATCATGGCCATATCGCTGCCCCTCACCCCCGGCGGCATGGGAATACGGGAGGCGCTGATGGCGCTGCTCTTCACCCGCCTCGGATTCTCGGAGGGGCAGACCGCCTCCTACGTGACGCTCAGTTTAGCCCTGTCGATGACGAGGCTTGCGGGCGGGATACCGGTGATTCTGAAGTCGTTTAAACGCCCCGCCGGCAAATAGGATTTCGGGCCCGAAACCCGGGCCGGCCGTAAAAAAAACAGAAAAAACATTGCGAAAACGGGCGGACGCTCGTATATTCTATATAATGCCGTCAAAATCTATAGTTTAATCCCAAAAGAAGGATGGTTTTATGGAAAAAAGACTCCTCTCCGCCGCAACGGCGCTCGCCTTGACGCTGATTTTCGGTCTGCCGGCTTCAGCGCAATCCCAAACGCTTGTCTCCGACGTGGAGAACGAGGGCGCAGACTGCTCCGTAACTATCGGCGGAAACGGCGCGATAGCCGCCAATTCCAATCTTCCCGACCCGTTTACTAAGATGAACGGGCAGCGGATGACCACCAAGGCGGAGTGGGTATGCAGGCGGCAGGAGATCCGCAAGCTGCTGGAAAAAACCGTCTACGGCGAGATGCGGGTCACGCCCTTTAGCGCCGCTACGGGCACGGTGAGCAAGACGTCGATTTCCGTAACCGTGAGCGACAACGGCAAAACCGCGACGTTCTCCGTAAGCGTTGATTTGCCGACCGGAAACGGCCCGTTCCCCGCGATGATCATCTACGGCGGCTTCGGCGGGCCGAGCGCTTCCACCCTAAAGGGCCAGGGCGTGGCGGTTATCACCTTTGATCCGGCAAAGGGCGGGGAGGAGGGCACGAGCCGTAGCGCCAAAAAGGGCGCGTATTACACCCTCTACGGCGGCAACAGCAATCTCGGCATACTTGCGGCGCAGGCTTGGGCGGTCAGCCGCATTATAGACGTAATCCAAAAATCGGACGGCAGTATATTGAAGTGGGACGCCATAGGCGTTACCGGCTGTTCCCGCTACGGAAAAGGTTCTTTTGTCGCCGGCGTGTTTGACCAGCGCATCGCCCTCACCATGCCGATAGAATCCGGCACCGGCGGCGTGCCGATTATGCGCGGCGTAAGCAACGAAAACAAGCAGTCCCTGACCAGCGCCTACGACGAGCAGCCCTGGCTGGGCGATGTGTTCAACACGTTCAAGAGCAGCCCGAACACCATGCCGGCGGATATGCACATGGCGGTCGCGATGGTCGCCCCGCGCGGCCTGCTTATATTGGACAACCCGCATATCGCGAACCTCGGCCCGAGGTCGGCGCACCTGTCGGCGGTCGCCGGCGCGGAGGTCTACAAGGCGCTGGGCTACGGCGGCAACATCACCTACTTCTCCAATTCGGCGGACGGCGGCCACTGCACATTCCAGCCGGAGTTCAGCGCGCCGCTCACCGCAAATATCAACAAGTTTCTGAAAAAGCAGGGCACCGTAACCGGGGGCGACCCCACGATAAACCCCAGAAGCGGCGTTACCGGCAACACGGCCATGATAACCTGGACGACCCCGACCCTGAGCGACGCGCCGCCCACGCCGCCCACCGGTATCGCCGCGACTGCGGCCTCCGTTTCCGGCGCGAAGCCCGTTTTGAGCGTGAGAACCGTCTCCGGCTCCGCAATAAACGTGAATTTCAGGGCAGTGAGGGGCGGCGAGGCCGAACTGAGACTCTACGGTCTGAAAGGCGGCCTGATAGCGGCGGCGAGGCTCCAAACGGAAACGGGCGGCAGCTACTCCCACACGTTCAACGTCGGCAAACTGCCCGGCGGACTCTATGTTGCGGGCCTCTACAGCGACGGCCGGCTGGTCGAACAGGCGAGGGTAGCCGCCCGTAGGTGACGGGTGTGCGGGGGCGGTCTGTTAAGATAATTAATGTTTTTTGTGTTTTAACGGGTTATTGATGCTATATTATTTATATAGTATCGGGATCGGCGTTGATTCGGTCACTATTTCATAAAAACAAATAAATTGAGGGAGGTGCGTTATGTTCGGTCTAAAGGGAAACATTACCGCAAAAACCGCGCTTGCCGTTGCGACGGTTGTGACGGCTGCCGCTATGTCGGCGGTGGGGCAGAGCGTGGATCCGTGCGCTCAGACTACGAAGCTTACTAGTCCGGCCAAGACGATCACCCAAAACGGTCAGGGCGACCTGAGCGGTTCCGGCAATACAAAGATCACCTATGAGATGTGGACGGAGGGCGGGAGCGGCAACAAGCTTATGTGGTACGGTGAGAACAAAGGCGGTGGATCGGCGTTTGGGGCGGAGTGGAATAATCCCAACGATTTTCTTGGCCGTGTCGGTTATCATTGGGGCAATGGCAGTACTTACACAACGTACAAGAACATTTATGCCGACTATAGTTACACCAGATCGGGCAGGAATACAGCCGGAGATTATTCCTACATAGGAATTTATGGATGGTCTAGGAACAGCAGCGCGTCGAATCAAAAAGAGCAGTTAATAGAGTTTTACATAGTTGAGGATTGGTTCGGCAATCAGTGGCAAGCGGATACGGGACCTATGGGTACCGGTACGACAGGAGGGTCTGTCATTGGCGATATTACTGTGGACGGCGCAACGTATGATATTATAAAAAATGTAAGAGAAAATAAACCGTCAATAGATGGAAACAAAACATTCACACAAATTTTCAGCGTACGCAAAACCGTTCGTAAATGCGGCTCTATTTCCGTTACAGAGCATTTCAAAAAGTGGGAGAATTTAGGTTTGAAGCTTGGCAACCTATACGAATGTAAATTTCTCGTTGAAGCCGGCGGCGGAACCGGAACGTTTGATCTTTACTATCTTAAATTCTCTCAGGAAGAACAACCCCGCAACGGTTCTTCTAATCCGCCGCCGGCCGCCAACGGCAAAACCCTGACGGTCACGCCGTCTCCGGCAAGCGGCGGCAAAGTAACCCGCGATCCTGACAGCGCGAGTTACAGCACCAACAAAAGCGTTAAGATCACCGCCACCGCGAACTCCGGGTGGAAATTTGACGGTTGGAGCGGAGACGCATCCGGCACGACAAATCCGCTCACCGTCACCATGAGCGCTAATAAGGTTATCACGGCAAAATTTGTTCCCATTCCAGACGCCGCGACAAACCTCGTCAAAAACGGCACGTTTACAGACAAAAGCAATTGGACGCTGAACACGTGGCAAAACTCTAAAGGGACGTTTGCGGTATCCGGCGGAAACGCGAATATTACAGCCATCACTCTTCCGTCCGGCGAGGGCGCCGCCGTACATAGCCTACAGCTTGTTCAAAGCGGCATCCCTCTTGTTCAGGGGGTAAAATACCGAGTGTCGTTCGAAGCGTCCGCCGCGTCGGCGAGAAGCATAGGTTTGGTCATACAAATGCCCGAAGATCCGTGGACAACATATTTTTCCAAAGATACCATAAATTTGACTACCGCGAAGCAGACGTTTACTTATGATTTTGAGATGACTGCCGCAACCGACGACAGCGCCCGTATAGGGTTTAACTTCGGAAACGCGACCCCTAATGTCACGATAAGCAACGTCAAACTCGGTTATGCGGTCGGCGATTCGCCCACCGGCATCGCCTCCGACCGCCGCGTAACCTCGGCGGCTTCCGTTAGACCGGTTCTCCGCGCCGTTCAAAGCCCGTCCGGCGTAAAGGTGAGCTTCAAGGCCTCCGAATCCGGAGCCGCTACGTTGCGCCTATACAGCATGAAGGGCGACGTCGTATCCTCGGCCCGCCTGCAAACGGTCTCCGGCAACAGCTACTCCCGCGTGCTCCGTCCGATCGCCGGCAAGCTGCCCGGCGGATTATACATGGTGGGTCTGCAACGCCGGGGCGCTATGGAGCGCGTGTCCGTTGTGGTTCGGTAAGGTTTTTAAGTTGTTAGGGCGGGCTCCGAAGCCCGCCCATAAAAAACTCGCAAAAAAGCCCGCCGCTCCGAACGCAATCGCCCTTCTAAGAAGTTTCACAAAAAGCTTGACTCTCCCGCGCCGGAATATTATTTTAGTAGGATTGTCTGACTCTTACGGTAAAACCGAGCTGCGGCGAAAGCAAGACGCGGTAGGCTGTAGTTAAAAAAGGGTAGGCGATTGTATGTCACGGTCGGTTTCAATGAGTATGCGCGATGGGGGTTTTCATGGGTTTATTCGGTCGGTATAGGCGTGAAAGATTACTGTCGTTTGCGGTTGTTGCGCTGATCGCTATGCAAACGGCATCGGCCCAGCAACACCAATACTACGCCGGCGACGGCGGCAAAGGAATCCGTCTCGCCGTTCTGGAGCCCGTAGGCAAGGGTCTTTCGGCCGATGAACAGTGGATGCTGTCTTTGGTTCAGGGCTCCATTACCGGGGATTTCAACAAGTACTCGGCGATGACCATCATTGATCGGCAGAACTTGGAGAAGATTTTTGCGGAGTGGAAAGAGTCCATGTCCGGCCACTATTCCGACGCCGACCGTGTCAAGATCGGCAATCTTACCAACGCGAGCCATATTCTGACCGGCACCATAAGCAAGACCGCGAACGCGTTTATGCTTGAGCTTACGGTAACGGACGTGGCGAGCGGTGTGCGTAAGGCTTCGTACTCACCCACGCCGGTGTCGCCGCTCGCGTTGGAGAATCTTTCGGCGATCAAGACGGCGTCGGCGGATGTGCTTCGGCAGTTGGGCGTGGTGTTGACGGAGGCGGCGCTGGCGGAATTGAAGCAGTCGGCGAATACGGCGAGGATACAGGCGGAGACGATGCTTGCGCGAGGTATCGCGGCGCAGAGGCAGGGGACGGAGGTGGCGGCGCTCAGCTACTTCTATCAGGCGGCGTCGTTTGACCCGTCCTTGGTCGAAGCGGCGAGCCGGTCTTCGGTAATGGTAGCCAATATTTCGAGCGGCAACATCGGGGCGGACGCGCGCAACGATATTGTATGGCGGAAGAATTGGGTCGCGAGACTGAAGGAGACCGAGGAGACGTTCTACAAAATAATCAATGCCGCCGATCCGCCGTATACGTTGTATTATTCTACCGCGATTCGGAGGGGGGATATCAATTATAGAGAGGAAACTCTTGATCTCAGCATAGAAGTAATCCGGCGCGCCAACAATGCGTGGTTCAACGCGCTGAATCGATCGCTCATGGCGGCGGATGCGGTGTTGGACGGATTGAACGCGACTAAAAGGAAAGACGTGTGGGAGCTTGACGGGTGGCCGAGGCGCGGCGTGTCTGAGACAAACCCTTTTCGGGAGGGCTGGGGGCATAGCGCCAAGAGTTACGATATTACAGTGGTTTTTGAATTGATAAACGAAAAGGGACAGGCGATCGGTCACCAGACTTATAGTACAAACCCGTCATTCAGTATTAGTATCGACAGAGACAAAATGAGCGTTGCGTTTACAGAAAACGAACAAGAAACCGTGAGGTTCAGAAACGTCAAGGTTGACGACATCAGCGACAACCTGACCATACGCGTCGCTTCGGTAAACGGGGCTCCGCCTCAGAACGCGCGGTTTACGATAAGCGCGATATCGGCTGACAGGCGGCGGCCTTTGGTTGACGGCAGAGACGGCAATAGTTATAAGACGGTAAGAATAGGCGGTAAAACGTGGATGGCGGAGAATCTGAGGTATCAACCGCAGCCGGATAATACGCTATGTTATGAGAATAATAAATCCAATTGCGAACAATACGGCAGGTTATACAAGTGGAATGAAGCAATGAGAGTTTGCCCTGAAGGCTGGCATCTGCCGACAAACCAAGAATGGAGCGATTTGGTTAATGATGAGATAAACGGTTTTTCTGTCGGAAAAAGCCTTAGATCGAGCGATCATGGCGGGGCGGATATTTTTGGATTTTCGGCTCGGTTAGGCGGTTACTACAATATTTCACATACGTCTTTCTACTCATTAGGCGATGAGGGGCATTGGTGGACGGCTACGGAGGTACAAGAGGAGGACAATAATAGAGGTTATCGCCGCAGAGCCCAAGAGGCCTACTCACGCAAAATCACCCGCCATAACGACGAGGTGTACGATGGCGGGAGCGACATAAACAATTGGCTTTCCGTACGCTGTGTTTACGGCCCTCCCCCCCGCCCCAGCGAACCGGAAACAGAAATGGAAACCGGCTACACGCCGCCGGCGTCAGCGTCCGAAGAAACGGCGTTATTTCAAGCCGCCCCTCCGGCAAGAAGCGGCCAAGCCGTTGCCGCGTCAGAAACGGCATACGAATCGCCCGGCCGGAGCCGTCCGCAGACCGACGCGGCGGCGACGCGTCTGCGTGTGAACGACCGTGTTCCCACGCAGTCGGAGTCGTTTGATCCGAGCGCGTTATATTTTTTTGTCAACACGAGCACTATAGATTCCCGCGATTATGGGGATAAGAATTATCAAAGAACCATGGTGTTCGGAGGAGTCGGATGGGATTTTCTTAGGACGCTGGAAACAAGAAATACGGTCGGCGGCGGATTTATTGCGGGCGGCGGGTCGTATGGAAAGGGTATTTGGGGATTCATTTTCGGCATGGAAGCGAAAAACCTGTTTTGGCTCATGAAAAGGCATATTGCCGTTCCGATGTCGATAGGGATCGACTGGCGGCCGGTAATGGCCAACATTGAAAGCAGAGACGCCGCCAATTTTATAGACGTAATGAGCCCGTCCGACGCGTTGTCGGACGAAAAGTTAACGATGAGGATGCATTTTTTTGATTTGACGCCGGCGGTCGGCGTGCAGATTTTCTTCAGCCGTTCGGTGTCCGCGTATGCGGGCTATGCATACAACTTGAGCATCCCCGTCGGTTGGAGCGCGTATTATAAAATTCCGGGTAAAACGTACGAAGACAATTCCTGGGGCGACGGTTTTAAGGTGCCGGAAGAGTATGCCCTGATGCAGGACGTCAAAGAGCGTTTTCAGGGAGTGCCGGGAACGCTGAGGGTGGGTCTTAAAATTCACACCAAGAATTTCAAGCGTTAATACCGTACAATCGCGTACTAGGGGTATATGACAAATTTTATAAAATACGAGGTTTTGTTTCGGATGAACCTATTTGCGCGGGCTGTTGCGGGGGGCGTGATATGCTGACTGTGGATGGAAGAATGAAAACCGTATTAAATTTGTTAGCGGTTCTCGCGTTTTTATGCTGCGGTATGCTGATGATTCCGCAGGTACAGGCCGCCATACTTGACGTTGGCGGCCGGCTTATCCCCGGGCGGAATTGGAATTATGCCGTTTGGACAGGCAATATATCGGCCTTTTCGCTCGCGGCGATTATTTGTTTAGGCGTCTATCTTGTCCTTCAATTGAAGCGGTTGCGGGCTTTTTTTGAAAAATACGGCGGAAAAATCCGTATCGTTATACCGATAGCGATAATCGCGATAAGCATCATTGTAAGAATCGTCATGTACGCGAAGGGCCGTTCCCTATGGCTCGACGAAGCGTTGCTTGTTGAGAGTATTGCCTCTCGAAGTTGGTCGGAGTTGCTTGCTCACCCGTTAAGCAACGGGCAATCCGCCCCGCTTTTGTACGTTGTGACGGTAAAAGCGATCTGCTCTGTTTTGGGCTATTCGGAATTTTCATTGCGGATTTTCTCGTTTATCTCGTTTATCGGGCTTTTGATCTGCGAGTGGATATTGTTGAGAAAGCATTTGAAATTCGACAATACAAAAACCGCGTTTATTTTGACGATAACAGCCGTTTTGCCGACCTACGTTTATTATTCAAATGAATCAAAACCCTATATGTGCGATGCTTTTTTTGTTATTCTTACAATTTTGCTTTACCATATATACATACAGAAAAAACTGTCTATTATTGCGCTAACCGTTTTTTATTCGTTGATTTCGGCATTTTGTTCCCCGTCTATATTTTTTATAGGCGGGATATTGGCGAGCGAGTTTTTTGCCGCCGTGTTTGCAAAAAATAAAAAACTTGCGCTTTCGGTCTTGATATCAGGAGCGGCGATTTTGGCGGTTTTTTATTTGTATTTCCGTTGGTGGATGCTGCCGGCGTTGGAATTTATGACCGAATATTGGGGTGAATACGGAGCTAAACGGAATCCCGTTACGGCGATTATGGCTATTTTTTCGCCCGGCTTGCTTGCCAGCAACGCGTTAATTTGGATTTTTGTTCCGTTTGCGTTGCGCGGCGTCTATCTTTTGATAAAAAGCAAAGATAAGGCCGCTTATTCCGTAGCGCTGTCCGTCCTATTCGCGTTTTTGGCCTCTTTTATGGGAAAATGGCCGCTTATCGGGCGTTTATGGCTGTTTTTGCCCGCCCTTGTATTAACGTTCTCTTTGGTTGGGCTTGATTTCGGCTCAAAAAGCGCCAAAAAGATAACCAATATCGCGGGTCTTTGCTTATGTTCGATAATAGCCGTTTACTACGCTATATCATGCGTGGAAAAAGTCAAAGACAGAATATACCTTGATAAGCAAGAGGTAAACCCGTTGATTTTTTATGTCAAAGAACATATAAAAAACGACGAATACCTATATGTTTATTCGCCGGCGCAGTACACGTTAAAGTTCAAAAACGGCTATACCACCGGAAGGATAGGAAATTCCGATAAAGACAATATTATCTACGGAGTTAGCACGGCGGAGTGGAACGACACCGCGCTCGCGCTTGGAACGGAATTGGATACCATAATCAAATCTCGAAACGCATACCTGCTGTTCCAGCATCATAGAGCCGGAATAGATCCTGGGCTTAGCGTGTTACGAAAATACGGGACGGTTACCGAGATTTTGAATTACCATGATACTCCGCTGCTTTACTTTAGGGCGCAAGAGTAAGCGTTCGTTAAGCGGACGGTCAACCGGGCCGCCCGGCAACGCAAAGAATTAAATTTTCCGCGCCCCGCCCCGCCCAAAATATATATTATAGTCGGTCAGGACGATTGCCAGGTACCCGTAAAATCCCTCCTAAATGGGGGGAATCGCCTTTTTTGCGCGTACGGGGCGGGAAAAACCGACACATAAAACAAGCGATATCGGAGCGTTGCCGCGATGAAAACGTTAGGAATCTGTTTCGGCGCCACCACGGTGCAGTACGTGAAATTAAACGTCTCGG
>Ga0268262_10007273_pt1 | contig 10388 bp, 10 predicted proteins | sample TergutNc150P3_FD_190354 | JGI IMG/M metagenome (GOLD analysis project Ga0268262, IMG submission 190354) | Nasutitermes corniger P3 segment gut microbial community from laboratory colony in Florida, USA - Nc150 P3 (SPAdes) (version 2) | ecosystem: Host-associated > Arthropoda: Insects >...
TAATCGAAAATCTTTCCGAGCAGATGAAGCCGGTAATAGAAAATCTTGGAGCGGTTACGGAAAAAGTTTCCGACCCGAAAGGCGCCGTTATGGGCATTCTTGACAGGAAAGGGCCGTTATATGAAAGTCTTGACTCGCTTTCCAAAATAATTGAGAATCTCAACAAAACAAGCGCGTTTGTTCCATCCCAACTTCCTCAGATTGCCACCGCCGTAAATGAACTCAATATAGTGCTTAAACAGGTACAGGATGTATTAACGTCGATAGCCAATAATCCTCTTTTAAAAGGCGGCATACCTGAAAACAAAGAAACCGGCCCTGCCGGCGCAGGTATGAGAAATCAAAAGTTTTGACAGCGGGGGAAATTAGAATGAATAAAATTATCAGTATTTTTATCTTTTCGGTAATTTTTGGATTGTACTCTTGTTCAACGGCGCCAAAAGATACCGGGGATATCAATATTTTACGCAAATCCGTGGAGACGGGCTTGGAATCCGCCAATAGGGAAATGGGACAGGGTAATTTTACCAATGCGGAGAATTTTTTAATTGAATATAAACGTATGGCGATTCTTACGGATGATTCTTCCCTGATTACCAGAGTTTGTCTTTCTTACGGAAACGTTTTATTATCTTTAGGGAAAACAAAGGAGGCTTTTGCCGAGTGGGATCAGGCCGTAGCTGAAGCTCAAAAATCGGGTAACAAAGAACTTTTATCCGTCGCAAAGATTTTTAAGGCGAGGGGGAATCTTCTTTCGGAAAAGGTTGCGCCTCAAGCCGTAATAGATGAGGTAAACAGGGAAATTGTAAATATAAGAAATAATCTCTATACTGCCTATTCATGGCAGACAAAAGGGCTTGCGCAGAGGGCTTGTGGCTCATACCGCGAAGCGGAAGAATCAATAAAGAAAAGTTTGGATATTCATGAGAGAGAAAAGGCTCTTGAAAATGCTTCCTATGACTGGTATACTATCGCGTCTATACGTTCTCTGGCGGGAAACACGCAGGGGGCGTTACAGGCTTTGGAATCGGCGATAACACTTGACCGCCGTATTGAAAATTCTTTCGGTCTTGCCGCCGATTGGAAGGCGATGGGCGACATATACCGTAAAATGGGGAGAAATGAAGACGCGTTGGAAGCGTACAAAAGATCGAGGGCAATTTTTAAAGCTTTGGGTAACGATAACGAAGTTACCGATGTTGACAATCGAATGAGAAATTGATTTTAGAATTGACAATATAGTTATTTTAAACAATATTTCTCTTCTTTTACGTATTTTTATATTAAGGAGAAATAAATGAATAGCGTATTTATGAATACATATCACAGGTTGCCTGTAACTTTCGCGAGGGGCGAAGGTTCGTGGCTTTTTGATATAGACGGGAAAAAATATCTGGATTTCAGTTCGGGAATATCCGTAAACATTTTAGGTCATAATTATCCGCCGCTTGTACGGGCTGTTACGGAACAGGCGGGGAAATTTTTTCATGTGTGCAATTATTTTCAAAGCGATATAAGCGTGGATTTCGCCGAGAAACTTGTGCAAGCCACCTCTTCCGCGGGAATGAAAAAAGTTTTTCTTTGCAATTCGGGAGCGGAGGCTAACGAGGGGGCTTGCAAGCTCGCGAGAAAATATTCGCTTGTAAAATACGGGCCGGGAAGGCATACCATCGTCACATTAAAGGGCAGTTTTCACGGAAGGACGATTACGACTTTATCCGCGACAGGGCAGGAAAAATTCCACAAGGACTTTGGTCCCTTTACGGAAGGCTTTGTCCATATACCGTGCGGCGATATTGATATACTGGAAAAAACACTGGATAAAAATACCGTCGCGGGTCTTTTAATTGAAGCGGTACAGGGTGAGAACGGCATAGTGCCTCAGTCTCAAGAATTTATCGCTGCCGCGGCGAATTTATGCGCCCAGAGGGACATACTTCTTATGTTTGACGAAATCCAATGCGGGCTTGGAAGGACCGGAACCTTCCTTGCCCTTGAACAGTACAAGGACGCAAATGGCAATCCGATTAAAGCCGATATTGTAACGCTTGCAAAGGGTCTTGCGGGGGGAATTCCCGCGGGCGCGGTTTTAGCCGGAGAAAAAACATACGCCGTATTTGAAGAAGGCGATCACGGCAGCACTTTTGGCGGTAACCCAATAGCCGCCGCAGCGGGAATTGTCGTTTTAAAGACGGTGAATGATCCCGGCTTTCTTTCCGAAATAGCCAGAAAGGGCGAACTGCTGATGAATGCTTTAAAGCAGAACCCAAAGATTAAAGAAGTACGGGGCAGGGGACTGATGATAGGGATGGATATTGAAAGCAGTTCATGGATATTCCTTAAAGCCGGAATAGCGAGAGCAGATTTCGCCAAACAGCAAAACGGTCTTTTATTGCTGTCGGCGGGAACAAATACTTTGCGCTTATTGCCGCCGTACACGATAACGGATGGCGAACTGGAGCAGGGTATTGAGATAATGAACGAATTACTCGCCGCTAGTTAGGAAAGTGAAAAGTGAAAAGTGAAGAGAGAGGGGGTGTTGTCTGAAAGCTAAGCGTGAGGTAACGTTGCGCTTGAAAACAACACCCAATTCCCATTTCATATTTTTTATTTCTTATTTATTATTTATTACTTATTCGGTAATCCCGGTGTCGCTCCTCCAGTATTGGTTATGTGCCAATCTTTTACGGTGTGGGTGTTTTCTTTGCCTTCGTGTCTGCTGATGCTTTTGGTCGCGGATGATTTTATTGTCGATGTATCAACGGCGTCTAAAGGTCCGGGCAGATTGCCGTCCATAGATTTCCAAGCTCCTATGTCATGCAGATATTCAATTATTTCCGCGAAATGTGAAAAATTCTTTTTCCATGTTTCATCGGGTTCTTCATTTAAAATGACAGCGTCCAATATCCTGCCGTTTGCGTCCTGTAAATACACAATATCGGTTTTATGAAGCAACTTTGTAGAGCCGGGAACCCAAAAATCACGAGAGATGGAGCTGGAATCAGTTCCTTCAGATTCAGACAGGTCTTCTCCTAATTCATTTATACAGGAGCTTTCCAGAGTACGCAGATGAAGCGTAATGTATTCGCCCGGTTTTACATCAACTGGAGGAAAATCAAAAACAAATGGTTTTTTGGCGTTATACATTATGTAGAGCCTTAATCCTTCCAAATTACCCGCAGACTTCACCTTGAATTCGACAAATTCCGCCCGTGAAGCATCTTTTGAATATTCCGTGCGTAATTCATTTATTTCTATTTGTGGAATCCAATCATTGACAAACAGGGGCACTTCGACAGACAACGAATTTTCCCAATCGTCTTTTACATCAAGATTTATTAAAAATTCCGTCTGTAATTCAAGGTCTTCTTTTAAATAAATATTTAAAATTTTTCCATCCTGAATATACTCAATTTCCTGATGCGGGGTAAAGGCGCAGAAAACACTGTTAACCGCCGTTGTAAAATTAAAGCGTATTTCTTTTTTGGAAAGCAAATTGAAGTCTACAAATTCAGGCGGTACAATTTCAATAATTTCAGGCTCATAATCATCTGTCTCTTCCTGCCCGATATCAGGATAATCAATGTCATCGTCATCCTCGTCCTCCTCCTGATCGATATCGTCCAAATCAGGCTCTTCTGGTTCCTCTTCGTAAGAGGGTTCAGGCTTGTTTTTACCCGGCTCTTTCTGATTGATGACCGGTTTTTCCGGTACTTCCAAATTCGGCTCCAGTTGAAGGGTAAAGTCATTGGAGCAGCCGCAGATCGCCAACAGTAATGAACAAATCATTACAAAGCTTACAAAAACATGTTTCATTTTCTTCTCCTTAAAATTGAGTTTGATATCGCATACGCGACACCTATATATGGCGTGGACTTGCGGTTTTGCTTGACCGTTTTGAAAAATATTTTTATTTTTTTTACCACGAACCACACGAACCAACACGAACTAGTGTGAAAATTATATTTTTTGATGATTTTTTAGAAAAAGGTTAGTTAGAATCTACCACGAACCTGCTAAATAAACATACGGCGCAGCCGTGTAGATTATTAATGCCGCATAGCGTAGCACCAATAAATTTAGCTGTCTTGCAATAAAGCAAGGGCACCTTTAGGTGACCGACAGTGCGTCGAACACAACGAACTTTTAGTCCGCCATCTTGTCGTTGTTCGTGTGGTTCGTGGTAAAAATAATTAAGATTACAAGGTAGCAGTTAAATACTACGAAGGAGATCCAAGTCCCTATTTATACTCACCTTCAAAACTCATGTGTTTTACAAGAATCTGCGTTATTTTCTGCGCGGCGGCTCTTGCGTCATGTTCGGGGACTCTTCTTTGCCTGTTAAGTGATTCTACAAAGAATTCGGCTAGTGATTCATATATTTCCGGCCCTTGATAGAACACTACCGCAAAATTGCTCCCGGTGGGATTGAGGATTGTAAAAGAACCAAAACTTTCGTTGGGCTCTTTTGCTATCATTATCTTTGTTTGATTTTTTGCGGTAATTGTTTCCAATTCGCTGAAGTGTTTTGGAATTCTCTCGCCGTCCGCCCTTGATACGGGTTCCTGAAACTTGAGATGATAGGTGTCAGGTTCAACCAGAATATACAATTTTTTTCCGCCCGTAATAAATTGCAAGCCTACATCCGTCAAAAAAATTTCTTTTATTCCGGCATAAGATACGATTTCATAAATTGAATAGTAGGAAGTTTCGCTGAAGAATGAAGAAACGATATACCCCTGGGCAAACGGAAGTTTATGCTGTTTGTAAGCGTCAAACAGGTTACGGAAGGGGACATCGCTTATCTCTTCTTCGGGTATTGTTAGCGATTTTTTAACGATTTGTTTTTTTTTAGCCGATTTTTTATCCTCAGTCGGTTCCCCGCAGACGGGACATATTACCATATCGTCATCAAGTTCTTCGCCGCATTTCTTGCATTTTTTCGGCTCCACTTTAACCGGCTGCTTGCAGTACGGACAAAATACCCAATTAGGCTTCAAGGGTTTATCACAATTTTTGCATTTTAATTCTTCTTCCGCAGTTTTTTCTTCCACAGCTTTTTCTTCCATAATTTTACTCCTAGTCAATTTTTCTATAATTATATCATGAATATTAGGACTTGCAAGGATTTTTTTTCTAAATTTATACCGTGAATTTTACCACGAACCAACACGAACCAGCACGAACAGCAACAAGATATGTATAAAAAGTTCGTGAAAGTACCGCAGGTACTCGTTCGTGTGGTTAGTGGTAGAATTCTTTTAATTATTCATCGCTAAGATAATCAATCTTACCCTCACCAAGGGCTTTCAGTATACGCCGCTTAACGTCACCGGCTTCTTTTCCGACAAAATTCGCTATTTTGTCTCGAATATCTCTGCGTTTTGAATTTTGCCCGTAGGGGCAGGTACAGGCGTTTTTTAAGATGTTCTGTTCCCCGGCGCAGGAAATAATCTGCTTTTCTTCAAGCAGGGCAAGCGGGCGGATAAGGCTTACGGGGTATTTTCGGTATTTTAAGATAATCGGCATGGCAAGAAGCTCGCCTTTTGAACAGAGGTTCATAAAGAAAGTTTCGATAATATCGTCAAGATGGTGACCCAGCGCTATTTTGTTAAAGCCGTTTTCTACGGCGAATTTTAACAGTTCTGTCCGTCTTTGCGTGGAACACCAGTAACAATTCATTTTTTCGCCTTCTTTTAATCTGCCAATGACAGGGACAAATAAATCGGTAAAAGGAATTCCCCATTCTTCCAGTCTTTTACAAAGAACCGATTTCTTGCAACAGGCACAAAAGTCTGTGCTAATGTGCAAGCCCGCCAACTCATAATTTATTTTTAACGCGGGTTTAATTGCCGAAAGCGCCCAAGACAACACGCTTGAATCTTTTCCCCCCGAAACGGCGATTAGTATGCGGTCTCCTTCATTGATAAGGGAGCGCTCGCAAACGGTTTTTACAACCATTTTTTTTACAATTTCACTTGCGTTTGTTTTTCTGAAAAATCTGCTCATGGCTTACCCGTTTGTTCTTCTTTAAGCACTCTGTTAATTACCAAACTTGCCAACAGCAATCCGGCGGTTGCGGTTACCGTTACAATACTGCCGTTTACTTTTTTTCGCCCCTGATAAGGAACTTTTTCATCCGCGTTTACGGACTGTGTCGCGTCTGATTCGGCGCGTTGCGGCGTTTCCGTGCTGTACACGGCCGTAAAGTCGCCTGAAAAGCCGCGCTTCCTTAGTCCTTGGCGCACAAGCCGCGCCAAGGGGCAATTGCCTGTTTTCCATATCGAAGCTGTCTTTATTTGTGATGGGTCTGTTTTAAGAGCCATACCCATTGACGAAAAGAGATTTACATTAGCGTTACAAACAATTTCGATTAAATCAAGTTTATGGTTTAAACTGTCAATTGCGTCTATTATATAATCTGATTTTTCGATAGGGAACATAACTGCGTTTTCGCGGCAGAAAAGTTCGTCCCATGCGGTAATGTCACATTCGGGATTAATTTCCAAAAGCCGTTTTTTTAATGATGACGCTTTTGGCTGTCCAAGAGTTAAAGAAGTCGCCTCTACCTGACGGTTCACATTTGAAGCGCAAACAAAGTCATTGTCGATAATACCGATTTTCCCTATTCCGGAACGGACAAGCGCCTCAGCCGACCAGCTTCCCACGCCTCCAGCGCCGAAAACAAGTACGCTAATATTGTTCAGTTTTTCAAGACCTTCTTTACCGGTGAGTAAAACAAGTCTTTCAAAAATTGGATTAATCATTTACGCTTTCCATAGGCCAGTATACTCTAATTATAATAAGAAATAACCCCTTGCAATTTTCACCTTGAAATACTAATATACTCTCAATGAGTGAAAGAAACGCCATATTTAGCGGCGGGCTTTAAGCGTTTATTTTAAGGAGGTAAATCATGGCTGATGTAGATTGTCCGTATTTCGACAGGGAGTACAAAAGATGTGTTTTCTTTGGTACATATCAGGACGGTTATCAAAGAGAAAGCATTTGTCTGTCTTCAGACAAATGGAAAAGCTGTCCTAATTACACAAGCAGAACTTACGAGGAAAAAGTATCAAAAAGGATTCGGTCAAATCCTGATTTGTGACAAATAACGCTCTTCCTCACTAAACACGCACCCGCAGTACTTCTGTACATATTCGCGGCGCATTGGCTCAACTATTGCTGTCCCTGGAAAGCGGTTCAATACCGACGGCGAATAACACGGCGTTTGCTTTATCAATGTCGTAATGGCCCTTTTCAATGCAGAACATGATGCACACGTCACGGCTGGACGTGTTAGTGAGAGAGTAGCCGGCTGTTTTTAAAAATTCGTCAAACTCGCCGCGATTAAGGCGCAGGGCAAGGGCGAAACTTATAACGGTATTTTTGGAAGGATGCCGTCCTTCCGGTCCCATTAATCGCGAGTATTGCCTTCGGTCAACATTGGCCCTTTTGTATAATTCAGATGGAGTAAGCCCTTTTTCTTTCCGTTTCTGATCAAGGGCATAAGCAAAGCCTCCGGGTTTCCGGTTCTTCTTTATGTATTCGGACGCGTCATCGGAAATATTGCGGAACAATGCTTTTTTTATGTTAACCGCCGCCCTATCAGAAGAATAAACATGATATAAACCGACAAACGGGGATACGCAACATTTCATTCTTTCAGAATCATTTGAGTCATTCTGTAATTCTTCTTTGTCGAAACTGGCACTGCCGACTTCTACAGAATCATTCACGGGGGTATAATGATCTTTAAGATACTCCCGCAGTTCTTCAATTAGATTTTCATCAGTCATGATATTTTCCAATTATCAGTATAGCATTATTTTTATGCTTTTTCCTTTTTGTTTTTCTTCGGCCTGGTACTCCTGATACTTCTGCAAAGACAGTCAACCTCGGCATACATAGTACCGATACCCATAGGACTTGACACCCAGGCAAAAGAACGATCCGCTCTGATGCCGAGTTTGCTTCCTTCTTTGGCGACATCAATGTTGGCGCCCATAAAAATGAATTCCCAACCGTATTTTTCACTCTGGTGGTTAATCATCTTTTTAACCTTATCATAGCTGAATTCCTTACTTGCGTTTTCAAAGCCGTCTGTGGTGATGACAAAGATAACCTTGCCGGGTCTTGAATCTTCAGGCGTTTCACTAAGCTTTCTTCCCACATCGTTGATGGTCTTGCCGATGGCGTCAAGCAGGGCAGTGGAGCCCCGTGTAAAATACTCATTGCCCGTAAGAACCACATTCGTGGCATCAATACCATTGTGTAAGATTTCATATTGATCGTCAAAAAGCACCGTGGTAAGGCTGGTCTGCCCCTCTTCCGACTGTTTTTTGACAAACCCGTTAAAGCCCCCGATTGTGTCGCTTTCAAGGCCACCCATAGAGCCGCTGCGGTCAAGAATAAAAATAATTTCCGTTAAGTTTTGATTCATATTGAACCTCCTGTTCTTTTTTATATTAATACACCTTTTACGGAAAAAAAAGGTCGCCAAAAAGGCGACAAGATTATTATCAGGTGGTAAAAATTCTTTGTGATCTTTGTTCCTTAGTGTTCTTTGTGTGAACTCTATGGTAATATATTCTTATGGAGGTGTCTATGAAAGTGAACAAGCTAATATGTATAGACAAGGCAAAAGAAAAATGACCTACCCTAACGGTAAAATCGAAGCAGGAAACTGTATAGACGATAAATTTGAGGGGAAAGGTCAATATATTAACAAACATATTTATACATGGATTGGAACATTTCTTTTTGGATTTTTTGGCGTGGACAGATTTATGAGAGGTCAAATTGGACTTGGTATCCTAAAATTTATTTCCAGTGGCTTTTTATTTGATGCTTTTATATTCAATTTTGGATATGTAAGTGTGGATAGAATTATTTTTAATGGCTTATTATTTGGCGTGTGGCCATTGATTGACTGGATTATTGCGCTTACTAAACTTAGTAAATATGGTAAAGATTTTGTTTTTGTTGATAAAAAATGGTAAAAATTCTTCGTGATCTTTGTACCTTTGTGTTCTTAGTGAGAATTCTTCGCCAAATATCTCTCTTCCTCACTAAACACGCAACCGCAGTACTTTTGCATGTACATATTAGTGGCTAGGTTGAGGTTCAAGCGTTGTTTTCTTTTATTTTTTATCTTGACATTTTCACCCTAAAATGTTAAAATGCTCTTGGTGAGTTAAAAGAATGCCATATTAAGTAAAAAAAGCTTGTACGGTGTGCAGTTTAAAAAAAAGGATTTTAATGGTTATTAATGACTTTCCTAAAAAGTGTGGAATACCTCGCTATGACCGCAGCGCGGTCGGCGGGATAAATCCCGCCTCAGTTTGTTCGTCTGGGGTACGCTGTTCGGCGCTGGGGCGTTTGGAATTTATTCATCCACACGCCTTAGGCGGCGTGCTGTTGTTTGCCCCCCCATGTTTTTCGACCTCTAAATTACCATGTAAACGATACAATAGCATATATTTCCACATTTTTTCTTATATTTCCCCATGCGGTTCCACCTATATAGGCTGAATATATTGTCATGCGGACATTAAACGCAAAAGGAGGATTTTATGGAAAATCAGATGAAGGATAACGCCGGTTCTCCAAGTGTTGAATCGCTTGTAAAACGTGGGTGTTTATTTCTAGAAGATTCCGAATGGAATAAAGCGGACGAGTATTTTGACAAGGCGTTGGATATAAATCCCGAACACGCGCCGGCGTATATCGGGAAACTGTGCGTTGAACTTAGAGTGCGCGCGGAGGAATCGCTGGGGGATTATGAACAGCTCAGGGAGGGCAAAAAATTTGACAGACCTCTGGGAGAATACGCTCTTTATAAGAAAGCCCTCCGTTTTGCGGATGACGGCTATAAGAAAAAGCTCAACGCTTACGACCAGAAAATAGGAAAATTGACGCTTCAGGGTGGTGGTGTTTATAAAGGCGAACTGGTTAATGGAAAACCACACGGCAAAGGGAAATTTACTGGCCCCTTGTTTGATGTGTACGAAGGCGATTGGGTTGACGGCGAATGGCATGGTAAAGGTAAATACACTTTTGGAAGACTCTTTGTTTATGAAGGTGATTTTGTTGACGGCAAGAAACACGGCAAAGGTAAATATACTTTAAAAAAAGAAGGTACTATTTATGAAGGCGATTTTGTTGATGACAAATGGCAAGGCAAAGGGAAATTAACTTACTCTAACGGCGATATTTTTATAGGCGATTTTGTGGATGGTGATTTCCACGGTAAAGGGAAATGGCTATACGAGAACGGCGATGTGTTTGAATGCGATTATGTTAATGGAAAACCACACGGCAAAGGGATAAGAAAAGATAAAGACGGCACTGTAACCGAAGGTGATTATGTTAATGGTAAAATGACC
>Ga0268262_10007274_pt1 | contig 10388 bp, 4 predicted proteins | sample TergutNc150P3_FD_190354 | JGI IMG/M metagenome (GOLD analysis project Ga0268262, IMG submission 190354) | Nasutitermes corniger P3 segment gut microbial community from laboratory colony in Florida, USA - Nc150 P3 (SPAdes) (version 2) | ecosystem: Host-associated > Arthropoda: Insects > Digestive...
CGGGTGTCGGAGAGTTTTTCCGCCGGGCGGGTGTCGGCGGGGGGAGGCAGGGGCGTCGCGGGGGGGTTGATCGGTTTGGACTTCGCCGGGACGCCGGCGTGGAGCGACAGGGGGATAGTCGAGGTTGACGGGGATGAGTATTACGTTTCCGCGGCGGAGGTGAGCGGCTCGTTTTGGGACGCGGAAGCTTCCGGGCAGGCGTCGTCGGCGGGAGGCGCCGGGCGGGGCGGGGCGGATATGAGGTCGCGGGAGACCTTTGCCGGATGGGACTTCGGCGGGGTGTGGGCCATAGAGGAGGGCGTAAGTTATCCGCAGCTTGCGCGGATGCCGCTTCATACGCGCCGCCTTGCTTACGCGGTCGACGGGGAGGGGTGCGGCAGGCTCAGGGTGTCCGTTGGGGGCGGCGTCGCGGAGACGTACGGGTACGGCGCGGACGTGATGTCGGGCGTCGAGGGGTTTGAGGTAGAGGCGGAGGCGTGGGCCGGATGCCGTTTCGCCGGTTGGAGCGACGGGGCGGCGGGGGCGCGCCGGACGGACATCGCCCTGCGGGACACGGTGTTCACGGCGAGGTTTGAGCGTGCAGGAGGCTCTAGGCCCCGTGTTTACGGGTACGCGGCGGAGGAGGGCGGGTCGCTCAGGGTCTCCGGCGCCGCCGGGCTTGTTGCGGGAATCGACACGTCGGTGGCCGGGGGCGGGCGGGTCGTCGCGGCGGCGGTTTCGGAGAAGGGTTACCGTTTTGCGGGGTGGAGCGACGGCGTTGCCGCCGTCGTCCGTACGGATAGCGTTCCCGGGAATGCCGCTCATACGGCGCGTTTCATTAAGGGCGGCGGAAAATTGATAGAGGTGTCTCGTTACGACGATCTCTATTTGATAGGCAGGTACGACGCGTACCCGTTGGACGCCCGTTACGAGTTGGTTTGCGATATAGAGGTGCCGCCGGGCGGGAATCTGGAGCCGATAGGGTCTTTGGCGGCGCCGTTTACCGGGGTGTTCAGGGGGAACGGGTACAGGATAAGCGGCATAGACATGGGCCGCGACGGTCAAGGCGGCGACTTTACTGGGCTGTTCGGTTACGCGGACGGGGCAGACATTCGCGGGGTGTACGTGGAAGGCCGCGTGGCCGGCGGTGAAAGCGTGGGTATGCTTGCCGGGATGTGCGTCAATACTGTGATAGACAGCTGCGGCGCGCGCGGCGCGGCGCGGGGCCGGTCGGGCGTCGGCGGTCTTTTGGGCCGCGCGGTCAATTCGCTTATAAGCCGCTCCCGCTCGGCGGTATCTGTTGACGGGTTGGAGATAGACGTCGGCGGTCTTGCCGGCGGGGCGCATGGATCGTTTTTTACGCTTAGCTATGCCTTAGGCGATGTGGCCGCCGCCGGGTATGCGGGAGGTTTTTTGGGCGTCGGCGTCGGCGGGCATGCGCAGGATTGTTACGCGTCCGGCGGGGTGACGGCGGAGGGGGTGTCGGGCGGGTTCATCGGTTCGGCGGAGGGCGGCATCGGGGTGCTGCGCGGTTATTCGGCGGGGTACGTGGCCGGGATCGGGGTGTGGTCGGGCGGGTTTGCGGGGACGCTCGGCGGCGGCGATCACGGGAGCGCGGGCGGCGCCGTGTCCGTGGAGGGTTGTTACTGGGACGCGGGGCGGTCGATGAGGGGCGTGTCGGCGGCGGCTGCCGGCAGGGCCACGGCGGAGATGCTGCGGAGAAGCACATATATCGGATGGGATTTCGAGGATGTTTGGAGTATCGGCGGCGGGTATCCGCGGCTGCGCGGTTTAGAGCCGGATTCGGTTCCGGGCGTCTCTTTTGAGCAGAGGCGGGCGTCGGTTTCCGCCTCCGGCAAGCGGCCCCTTGTGCGGGTTGCGGGGGGCGTGGTCTACGTGAACGCGCCTAAGGGCGAATCGGTGCGGATCAGGTTGGTTGACATGAGGGGGAAGGTTGTCGCGATGTATGATGTCGTCGGTACGGCGAGGCTGTCTATCGGTAAAAAGGCGGCGTCCGGCAGGTACATATTGGAGGCGCGGCTGCGCGGCGGGCGCGTGTTTGCGTCGCCTATGAGGGTTTTGAAATGAAGAGGGCGCTGATATTAGCGGTGTCGCTGTTATCGTTGCGCGTTGACGCAGGCGTGGCGCTGCTGGATACGGTGTCGTCGTGCCCGTCGGTGATAAAGGATGTTATTACGGTTGAGATGTTGTTGTCGGATGGGTTTGAGCCGTGGGATGTTACGGTTGGTATTGTTGATACGGTTAATGTTGTTGATACTGTTGATGTTGCTCCTCGCAATGACCGTCATTGCGAGGAGCAAAGCGACGAAGCAATCCAGAGTGTTGATACAACTAACATCGTTAATACCGTTGACAGAGAACCGCCGATATCGAAGAGGAAGATAAAATTCGGCCGCCGCGCCGCCTTCAACCACTCTCAGGTGTCGAACGTTCTCGTGCGGATTTACAGGCACGACGGGGAGAGTTTTTCTTACGCGGAGTACCGTAATCAGGCGGTTTTCGGCGTGGGGTTTGAGGTCGCGGGGATAATCGATTGGGTTTTGTTTGACGATGCGCTTGCGTTGGATTTTTCGCCGGGCGTTGTTTTCCGCAAGCCGATCAACACCGCGGTGGTGGGGACGAGCGAGGTTGGATTGTCGGTTCCTGTGATGCTTGAGTGGGCGCCGTTCGGCGGCGGGTCCGGGGGGGGCCGCGGGGAGTCTGCGTCGGATGTTTTCGCGAGAGGGCGGTTTGAGCGGCGGCATCTGCGTTTATTCGGCGGGATTTGGGTCGGCGTGCCGCTCTACGCTCGTGTTAAGTGGAACGGCGAGGAGAGCGCGCCGTTCAGGGAGCGCTCGGCGGCGGATCTAGGGTTGATCTGCGGGGTTGGGGTGCATGTCAGCGACTGGGCGTATGTTGACGTTAGGGGTATTTTCGGGTTATCCGGGTATGACAGGGCGCGGGGGCATAGGTTGAGTCAATTGGCCATAGGGGTGAATTATGTTAAGTGAGATAAACCGGCGGCGGACCTTTGCTATAGTCTCCCACCCCGACGCGGGCAAGACGACGCTTACCGAGAAGCTGCTGCTGTACGGCGGGGCGCTGCACTTGGCGGGTGCGGTTACGGCCCGGAAGAAGGAGCGGGCGACGGTTTCTGACTGGATGGAGCTTGAGCGCAAGCGCGGGATCTCCGTCAGTTCCACGGTGCTGAACTTCGACTACGGCGGTTACCGGGTCAACCTGCTGGACACGCCCGGCCACAAGGATTTTTCGGAGGACACCTATCGGGTGCTTACGGCTGTGGACTCGGTTATTATGGTTATAGACGGCGGCAAGGGCATAGAGGGGCAGACGCGGAAGCTGTTCGAGGTTTGCCGCCGCAGGAGCACGCCTGTGTTCACCTTTATCAACAAGATGGACCGTCCGGCCTTGGACACGCTTGCGTTGCTCGACGAGATAGAGCGGGTTTTGAATATCAAGGCGTATCCCATGAATCTGCCGATGGGTTCCGGGGTTGATTTCCGGGGGATTTTTGACCGCCGCACCGGGACGGCCAACTTTTACGAGCGGGTCCCCGGCGGCGCGTACCGGGCGCCGGCGGCTACGAGCGGCGGTATAGGCGACCCTATTGTGAGGGACGCTCTGACGCCCTCCGTGTACGCCGCGTTGCGCGAGGAGGCCGAGATGGTGGAGCACGCCGGGGCGCCGTTTTCGCCGGAGGATGTTCTTGCCGGCCTCACGACGCCGGTCTTTTTCGGCAGCGCCGCGAACAACTTCGGCGTCCAGCTGCTGCTCGACGGCTTCCTGGAGTTCTCCCCGCCCCCGCAGCCCAGGATGAGCGGCGGCGCGGCGGTGGATCCCGGATCGGAGCTTTTTTCCGGTTTCGTGTTCAAGATACAGGCGAACATGGATCCCAAGCACCGCGACAGGATGGCCTTTGTGCGGATCGTCTCCGGGCGTTTCGAGCGTGGCATGACCGCCGTGAACGTCCGCGCCGGCAAGCCGCTGCGCCTCGCCAACTCGAGCGCCCTCTTCGGGAGGGAGCGCGCCACGGTGGACGAAGCCTTCGCCGGCGACGTGATCGGCGTCCTTGGGCTGGACGCGTTGCGGATAGGCGACACGCTGTGCGGGGAGGGGGTTTCGGGCATACTATATGATGAGATACCGTTCTTCCCCCCCGAGTGCTTCGCGATAATCCACAACCCCAGCCCGGCGAACTACAAGCGCTTTAGGGAGGGCCTGACCCAATTGGCCTTAGAGGGCCTGGTCAAGCTGTATGAAATCCCGGCCGGCCACCAGAGGATATCGCTTCTGGGCGCCGTAGGCCCGCTGCAGTTCGATTTGGTGCAGTACAGGCTGGAGTCCGAGTACAACGCCGCGTCGCGCATAGAGAACACGGACTGGACGATGGTCAGGCGGATAAATATCGGCGGAACGGACGTCGTTGAGGAGAAGAATTTGCACATCCCCGCCGGGGCGCGTTTGGCCGTTGATAACGACGGCCGCCAAGTGATGCTGTTCCCGACCGATTGGCACCTGCGGTTCTTCGAGGAGCACAACGACGGGATAGTTATCAGTGAATTTTGACTTTGACCTATACAATATAGTATCTTATTATGTTGACATTGATTAATTGATTCTCTGGATTACTTCGCTTCGCTCGTAATGACGGTCATTGCCTTACGGCGAGATAAACAAGTTGGCTTCGCCGAGATAAACAAGTCGCGAGGAGCGAAGCGACGAAGCAATCCGGAGGATTTGACTTTTTCCACATAAGAAAGGCAAGAAATGATTATTCACATGTCCAAACTCGCCACTCCGGAAGACCAGAAGCGCGTCCTGAGCCGCATTACCGGCGCCGGCTTCAAGTACGATGTCATCGAAGGGGCCACCGGGGTTAACGTTATAGGCATCTTGGGGGACCTCTCTCAGATATCGGAAACCTACTTTGAGGACCTGGAGGGGGTCGACAAGGTGGTTCGGATTTCCAAGGCGTACAAGCTGGTTTCGCGTGAGTATTCGTCCGCCAGCAAGGTCATCGACCTCGGCGACGACGTGCGTGTGGGCGGACGTGATTTGGCCTTTATGGCGGGTCCGTGTTCGCTGGAGAGCGAGGATCAGGTGATGAAGATCGCCGCCTACGTATCGCTCATGGGGATCAAGATAATGCGCGGCGGGGCCTACAAACCGCGAACATCGCCCTATAGTTTCCAGGGTCACGGCGTTGAGGGTTTGAAGCTCTTGGCCGCCGCGAGGGAGAGGTTCGGGCTGAAGATCATCACCGAGGCCACCGGCCTGCACTACCACGTGAATCAAGACGGTGTGCGGGAGAAGCGCAACGTGCTGGAAAACGTGATAGAGTACGCGGACATCATCCAAATCGGCGCCCGGAACATGAAGTCCTACGGTTTCTTGCAGGAGCTTGGCATACTCACGAAGGAGAGCAAGCAGCCGATACTGCTCAAACGCGGCGATTCGTCTAAGCTGAAAGATTTCCTTCTTGCCGCGGAGTACATAGTGGCCAACGGAAATCCCAACGTTATGCTCTGCCTGCGCGGTATCCGTACCTTCGAGGACGAAAAGTTTCAGCGCTACACCCCGGACATCGGAGCGATAACGGTGCTTAAGAGGGAGTCGAACCTCCCCGTAATCTTCGACCCGTCCCACTCGGTGGGTTACAGGGTAAACGTTCCCGGCGTGGCTCTGGCCGCCGTAGCCGCCGGGGCCGACGGCCTATTAATAGAAACGCACAACGACCCCGCCAACGCCCTATGCGACGGCGAGCAAAGCGTAACGGAAAGCCAGTTGCTGGATATAAAGAGCAAGGCTGACGCCATTAGAAATTTATTGGTGTAGGATCGACAATGCGCAAACAATATCGACAGCCGCGAAATCAACGGACGCTCATCATCACGGTCATAGCCGCGGCCGCCCTATTATTGTCGTATCAGCAAACGCTCGCCTCCGTCACCGTGCTCGAGAGCACCCCGTCCCGTCTGGTATTGAATTGGGAGTTGACGGGTTTCGACACGGCCGCCCATACCGGCGCTCCTTCCGGCAAACAGATTTCGGTTTATTACGACGGCGGCAACATCCCCACCGGCGACAGCGGCGGCGCGTTCATTCCCGCCTACTCTATCCACGCCGGCGTTCCTGAGCGCGGCGGCGTTCGGGTGTCCGTTGAGTCGCCGGAGTTTTCCGTCGTTCGTTTGAGCGCCCCGTTGCGTACGCGTCTTACCGTCACCGATACGTCGGCGCCGCGTTTTGTGTCGCAGTGGGTCAGCGAGCCGCGTTACGGTATGCTGAGGGGTTATCGTTCGGCGCACGTTCTTTTGCGTCCCGTGCGCGATATGGGGCGCGGTCGGATTCAGTTGCTCAAGAGGGCGCGTATAGTGTTTGAGTTTCCTCCTTCCGCCGCCCATACCGGGGAGTCTTGGCCGCCGCGCGGGGAGTACGAGCGCATGACGGCGCGTATGCTTTTGAATTTCCGTGTGGCGCAGGGCTGGCATGTTTCGCCCGGTCGCGGCGGTTTGCGTAAGGCGTCGCGGCAGAGCGACGCGTATCCGTTCGCCTTAGGTCAGAAACTTGCGGTGTTTAAGGTGGGCGACGGCAATCGGAATTTGAACGAGGGGTTGACAAACGAGAATTCGTTGATAAAGATTCGCGGGTCGGCGATTCGCAAGGTTTTCGGGCCGCAGGTTAGGATGTCCTCGGTTGCGCTCTACGCGTCGCGCGGCGGGGAGATGAATTCCTTGGTGCCGCCCACGCCCTTGGATATTCCGGCGGGGGTTTACGAGGTGCCGCTCTTGCGTTACGATTTGAACGGGGACGGGAACGTTGACGACGGCGACTACGTTGTGGCGTATGTTTCCGGGGCGTCGGATTGGAAATTCGTGAAGGATGAGTACGGGTGGAGGGAGCGTTATTTTGATTTCAGTATAAACCGTTACGACGATTCGCGGACGTATTGGCTTGCGGCGAAGGGGGCGGGCGACAGAGGTTTGGAGATGGGGCGTTACGTTCAGCCGCCTGTAAACGCGGCGGAACGCGGGTCTTACGAAGCCAAGCTCTACCTTCGCACGCCGCAGGCGCTGTCCGGGCTGTACAACTCCCATAGCGACAATCATGAGGGCGGCCTTGAGTGGGTGTGGAAGATATTTACGCCGAGCAGGGCGGACACCACGATACGGTTGGATTTGCCGGGGATTGACAGGCGCGCGCCCGGGTCGATATCCCTTCGCTACGGCAGTTCGAGAATCAGCGGCGGGACGTTTGGCGCCTGGCTCGGTTCCGAGCGGTTGTGTTCGGATTGCGGCGAAGAGGAGAATATTGTTGACGATTGGGGTTCGAACGACTTGCTTATCAGGTTTTTCGGCGGGACGGGCATCGGGCCTTACTACGGCGAGTTAAGCGCCGTTTACGTGCGCTACTCGCGGCCGATAGCGCTTGGCGGCGCTTTCGGCAAGTTGGAGATATTTTCCGATACGGACGCGGGGGACGCGCGTTACAGGCTTTCCAACGACGGCGGCGCTCTCGCGTATATAGTGCGTGTTCCGGCGGACGGCGGCGACGTGGAGCTTGTGGATACGACGCGGGCGTCGTCGTACGTGTGGAACGATGTGGGCGGCGAGGGTGTGAGGTATATGGCTATGCTTGAGAAAGAGATAGTTGACTACAGCGACTCTCTTGCCGTTCCGGCCGCATCGGAGATTTCGGACGCTCGGTATCAGATAAGGGATTTGCGCGATGTTTCCAACTCGACGGATTTTTTGATTATCACGCACGCGGATTTTTTGAGCGCCGCGCTCAAGTTGGCCGCGCACAAGGCCGGGATGGGTTTCGACCGTCCCAAGGTGGTGTTGCTGCGCGACATAATGGATCAGTTCGGCGGCGGCAACACGGATCCGGCGGCGATAAGGAATTTTCTCTACTATGTGTACTGGAATTGGGAGGGCGGCGGTCTTTTCTCATTTGTCACGCTTATGGGTACGGGGCACTACGATTACAAGAGTATAATTTCCCGAGTGCCGAATTTTATACCGGTGCCTTATGTGCCCTATACGTTCGCCAGTATAAGCGAGGATTTCTACGTATTCCTTGACCCTACGGCTCACCCGAATTCGCAGCACTACGGTTATTATTTCTTGGGGCGGATGCCCGCGAGGAGTTTGGCGGAGGCGTTTGACATTGTGGACAAGGTCATAGAAACGGAGGATCCGCGGACGGCGGATTTTGATTCGTGGCGCGGAAGGATGCTGCTCAGCGTAGACGACGATCAGCAGGGGGAGAAGGTGGACGGCACGGATCCGATGCACGTGGAATCCTCCGAGCGTATTTCGCGTGTTATAGACCGTTTGCGGCCGGATATAGATGTGAGGAAGATTTACCTCTATGAGTACAGGTGGGACGAGCGTTATTATAAGCCGGCCGCGACCAGGGCGTTTATAAACGAGATCAACAGCGGCGTCGGCGTGGTCAATTGGTTCGGGCACGGTTCCCCGGCTCAGTTGGCGGACGAGAGGCTCTTCCACAAGGAGAATATTTCGTCGCTCGGCAATAGGAAGCGTTACCCGATTTTTACCGTTTTCTCTTGTTCGGTGGGCAAGTTTGATCAGCCTGAGGGCGACGAGAGTTTGTCTTCCGAGTTGGTCAGGCAGCCGATGGGCGGCGGCGTAGCCGTTCTCTCTTCCGCCCGCGAGGTTTACGCGAGGAACAACGAGGGGCTGGCGAGACCGTTTTTCGAGGTGTTTTTAGACACCTCAGACGGCGCGCGGCTGTCTATCGGCGGCGCGCTTGCGACTGCGAAGGCTCAGTACGCGTATTACGGCAATAGGGCCTACATGCTTTTGGGCGACCCGTCTATAAGGATTCTCGGGCGCGGGCGCGGCGTTGACCTAGAGGTCACGGACGCGTCCGGCGCGCGGCTCGACACGCTCAAGGCGTTGCAGCAGGTGACCATAAAGGGGAGGGTGGCAGGCGCCGGCGAGGATTTCGGCGGCGCGGGCGCGTACGCGGCGGTCACGCTCTTCAACCCGCCGCAGGATTCGACGCGTAGGAAGGACGGCGGCGGCGGCAAGAATGACACGACGGTATACAGTATGCCGGGGAGCCTTGTCTACAGCGTGAAGATCCCCGTTGTAAACGGCGCCTTCGAGCAGCCGATACGTCTGCCCATGAACCTCACTTTCGGCAAGCCAGGGGCTAAGCTCACCGCCTACGTGTGGAAGGAGAGGGAGTCCGCGGTCGGCGCCGGTTACATACGCGGTCTGGTCTTCGACGGCTCCGACAACGACGGCGCGCGGAGCGACACCGTGGGCCCGAAGATCAGCGTGAGGCCGGTCTACAACAATGAGGCGATGGACCGCGCCGGTCTGTTCGTCAAAAACCGCATCACCGCGCAGCTGCCGTTGACGCTGGAGGTGGCCATAGAGGACTCAAGCGGCATAAACGTGATAAGCAGCGGCCCCGACGAGGGCCTCACGATGGAGGTAAAAGGCGCCAGGTCGAAACATAGCATCAACCACCTCTTCCGCTTCTCCGAGGGAAGTTTCTCGCAGGGAACGGCGACGCTGGATTTCGAGAGCAACACGCTCAAAAGCGGCACCTACGAGATGGTAATCAGCGCCCAAGACCTGCTTGGAAACGTGTCTAAACTCAGCGTAACGTGGGAAGTGACGGATCCGTCCGACATAAAGCTGGATCACGTGATGAACGTCCCCAACCCGGTTAAAATGGGTCAGCAGACACGCTTCTACTACACCCACTCGGACGTGGCGGGCCTATTGGATGTAAACGTGACTATAAGGGTATACTCGCTTGGCGGCAGGCTGCTGTCGGTAATCCGCAACCCCCAAAACGGAGAGGCGTGGGTGCCTATGGACAGCCGAAGAAACTATTTAACGCCGAACGTATACCTATACCAAGTGACAGCCACGTCGCATGGTGTGGGGAAAACGGTGAAGAGCAAGATAAAAAAATTAGCCGTTTTACCGCCGAGATAAGACTAGGATTATAGTATAAAGGTTTTTAACATTTTTTACTCTCGCGAAAGGGGGCAGGCATGGTGGATGTTTTGGAAAAAAGCGTTGCTGTTCACAGTTTCTAATCACATAACAAAAACTTTAAGGGGGAGGGGTTGTATTATGAATAATCTTAAAATATCAATGAAGTTGCTGGTGGGTTTCGGCGTCGTCGTGGCGGTAATCTTGGCCATAAGCCTTGTGAGCATCATCAATATCAAGGGCTTGGACACGACATATTCTAACGTCATCGTAACGGAGAGTATGCCTTTGAATCCGGCGATTAACGCGTACGGGGCGATACAGGCCATGCGCTCCGATTCGCGGAACTTTGTGCTTTATACAGGCAACAAAGAAAAGGTGGCGGAGACGAAAAAGTCTATGGAAGCG
>Ga0268262_10007275_pt1 | contig 10387 bp, 10 predicted proteins | sample TergutNc150P3_FD_190354 | JGI IMG/M metagenome (GOLD analysis project Ga0268262, IMG submission 190354) | Nasutitermes corniger P3 segment gut microbial community from laboratory colony in Florida, USA - Nc150 P3 (SPAdes) (version 2) | ecosystem: Host-associated > Arthropoda: Insects >...
TGAACGCTGGTTTTGCGTGGTTGTGATGTTCCCATTGCAGGGATATTTGCTGTTCTTGCGGAAATTTATTCAAAACTTTGCAATTTTCCTTGTGTATCTCTATTCCCTTGCCGCTTTTCATAATTCCCCTAACATTATCCCCGGGTAGCGGGTTGCAGCACGAGGCATAGCCCAGTAAAAATCTTTCGTTGTAACCTATGCTTATAGGGGCACTTTCTGACGAACTGAACACATTGAACATTTTAAGCTTTTGCCAAGCATAAGAATCGTCTGAATATCGTTTTAAGAAATTGAAAACGTTTTTTAGTGGAATTTCGCTTTTGCCCAGGCTTTCGTAAAAAGAGCTCATATTTTGAACCTTAAAAGCGTGGCAGATATCGGATTCTTTTGGGTGGTTTTCCTTTGATACTTTTAGACCTTGCAATTCCCTCTGCCAAATTTTTTTCCCTAAAGCTTCGGACTGGGTTGTGATAGTTTTTCTGAGCCATTGCCTTATGGAATTTTGCGCCTTTTGGGTTTTAACTATGGAGAGCCAGTTTTCTTGCGGTTCTTGGGAATCGCTGTGCAAAACCTGAATGGTTTCGCCAATGGGAATATCTGCATCCAAACCAAGAACACTGCCACCAGCACGGGCACCTAAGCAGTGCAAGCCCAAATCTGTGTGCACAGCAAAGGCAAAATCCAAAATGGTTGCGCCAGAGGGCAGAGTTATTTTTTTCCCTTGGGGTGTCCAAGCGTAAGAATCTTCGGGCAAAAGGCTTTCGTGCAAAAAACCGAGGAATTCCGTTGAGTTTGGGATTTCGTTTTGCATTTTCGTTATTTTGCCCACCCAGTCCATATTTTTCTCAAGTTCTTCGTGTTTCAAATTGAATTTGTAAGCCCAATGAGCAGCCATGCCGTGCTCTGCGGTTTCGTTCATATCTTTGGTTCTAATTTGAACCTCAACGAGCTTACCCTCCGGACCTATAACCGTTGTGTGCAGGCTTTGGTAGAGGTTTGGCTTTGGAACCGCGATGTAGTCTTTAAAACGGCTGTAGAGCGGCATCCACAGATTATGCACATAACCAAGGGCGGTATAGCAATCCGTCACTTGATTGACGATAATTCTAATGGCAAAAATATCGTAAAGCTCATCTATTTTGCAACCCCTGTTTTTCATTTTTTCGTATATGCTGTAAATGTGCTTTGACCTGCCCTTTATGTCGCAGTCCAATTGTTCCAAGTTCATTTTTATATTCAGCGGAAAAATTATTGAGTTTATATATTCTTCGCGTTCTTTGTGGGTTGATTGCAAGTGACTTTCTATCGCTGCATATTCGTCTGGGTGCAGATATTTAAAAGCCAAATCTTCCAATTCAAATTTAAACGAATAAAGCCCAAGCCGGTGGGCAAGCGGTGCGTAAAAACTAAGGGTCTCTTCGCTTATGGCGCGTTGCCTTTCTGGTTTTAGGTATTGCAGGGTGTACATGTTGTTGAGGCGGTCTGCGAGTTTTATCGCCACAACTTGCGGGCGTTTTGAAACATAAGTCAAAAATTTTTTGAATGTCTTTGCCGTTCTGTCTGCTCCTTTTTGTATATCGGAAATTTTGGTTACGCTATCCACCATTTCCGCTATTTCCATCCCAAAATTCTCTTGAAGGTCCTTTATTGAATAAATAGTATCTTCCACCACATCGTGCAAAAGACCCGAAGCCACAACCACAGAATCCATCCTCAAATGTGCCAAGATTTTCGCCACTTCTATGGGATGTTTTATATAAGGCTCTCCGCTTTTGCGAAGCTGCCCTTTATGGGCTTCCATAACAAAAGCCACGGTTTTTTCAATAAGTGCCCTATCCAGCTTTGGATTTATATCTATGAGAGACTGGGCAACTTCCGAAGGAACCATAACACAAATGTAGAAATTTTTTAATTTACTATCTTACTATTTATGGAAATACTAGAAGGCTGTTTAGACGGACGTGGCTTGAAAATTGCCATTGCAGTTTCTCGCTTCAACGAAGTTGTTACAAAAAATCTTTTAGAAGGAGCTGTCTCGCAGCTCAAAAGAACCGCCGTTAGCGAGAGCGACATCACCATCGCTTGGGCACCGGGCGCTTATGAATTGCCGGGCATAGCGGCTCGCTTTGCAGCAAGCTGCAAATTTGATGCGGTTATAGTTTTGGGTGCGGTTATTCGCGGAGCAACCGCGCATTTTGAATATGTTTCAAGTGCTGTTAATTCTGGCATTGCGCACCTCGCAAGAGAAGGAAAAACTCCGGTTATTTTTGGCGTGCTGACAACCGATACCGTTGAGCAGGCGATGGACAGAGCAGGCTTGAAATGCGGCAACAAAGGAACGGATGCCGCCGCTGCCGCAGTGGAAATGGCAAATTTATATAAAAGGTTGCCTTAATGCCCTCTGTTTCTCGCAGACCCGCACGGGTTTTTGCCCTTCAACTTTTATATGCAATGGAAATAACGGGCGAAGCCCCGGGTTATTGCCTGCCGGGTGTTTTGGAAAGCCATTCCATCAGCAGCGATATGCAGAGGTTCGGTATGAAATTGGTTGATGGCGTTTTGGAAAAAAAAGAGGAATTTCGCAATATATTTTTAGAACTGATCCCAGACTGGTCTCCAGAGCGACTTTCCACAATAGACAAAATAATTTTGCAAATAGCAATGACCGAAATGCTGCTCGCAGACACCCCAATAAAGGTTATTCTATCAGAATCCGCCCAAATAGCAGACAAATTCTCAGACGAAAACTCCCCCGCCTTTGTGAACGGGGTATTGCAGGGATTTGCCAAAACGAGGGGGTTTATTTTGTCAGAACCCCGATGACCCCGATTAAAGGATTAACAGGATTTTATTATTGCACGCAACGAACGCTGAATAGTCCTCCTCTATCTATGGAGCCGCCGTAGTGGATATACTCGTAGTTGCGGCTCATACCCAGACTCCTGCTACTCTCTGCACTACTACTCCACCAAACGCCGTAGTCGCCGAATTCGCCGAAGCTACGGCCGCTGCTGTAGCCGCCAGGTAGAGCCGAAAAACCAAATGTGTCCTCGCCGTTGCCATCACCTTCCCAGCCACTCTTTGCTTTTAAATATTTGCCTGCTGTTTCTTTGCCACCAACAGCCGTAAATAATACTTCCCACTCCTCAAGGCTAGGCAAATGCCAACCATTGGGGCAAGCCGTCATAGCCGTTTCCCAGTCATAGAGACGACCGTATTTATCGCAAAAAGTAGTATTTGCATCGCTTAGTCCGAAATCATCAGTACCGCACTTGCTACCTGCAACGGCATAGTTCAAATTTTCTGCCATCCAAGTCTGTGTGCAGATTTTAGTGGTTTTGTATGTTGTAGTTGTACCATCACGGGTGTCTTTGAATGTGCCGCTCGTTCCACCTCTGCAACCGCTGGGCGAAGATGTGCCGCCGTTGTTTGGGTCGTTGCCGCCATCTTTGTCGTCACCGCCAGAGCAGGAAAATGCGAATGTTAAAGCAAGCATAATGCCTGCCACCTGTGCGAATTTTGTGCTTTTCATAGAAAACTCCTTAATAGTTGTATTACTAGGGAGTAATGTATAAAATTATTTCATATTTATAGCAAACACGTAGGGGTACAGCGTGGATAGCACGTTTTTCGGCGTGAAATGCGAAATGATTTTTCTATCTTTTTCAATAGAGGTAAAGGGTATGGCAACGGAAACGGCGACAGATACATTAACAGTGACAGAAGTTAAGCAAGCTATGAAAGTTCTTAGGCTTGGCGAATGGACAGAGGATCTATTAGACGAGATAGAGCTAGATAGGGAATTAGCTATAAGCATAGCCCAAGCTGATGCAGGAAAAACAATAAGCATAGACGAATTGGAAAGAAGGGTTAATGAAAAGGTTGCAAATGGATATTACATATCTATTATAGGGAAATAGAGACCAAAATAGAGGTACTTGGCATTTGGCATACTAGCAGGGGAACGGAGTTTGAGGAACAATAAAGTTCATTTTACTATATTCTCTACCCTACCAAAGAATAGAGGTTAAAATGTTCACGGGCATAGTTCAAACTTGCGGAAAAATTGCGGAATTGAAAAAATTAGGCGATGCCCTGCAAATGAAAATTTATGCTGAAAATTATTTTGCAAGCAGCAAAAAAGGCGATAGCGTGGCAAACGATGGCGTTTGCTTGACCGTGGAGAGTTGCACGGCAAACGAAGCGGTTTTCACAATGATAAAGCAAACTATAGACAACACATCTTTTTGCAAAGCCACCACTGGAGGCTTGGTGAATTTGGAACTCCCCTGCCGCCCCGATTCCCTAATGGGTGGGCATTTTGTTATGGGGCATATAGACAGCGTTGCCAAAGTTACGCAGATTGTCAAAAGAGAAACAGGCTTGGAAATAGATTTGGAAATACCGGAAAATCTCTCCAAATACGTGATTCACAGAGGCTCAATAGCATTGAACGGAATTAGCCTTACCGTGGCTGAATTGCCGCAGAAAAATATAATTAGAGTTGCCATTATCCCCGAAACAATAAGAGTGACCAATATCGGCAGTTGGGAGATAGGCAGCTTGGTAAATGTGGAAGTTGATATGATGGCAAAATATATTGAAAAACTGCTCCCGAGACCTTAATGCTTTACGGAATATTCTCTGACATACACGCAAATTTGCCTGCACTAGAAGCTGTGCTGCGCTCAATGGATTCGCGCAAAGTTGAAAGGCGAATTTGCCTTGGCGATATTGTTGGCTACGGACCAAGCCCCAACGAATGCGTTGCCCTTGTGAAAGAGCATAGCGACACGTGCCTTTTGGGAAACCACGATAATGTAGCTTTAAAAAGAGAACATCATTTTGATTTTAACATCTACGCAAAAGCTGCAATGGAATGGACTTGGGAGCATTTGAACGAAGATTCAAAAGAGTATTTGAAAGCCAGACCTTATACGGCGGTGGAAAAAGGTTTTACCTTTGCACATTCCTCGCCTATGTCACCTGCGGACTGGCACTACTTGGCAGATTTAGACGGCGCGTTAGAGGCATTTTCTTATTTTAGAACCCCTTACTGTTTTATTGGGCACACTCACAGTCCGGTTATTGTTGCGGCAAACAAAGACGACCCTTACAGCGAAATTCCAGTAATTTCTGACGGGCCTCTTTACCGCCCAAAGAAACACGAAAAAGTTTTGATAAATGCTGGCTCCGTTGGGCAACCCAGAGACCGAAACAACCGCGCCTGCTGGTGCCTCGCAGACAGCGATTGCAGCTGGATAGAATTTGTACGCGTTGAATATGATATTGAGAAAACTCAAAGTTTAATGCGCAAAGAAAATTTACCGTTATTCTTAATCGAGAGGCTCGCGATAGGACGGTGATTTTTCTATATTTACCCAAAATAAGAGGTTTTGAATGGCAGCAGCTCCGAAATGGCTAAAATGGACAACGATTAAACCTGCAAATATGCAGGTACTGAATGATTTTATGTGTGCAGACCCATTTTCAATATTGGGACTCCATCCAATGCATAAAGGCAGCGGTATGAGCATTAGGGTTTTCTTGCTGGGAGCAAAGGCAATTTCTGGAGAATCATTAGATAAATCCCGCAACTTTAAGTTTGAAAAGCTGGGCGATTCGGGTTTTTTTGAGGCACAAATAGAAGAAAAATTTGAGCATTTTCTGTATAGACTGCATATTGAATTGGAAAATGGCACAAAATATTCCGTAATTGACCCTTACGCATTTCCACCAGTGCTCTCGGATTTTGATTTGCACTTGATGCAAAGCGGCGTTCATTACGAACTTTACCGCAAATTGGGCGCAAACCTTGCAGAGGTAGAGGGAATAAAAGGCGTTTTGTTCTCAGTTTGGGCTCCCAATGCTAGGTCTGCTGCGGTTATAGGCAATTTCAATTCGTGGGAAGGGCATAGGCATCAAATGCGGGTGCGCGGAAATAGCGGAATTTGGGAAATATTCATTCCCGAAATCGGTGAAGGCGAACTTTATCGCTTTGAGTTGCACGCCCAAGACGGCAGAATGTTCCAAAAAGCAGACCCGCTTGCAAAATTCAGCGAGCTTCGCCCAAATACGGCATCTGTTGTAACTCATTTGGACGGCTACCATTGGGGAGACGACCTTTACATGCAGACTCACAATGTTACACAGGTATTTGACCGCCCGATGAACATTTACGAGGTGCACCCCGGCTCTTGGAAACGCGACCCAGCAAACCCAGATCGTTTTTTGAACTGGGAAGAGCTTGCAGAATTGATTATTCCTTATGTTTTGGAAATGGGATACACGCATATTGAGTTTATGCCTGTTATGGAACATCCTTTGGATCAGTCTTGGGGTTATCAGGTCACCGGATATTTTGCCCCAACCAGCAGGTATGGCTCTCCAGACCAATTTCGCCATTTTGTTGACAAATGCCACCAAAGCAATATAGGCGTTATTCTAGACTGGGTTCCAGCGCATTTTCCAAAAGATGGTTTTAGCCTTGGTCGTTTTGACGGCAGTGCTTGTTATGAACACGCAGATTCACGGCAAGGTGAACATCCGCACTGGGGAACCTATATATTCAACTATGGGCGCACAGAAGTTGCAAACTTTTTAATTTCAAATGCGATGTATTGGTTGCGCGAATTCCACGCAGATGGTTTGCGTGTGGATGCCGTTGCAAGTATGCTTTATTTGGACTATGGCAGAAATCACGGCGAGTGGATTCCCAACAGAGACGGCGGCAACGTAAATTACGATACAATTGAATTTTTAAAGCACTTGAACAGCATAATGGGCAAACACGCTCCTCACGCTATTTTCATTGCCGAAGAATCAACGAGTTTCCCAAGCATCACACGCCCACCGGAATACGGCGGCTTGGGTTTCCATTACAAATGGAATATGGGTTGGATGAATGATTTTTTAACTTATGTGAGCAAAGAGCCAATTCACAGAAAATATCATCACCACAATTTAACATTCAGCATGATTTACGCTTATTCCGAAAACTTTATTTTAGTACTCTCACACGATGAAGTTGTTCACGGAAAAGGCAGTATGCTCAGTAAAATGCCAGGGGACTGCTGGCAGCAATTTGCAAATTTGCGGCTCGCTTATGCGTTTATGTATGCGCACCCAGGCAAAAAACTTTTGTTTATGGGTAGCGAATTTGGGCAAGGCAAGGAATGGGAAGAACAACATTCTTTGGATTGGCATTTGCTCGGTTTTGAGGTACACAACGGCTTGCACAATATGATGAAAACACTCGGCAGGCTGTATAAATCAGAACCGGCATTTTGGGAAATAGACCATCACTGGGATGGCTTTGAATGGATTTCTTGCGATGACGTGGATAATTCTGTGCTAAGTTTCTTCCGGCGTTCCAAAAACGGGGAACTTATCATTTGCGTATTTAACTTTACGCCAGTGCCTCGTCTTCCATATCGGTTAGGGGCTCCAGCACCAGGAAAATGGATTGAAATTTTCAATTCAGATTCGCAGCTTTGGGGTGGCAGCAATATGGGCAACGCAGGAGAACGCTGGACAGAAGACTTGCCGTCTCATGGCAGGCAGTTCAGTTTGGAATTAACTGTTCCACCTTTGGGGGCAATTTACTTGAAAAAAGGATAGCCACCAATATTTTATTTTGAGTGTGTGAGGGATGGGTATTTTTACTCGGGGAGAATTGTTTTTATTTGGCAGTGCTGAGCATGGAGGGGTGAGTTCTGAGGGGGGCTCAAAGGCTTGGCACTGCCACTCTTTTTCTAAATTAAACGTTATGATAGACATAGAAAGCGGCGGTGTTTGTTTTCCAAAAGGTTTTTCTGCATCTGGAGTAAAAGCTGGCATAAAAACCAGCGGGAATTTGGATTTAGCCCTGCTTTACAGCAAAGAACCAGCTCGGTGTTTTGCCACATTCACAAAAAACCAAGTGCAAGCTGCTCCCGTTTTATACGACAGGGAAGTTTTAACCAACCACAATACAGTGAATGCCATAATAATAAACAGCGGAAATGCAAATGCTTGCACCGGAAAACAAGGTTATGTTGATGCAGCATATATGGCAGAGCTTGTGGAAAAAGGATTGAAACTTGGCAAATATTCCGCTCTGGTAAGTTCCACTGGAGTTATTGGGCACACGCTTCCAATGAAAAAAATAACTGAGGCAATCCCCGAACTCATAAAAAATTTAAGCGACAAAAATTCTGAAATTTTCGCAAAAGCGATATGCACCACCGATACCATAATAAAAACAGGCTCCGTTTCTTTGAAAACAGCAAAAGGCGAAATACGCTTTGGTGGCTCGTGTAAAGGCTCTGGAATGATTCACCCAAATATGGCAACCATGCTCGCATACATAACAACAGATTTGAAACTCCCAGAAGATTTTTTATCTGAATTTAGGGTTATGGTGAATGAATCGTTTAACGCCATAACGGTAGATGGCGATATGAGCACAAACGATACCTGTATTTTGCTCGCAAACGGGCAAAGCGGAGTTTTCTTGAGCGATTTAAGCATAACCGAACAGTCCAATGCCCGCAACGCTCTTTTTGAATTGATGAAACATTTGGCTTTGCAAATTGTGAACGATGGCGAGGGAGCAACCAAAAGGGTGGAAATTGAGGTGTGCGGAGCGCGCAACAAAGCCGAAGCTATGCAGGTTGCAAAATCCATAGCCACAAGCAACTTGGTAAAATGCGCCTTGTTTGGCGAAGACCCAAACTGGGGGCGCATAGTTAGCAGCGCAGGCGCAAGCGGAGTGGCATTCCCTGCCGAAAAATTATCTCTGTACTTTGAAGGCATACAAGTTGTTAAAGACGGTATGCCAATAAGAGCAGCCCAAGACAAACTGGTACAAATTGCAAAACAAAAAGAATACAAAGTTTCCTTGGACTTGCACATCGGAGATTCCAATGCCTCCGTATATACCTGCGATTTGAGTTATGATTATGTTAAAATCAACGCGGAATATACTACTTAGTTTATTTCTTTGGCTAACGGCTGGCGCAGCTTTGCCTGTACAAAAATTAAAGGTTTTGGATTCAATTCCCCATTCGCAAACTCGTTTTACACAGGGGCTTTTTTTTGATGGCGAAGACTTGTGGGAATCAACGGGTTTGGAGGGCAAATCCAAAATTTACAGAATGAATAAAAAAGGCGAAACCTTTGATTCAATAGCTATGCTGGGCAGTCATTTTGGAGAGGGCATCGCAAAAATAGGCAATAAAATGCTTTGGCTAACTTGGCATTCCCATTTGGGTTTTATTTTATCTGCAAGCCCTTTGCAAATTTTAGGCACTTTCAAAATTGATAGCGAGGGTTGGGGTTTAACTGTTTGGAGAGGCAGCTGGCTTATGAGCAATGGCAGTTCTTCGCTTTTTGAACTTTCGCCAAAAGATATGAGCATAACTGACAAAATAAAAACTCCTATTGCTTTATTGAACGAATTGGAAGCAGTTGGCGATACCCTTTATGCCAATGTGTGGCATAGCGATTCCATTGCCGTTATTTCGCTGCCAAGCGGCAATTTGATAAAATGGCTGGATTTTTCGGAGCAGGCAAAGAGCATAAGAAAAAAGCACCCCCAAGCGGAAGTGCTGAACGGAATAGCTTTTGACGGCAAGAACTTATGGATCACAGGCAAGAACTGGCCGTGGATTTACAAGGTTATTCTCCGCGAGTTCTGAATGCGTATTTTACGAAAACGCCTATCATAGAAGATTCTTGTTTCTTAACTGGAAGGTCTTTCAAGGTATTACTGGCACCGAAATACTTTATTCCGAGCAAGCATCCATGTTTATCGTTCCCTAAATCAACTGCCACAGAAAGATCATACGCATATCCTCCGTCACTTTCCCAATCAAGCGCGTGGCCATCTTCCTGATCAGCAATCCACGAAGTTCCTATTGAGAAGCTGAGCTGCAAAAGACTAATTGGATACACAATTATTCCGGGACCTAACAGATAAGAATTAAACTGAGCGTTCTCTGAACCAGATGTAATGCTGTGTCCTGCTCCGCCGAACACACCTACAACATAGACAGGAGCTCCAGCAATTGGCCCATATCCAACCTTGAAGCCAATATCAACCCCGAAATCGCTGCTAATCTCATATCCAGCAGCTTTCAAATTATCAATAGCATCTTTGCCATCAAATTTAGTTGTAGCTGAACCTACTCCGAACCCTATGTCGAAATAGACACCCTGAGCTGAAGCTGAAGTGAATGCCAAAGCAAGCATAATACCTGCCGTGAGTGCGAATTTTGAGAATTGTGTTCTCATTGTGTTACCTCCGTTTTAAGGGTTGAAAAGGAAAATGTTTGACAAAGGGCAACCGTGAGGATTGCCCTTACAATAATAGAAAAGCCCAAAAGGGTTACATATATATATATGG
>Ga0268262_10007276_pt1 | contig 10387 bp, 10 predicted proteins | sample TergutNc150P3_FD_190354 | JGI IMG/M metagenome (GOLD analysis project Ga0268262, IMG submission 190354) | Nasutitermes corniger P3 segment gut microbial community from laboratory colony in Florida, USA - Nc150 P3 (SPAdes) (version 2) | ecosystem: Host-associated > Arthropoda: Insects >...
AACTCCAGAAAATCTGAAAATGATTTCCGAATACTGTTTTGAATTTTTAATCCACGCTGCTGATGTTGAGGGAAAGCAGCAGGGTATGGATTTGGAGTTAATCAAATTTTTGGGTGAGCACTCCCCCATTCCTGCCACTTATGCAGGTGGCGCAAGCAGCCTGAAAGATTTTGAAATCTGCAACAAGCTCTCAAAAGGCAAAATAGACTTAACCATAGGCAGTGCGCTTGACATATTTGGCGGAAATGTGCTTTATGAAGAGTGCAAAAAATGGTAAGTGAATTTTTCTATATTATTTAATATGCCAAAACCCAACATATCTAAGCTATGGAAACAAATCCAGTCTCCTGATTTTAATCCTGCACGTGATAGCCAGCTTGTTGAACAAGTAAAACAAGCTGCAATAACATCCGCCGCTTCCACCAAAGTTAGCTTTGGCACAAGTGGCTGGCGCGGCGAAATAGGCTCGGAGTTTACGCTTAAAAACATTCAGGTGGTGGCAAAAGCTATTTTGCAGGTTTACAGAAAAGCAGACCTAGCTACTTATGAAGCTCTGGGAATCAGTTCTTTTGAAGAGTTGCAAGCAAAGGGTTTGGTGGTTGGTCATGATAATCGTTTGCTGGGCAAGGAATTTTGCGAAGTGGTTGCAGACCAATTCATAAAGGCGGGAATAAAGGTCTATTACGGCGGCGAAATGCCAACTCCGGAATTCAGCGCGGCAATAGAGTCTTTGGGTGCGGCTTGCTCCGTAAATATAACTCCTTCTCACAACCCAAGCCATTATAACGGCATAAAATTCAACCCGGCAGACGGAGGTCCTGCTGGTCCCGAAATCACGGACAAAATAACCGCAAACTCAAACGCTTTGATGGAAACTCACGTTTGGGAAGAGCTTGGTCCCATAAATTGGGAAATTATAGACCCTATTAAAATTTACAAGTCTTTTTCGGAAAAACAGGGAACCATAAAATACGGCAGAATCCTATCCCTACTCTCAAAAGAGAGCATAGATTTGGTTTGCGACCATGTGCATGGCTCAACCAGAGGCAGGCCAGCCGCAATGCTGAATAACCCGCAATGCCTAACCAGCCTGCGCACCGAAACAGACCCCTTATTCGGCGGCATTGCCCCGGAACCGTCTTCCAAAAATCTGGAAGGGGTAAAACAGTTTTTAAACGCAAGCAAAAGCCACTTTAGACTTGGTGCCATTCTAGACCCAGATGGCGACCGTATTCGCTTTTATGACGGCACTCGCGAAATAGACATGAACAGTTTTGGAGCAATAGCCTTTCACTATATGGTTACCTGGCGCAAGGAAGAAGGGGTTTTGGCAAAGTCCGTTGCTACATCAAACTTTGCAAATATCATAGCCACAAAGCTCGGTGTTCCGGTTATGGAAACCCCCGTTGGCTTTAAAAACTTTCGCCCTTGGCTAAAAAGAAGCGCAAACCCCAAGGCACTTATAGCCTTTGAAGAATCCGATGGCATAACCGGTTTGAACAATACCTTGGAAAAAGATGCCATGTTCGGGCTTTTGCTGGCTTTGGAGATAATGGCTGCAACGGGTAAAAATTTAGGTGAGTATTTAGACCTCTTATATGCGGAATATGGCCGGCTTTACCCCGAACGTTCAGGTTTTGAAGTGGAAAAATCCATGGTTGGCGAGCCGCTCCTAGCAAAAGTTGCGGAAATCGCAAAATCCGCTCAACCCGGTACAAAAATTGCCATTGGCAAAAAGAGCAAGGTAGTGCGCGAGCTATTGACTATAGACGGTGTTAAAATAATCTTCAATGATGATTCCTGGATGCTTATCCGCCCAAGCGGAACAGAGCCAAAAGTTCGCATTTATGCCGAATGCCGCGATGCCGAGGAAAAAGAAGATATGTTTACCGCTGCAAAAGACTTGTTTTTTAAGTAAAATTGTTAAAGTTTTTCTAAATTATGCCGATATTCTTATTGAGGATAAGACAATGAATGCACCTGCAATTACAACTCGCGTAGCGGATTTGATAAGAAATCCGAACTCGGCGATGCCGAGCGAGTGGGAGCGTTCTGTGCAAAAAAAGCGTGCGGAAGCCCCACCCTCAAAGGCTACAAAGCAGGAAACGGTCAAGGCTGAACCCGCAAAACCCGTAAAAACGAGCGTTTCTTCGGAAAAAACCGAAAATATAGTGTTAAGCTCCGGGGATACCCTCTCCCTATCTCCCTTAGCTATGAAAATTTTGGAGAATCCTGCCCATAATGATAGCGATTGGGAAAAAACTAGAAATGAGCGTGTTGAGCGCGTTCAGCAACTAGAACAAAACCATCAATACTCGCTTTCTCCAGAAATCGTTGACAGCGTTGCGCAAAAAATCGTTGAATTATTGCGTTAAAAGGGAAAATTTGCCATTATAAGGGTATATTCCCGTGTTTCCTTTTTGGTCCTTCTTGGTGCTTTGCCGAGAGCGCCCTTAAATATGCTAAAAGAACGCTACGGGTTTTTGCCGGTTCAATAACATCGTCAACATAGCCGCGTGATGCAGCAATGGTGGGGTTTGCAAACTTGTCTATGTATTCCTGTTTGCATTCGGCGGCTTTTGCCTCTGCATCGCCGCCAGCTTCTTTTACAGCATCGATGTCTTTTTTGAACACAATATTCACCGCACCGTCCGGACCCATAACCGCAATTTCAGCACCGGGCCAAGCTGCAACAAAATCAGCACCTAAGTGCCTGGAACACATACAGATATAAGCTCCGCCATAGCTCTTTCTCAAAATCACCGTCAATTTTGGGACGGTAGCTTCAGCATAGGCGTAAAGCAATTTTGCACCGTGCCTTATTATGCCGTTATATTCTTGGTCGGTACCTGGCAAAAATCCCGGAACATCTACAAGCGTTATAAGAGGGATATTAAAAGCATCGCAAAAACGCACAAAACGAGCAGCCTTGTCGCTGGCATTAACATCCAAACAACCAGCGGATTCCCTTGGGTTATTTGCCACAATACCTACAGAGGTTCCGCCTAAACGCCCAAAGCCTATTATCACATTGCGGGCATAATTTTCCTGCAATTCCAAAAAGGAATTTATGTCCAATATATTTTTCACAACCTCAGACATATCGTAGGGTTTGTTCACATTAGCAGGAACAAGTTCTTCTATATCCGCTGGCATTTCAATTTGAGGCACAAAATTCACAGAGGGAGGATTTTCCGCATTGCTGCCCGGTAAATAGGAAAGAAGCCTTTTTACCCAGTCTAGAGCATCTTGGTCGTTTTCCCCAACATAAGTCACTACTCCGCTCTTGCTGGAGTGCATTTCCGGACCGCCCAAAGCCTCCATGCTCACGCTTTCACCTGTTACGGTTCTGATGACTTCTGGACCTGTTATGAACATATAGGAGGTATCTTTTACCATAACAACAAAATCTGTGATGCCGGGGCTATAGACCGCACCACCTGCGCAAGGTCCCATTATTAAGGAAATCTGCGGGATAACACCGCTTGCCCTGGTATTCCTCATAAAAATATCGCCGTAGCCGCAAAGAGCACCTATGCCTTCTTGAACCCTTGCCCCACCGGAATCATTTAGAGAAACAAAGGGCGCACCGTTTTGCACAGCCATGTCCATAAGGCTTGCGATTTTTTTTCCGTGCATTTCTCCAAGCGAGCCGCCTAAAACGGTAAAATCCTGGGCAGCCGCATAAACCAAGCGACCATTTACAAGCCCAAAACCTGTTACCACGCCGTCACCGGGTGTCTTTTTTTTGCCCAGCCCAAAAAATTCATTCCTGAGTTCAATGTATGCGCCAACTTCTACAAAAGTTCCTGTGTCAAAGAAGTATTCTATCCTCTCCCAAACCGAGAGTTTGCCTTTTTTGCGTTGTTTCTCAATGGCATCGGCACCGCCGCCTAGCTTCATATTTTTTTTCTTTTCTTTCAAAGCCTCAAGCTGGGCGCTGTAAATGGGGTCGTTAGACAATCTAAACCTCGTTGGTTAAAATTCTGAAAGAATAATATAGTAAAATTCCAAACCTTTATAGTAGGGCTTTATAATTTTGTATTTTTTTAATAGAACTACAACTAGAGGCTTTATTATGCTTGCAACAACAAAAACAGAAATAGCTAAAACTGATATTAGCAAGAAAGAGGGAGTAATGCAATGGCTTGCCAATGAAGTTGAATCTGGTAGGCTTATACCGCCAGAAAGAAAATTCGATATCAGTAGTATAGATATTTCAAAAGATAAACGGATTGAACGTGAAGCATGGTGGCCAGATTATGAATTTGCTCGTTCCGACAGGTTTTAAGTAATGGTTCTAGCATATTTTGATTCTTCGCTTTTGCTTTCATTTTTATTTAGAGAAAATAAAGCTGAAGACGCTCGTGATATCTGGAAAAGATATGATGTAAAAATTAGTTCATCTTTACTTAAAATAGAAACCAATGTTGTTTTGAGAAGAAACTTTAGCCAAAGGCAAAATAATCTCAATGATTTTTCATTGGAAGATAGGCTGGTTGAACTGGACAAATTTTTGAAAGATATTTTTTACAGACGAGTTGACGATGTGTTTAAAGAACCTTATGCAAATTACACAAGTATTGCAAATTGTAAAAGTTTGGATGCTATTCATATAGCTACAGCTTTAGATATTAGGGATAGTAGCGATTGTGAAATTCATATTTGTAGTTTTGACAAAAATATAATTAATCTTGCGAATCAATTCGGATTTATTGCAGTTAACAAATGACCGCCTCCGAGAACAACAAACGCATAGCAAAAAACACGCTGTTTCTTTACTTTCGTAGCTTTTTGACCTTTGCAGTAGGGCTTTATACTAGCCGAGAAGTTTTGGCGCAGTTGGGAGTGAGCGATTTTGGTATTTACAACGTTGTTGGCGGGATTATTGTTTTATTTTCCTTTATACAAAATGCTATGGGTTCCGCAACGAGCAGGTTTTTCACATTTGATTTGGGAAAAGGCGATTTTGAACAATTAAAAAAAACTTTCAACCTAAGCATTGTTATTCATATTTTCACTGCATTAATCATTTTTATTTTGGGAGAAACCGTTGGACTGTGGTTTTTGAATACGCAGCTCATAATTCCAAGCGAGCGAATGGAGGCGGCGAATTTCGTTTATCAATTTTCCATTTTTGCCGCTTGCATAGGCTTTTTGCAAATGCCGTATTTGGTTGCGATAAATGCACATGAAAAAATGAAAGTTTATGCTTATATAGGAATTGCAGATTCCGTGTTTTACCTTGCTATTGCAATTTCTCTGGGCTTTGCTCCTATAGATAAATTGAAATTTTATTCCATTTTGCTTTTCTGTCTCTATACTGCGAGGATTATATTTTTTAGAGCATATTGCCGCAGGAATTTTAAAGAAACGCATTTTAAATGGTTTTGGGATAAAAAGATGCTTTTGGAAAGGATGGGATTTAGCGGCTGGACAACGTTAAGCGGAATTTCTGGGATTGCCGCCGCACAGGGTGTTAATATGATTCTGAATGTATTTTATGGCGTTGTGGCAAATGCAGCGTACGGAATCATGACGCAGATTGCCACCGGAATATCGCAATTTACCAATAATTTTTTCGCAGCAGTTAATCCACAGATAACAAAATCTTATGCAAGGAGCGACATTGATTATTTACACAGTTTGCTCTTTCGTTCTATGAAATTTTCTTTTTTGCTCTCTTACGCTATTGCCGTACCGCTTGCATTAAATATGGACTTTATTTTAAATATATGGCTGAAAACGGTTCCTGATTATGCTGTTATTTTTTGCCAAATCAAGGTTATAGATTGGTGCTTATGCGTATTTTTCTTTTCATGCCATTCATCCATAATGGCTTCAGGGAAAATCAAGCTGTTTTTAATTGTAGATAGCATTTTAACAACGTTAACCATTATTTTCGTATATATTTTCTTTAAATTTGGCTTCTCACCGACAACTGTTCCCATAACTTGCATCAGCGTTAACATTGTTCGCATTGTAGCGATTATTTTCTTCACAAGAGCTTTAGTAAAATTTTCTCTTAGTGAATTTATATATAAAATAGTTTTAAAATTATCAATTGTGGTTTTTATTTCAATTCCATTGCCGATTTTCATAAATTTTAAAACAGAAGATTGGAAAGCGATGCTTGCAACAAGCGCAAGTTTTCTTTTGCCATTTCTGTTCAGTTCAATATTATTTGGACTTGACAAAAACGAAAGATATATGGTTTTTAATATAATAAAAAAGAAGTTTAACTTGAATGTTTGACTTGCTATTCTCAAATCATTTCGTTATCTTTCCTATAAATTTTATAATATCCACTATCCATTTATACGGGAATTCTACCCCTTTGTTTGCTAAAAATAAACATATTTTCAATATTAAATTTTTTTCCATTTTTACATAATCTGATAATAGATGTTTTAATTCTTTCTTAAATTCTTGTTTTTGTTTTTTATTTAGTTTGTAATAGTAATATGGCATTCGGCGAAACCTGCAAAGGAAAGCATTTTTTACATTTTGCGGAACATTTTTTAAAAAAAGAATTTCAAGAACTTTATTTATGTTGTCCATACCTCGAACCAAATCTATTGGCTTAAGGCTACTAGTATAAGAAGTTATTCCTAATGACCTGTAAAAATAAAGATTTTCAGAAATAAATGCTGCAGACTTTGAATGATACGCAATTTGAAGTATATGAACTGGGTCTTCACCCCAATTAAGATAAATAACAGGGAAATTAATTTTAATATAAGTTTCTCTTCTTACCAATTTATCCCACGTCACCAAAGATATTCCCCAGGCGGGCGTTAACGTCATTGTAACATTTTCACTTATATCGGTATTCCATTTGTAATCTGTTATATGAAGAATGCTATTTTTATCTGTAATTTGATTTTTACACCATACAAAATCGACATCTGTCTGTATTATTTTTGCATACATTTTTTCCAAGAACTGCGAGTCATAGGCATCATCACTGTCTATATTTGCTATAAACTCACCTCTTGAATTTTCCAGCCCAGTCTTTCTAGCAAGCAAAGTGCCTCCGTTTTGCTTGTGAATTGCAAGAAATCTAGAGTCTTTTTCTGCATATTCATCAATTATCTTTCCTATGCTGCTCATTGAGCCATCATCTACCAAAATCGCTTCCCAGTTTTTGAAAGTTTGGGCTAAAATGCTATCTAAGCATTCTCTAAGGTAAGACTCATCAACATTGTAAATAGGGCAGATTATTGAAATTAAGCCTTTCTGTTCAGCATATTTCATTTGCGGATGTTCATAATTAATCATGGTTTTTCTCCTATTTTTTTATCTATGTCATAAAAATAGATAAATAAGATTAGGAGAAAGCAGCTTTTAATACACAAAAACTGCTATTTTGTTCAATTTTGCCTGAATGAGTAATTTGTCATAAATTACTCATAACCTCAATCATTTGCTTAACACATTTTTCCCAGTTAAACATCTTTGCCCTTTCCAAACCCCTTGCTATATAATCCTTCCTTAAGGTTTCATTGAAATAAAAATCTTCAAATGCTTTTATAATCGCAAACTCATCGTTATAGGTCAAAGAAATTGCCGCATCGCCAACAACTTCAGGCAATGAGCTGTTATTGCTCGTGATAACAGGAGTACCGGCTTGCATGGCTTCCAAAGGCGGCATCCCAAAGCCTTCGTATTGGCTTAAAAATGTAAAAAACAAACTATTGCTGTATAACAGGTTTAAATCCGAGTCTTCTATATAACCGAGCAGTTTTATCTTATGCTTAAATTCGTCAGATTCTTCTAAAATTTTCGCCATAGTAGATTTAAATCTTCTCCTAGTGCCCCCACCTAAATAAAAATATAAGTCCTGTATATTGTGCTTTTTAATAAATTTCAAAAAACAGGATATGGTAAAAGGCAAATTTTTACGAGGCTCTAAAGTACAAAGGGAGAATAAATATTTATTACTTGGGTTATATTCAACATTGTATTTTTTCAAAATCTGCATAAGCCCCTGCTTGTTATAGTTAGGGACATAAGCATTATTTGTAGCATTGTGAGTCACAAACATTTTATTTGGATCCAGTTTATCTCCGCAATATTTTAAAAAATCATTTTTGCAGCTCTGGCTAACGCAAAAACAATAGATATTTTTGTTCAAAGTATTAAGTATTATATTGAATTCAATTCCACCAAAATACCCCGGAAGCACAAGAGGGATAACATCGTGCAAAATATATATTTTTTTTATATGTTCCTGTTCTAAAATTTTTTGGGGAATGGCGTTATATGGCGATAGATAAATCCCAGCATTTTTAAAATGCTCTTCATTATAATGGATATTTTCTTTGCGTTTTAAATTTAATAAACGTAAATAGCTATAAAACATTCCTATATAATTTTTATTCTTTCTATTCTCATCCATTCTCTGTTGCAGCAGTGTTTTTGTACTCGCTCCGGCGCAGACAAACTTGAACTGCGAAAAAAACGGATGTTTTTTGAGCATTTTCAATGAAGTGAGTCCTTCGCGTTCTACTGAATAAGCGAGCGTAATATTTAAATTTTCATTTTTTCGCATAAAATTCAACACATTCCATGCTACAAAGTAAATACCAGTTCTATTGTTGCCTTTAGCGAAAAAATTGTCTATGATTATTTTGATGTCAAAAAAAATATTTATTTTCACCTACCCCTCTTTCGCTTTGCTGAACACATCAACCAGCAAATCGCCAACCGTATCCGTTATGAAGCCACCAACAGCCTTGACCGCCCCCCAAGGGTCTGCCCTAAGATTTGCTTCCTGTACACCCACCATATAAAACAAGCCATCCAAAGCTCTGCCAGTCGCATAGTCTGACAATCGCTCAGAAAGATTGCTTGGTAGATTGTCATAAGGCAATTTAGGCAAACTGTTGTAAGTAGCAGATGATTGCATGGGGTTATAAACAGTTGCGACACTATTGTAGCCTTTGACTAGAGGAGCACAAAAAGCGTTTAAATTTAGATTGTTAAGCATAGCGGTTAATTTACCCCCAAAAAGTTCCTTCAAATGGGGAAATGTCGCGTTTTTTAAATAAGAAGTTGCAGCAGTATTATCATTCCCAAACAAAATACTACGTGCATCGCTAAACGACATTCCAAAAATAGCATCTCTAAACAACGGGACAGCTTCTTTGGCTGCTTGTTCGGCTCCTCTGTTCAAGGTTTTTTTTATATCATCCGCATATCCTTGGAAACTGGAAATGTTCGTAACCGAAGTTATAGCGCTTTTTACAGGAGACGGAAAACCATCGACCTTTCCCACGAAACCTAAAACATTTTTAATGGTGTCCGGCAAGACAATTTCCAATGTATTTCCCAACGCGTCAATTTTTCGTGTATTCCCCAAATAACCCGTAGCGCACCCTCCACCACTATTCGAGCAGGGAGTTGACAAATTTTCAGCCGCGGTTTGGCTACCTAGAAAAAGAGCTTCTTGCAATGCCTCTACTATTCTTGAGTCCGATAAATCATTGGCAAATAAGCCATGCAAACCGCAAGAAAGCAAGGTGAGCGAAAGAGCTAGAGAGAAAAAAGCGATAAAGATGAATTTGCGCATAATTTGAATATAGTAAACTATCTCCACCACCTGCAACGCCCATTCACAGGGCATTGTTTGCAGGGGAAAATTCTTTGGCAAAAATAGCCCTCTCCTAGAGGTTCTGCGAAAAATTGCAGGGCGTGCCAAGCGAATCTCAGATTTTTTGGATATAGTTCCTTGTAAAGGGAATTTGCTGTTTTCAATTTTTCTTTTGGGTTTTCGTCTGGGTCATAGATTTTTGCCTGAATCAGCCAGCGTTTTACCCCTGCGGAGTTTGGGAGCGGCGGCAATTCCCCCGCACCTGTGTGCGAGAGCGAAGCCAAACGATGCAAAAAAGCTAAAACCTTTGGGCGCAATGGATTGCTTTTTCCCATATAAAAAATTTCACCGCATTCCCGCCAAATATCAACTGGAGAATGGCTTTGCACCCATAAGTCCAAGCGATTTTTCCTAGCACGCGCAAACCTGCCCACGCTGCAAACTACGCCGGTTACTTGTGGAGCTAGACTCCATTCCTTAAGACCGCATTTTGAAATTACACTCAAAATCAAATTCTCAGAAGGAGCAGGAAGTTTTGCTACGTCGCCTATTTCCTTTTGCAATTCGGCTAAAAATCTTTGCAATTCCGCCAAACCTATGCCTTGCTGCAAAGCACAACCCAAAAGCAGCCAGTTTATTTTTGCGGGCAAAGTATCCGCCTTGCTTGCAACTTCTACAATAGGTTCTGCGAATTGCGATGCCTTTAAAATCCATTCGCTAACGGGATTAGTCATACAGCAATCCGAATCTCAGTCCTAAAGTTGAAATTTTTATTGAATCGATTTTCAATCT
>Ga0268262_10007277_pt1 | contig 10385 bp, 3 predicted proteins | sample TergutNc150P3_FD_190354 | JGI IMG/M metagenome (GOLD analysis project Ga0268262, IMG submission 190354) | Nasutitermes corniger P3 segment gut microbial community from laboratory colony in Florida, USA - Nc150 P3 (SPAdes) (version 2) | ecosystem: Host-associated > Arthropoda: Insects > Digestive...
CAGAAAAACTACCATCAACAAAATGATGATGGTGGTTACCGCGCCGCTAAGCCTCAGTATATTCTCTACGATTTTTTCAATAAACCGTCTCATATTAATTAATAGGAATAAATCCAATATCCTTCACAATTTTTTGCCCAGCAGCAGAAAGCACATAATCAACATAAGGCTTCACTGTGCTTTCGGATTTTTCTACATAATAGTAGATTAGCGGACGAACAATGGGATAAGTATCGTTCATTGCGGTTTGCACAGAAGGTGCCGTATAGGTTTTTCCCTCATCGAAAGAAACTTGAACCGCTTTGACTTTTTTGTCTAAATAAGCGAGACCTATGTAGCCAATTGCGCCTTTTGTTTGGCTTATGGACTGAACTATTGCACCTGTGGCGGGCATACTCATTATGCCATTCACGTAGTTTTTGTTTTTCAAAACGTGTTCTTTGAAAAACTCATAAGTGCCTGAAGATGTTTCGCGGGAATAAGGAATGATTTTCATATCGGGACCGCCCACTTCTTTCCAGTTGGTGGTTTTGCCTGTGAAAATGTCTTCCATCTGTTCGCGGGTAAGTTTGCCAACTGGGTTTGAAGGATGTACAATAACTGCAAGGGCATCGTAGGCTATGATTTTTTCAACCACTTTATCTCCCTTTTCCTGAAGTTTTTGCTTTTCTTCAAATTTTATTTTGCGTGAAGACTGGGCAATGTCTGTGGTGCCTTCCAATAATGCAGAAATGCCAACGCCACTGCCCCCTCCTGTCACCGTGACGTTAGCATTTTTATTTGCTTTTGTGAAACTCTCTGCCTCTTGTTGCGAAAGAGGAAGTACGGTGTCTGAGCCTTTGACTTTCTGTGCATAAAGCGCAGAAACAGCTACCAACGTGGTAAGCGTAGCGAGCAAGAATTTTTTCATACTCTGATCTCCTGTGTTAAACACTATGAAGTTAGATTTTGAAGGTTACGAAGGAAAGGAGTTAGTATTAAGATTCGGTTAAGATTTATATACTTTTGAAGGCTATTCTGTGGATGAAGCAGAGAAAAAGATTGGTTTGTAGTAATTTTATCGTTTTTTCACTAAAAATGTAAATTTTTTTTCACTTTTCAGGATTTTTTTCCCGTTATTTTACGTCTAACTATATAAAGGAGAAAAAACGTGACTCTTGAAGAACGCATAGACCGTATTATACACGCAGGCGAAATTGAGCTTGCGGGTGAGGCGTATAGAGGGAAGTATGAGTTGAATAATATGAAGTCAATAAAAGACTTCATACTTGACAGGCTACGGAAAATTCATACAAATCTTAGCACAGGTGACAAAATAACCCTTAGCCATAATTCCGCAGGGAAGTTAGCTTTGCATTGGAAAGATGGCGATGCATACCAGAAGTCCATAGCCCATATTCCACAGATAATAGAGAATATGCAATTCCTGAAAGAAATGCCACCAGAAAGAGATGATGCTAAATACGAAAAATATTCATATTATGTAAGTAATGATTAACTTAATGTTTGGGTATGGGGTATAGGGTATAGGGTTTGGGCAATGCAGATTTACTTTCTTTTTGATGAATTTAAGCCGTTTTTTGTGAAACGCCTATACCCAATACCCTAATCCCTATACCCTTTTGCGAGTTAATCAGCGTTTACTTATATAACTCCAGTAAATATAGATGGACTGTCTTATACCATACTCAGCACCGTTGGATATAAAGGTAAGGAAATTTACTATGACCATAATATATTCAAAGGAACGCTGGAAGAAGTGTTCATAAAAACGAAGAATGAGACTAGCGATGCGAAATATGATAGACTGAATAAGATTTTACAAGATAAAGAGGATAGCCGAGGGCAGGTTCTGGTCGCTACCAGAGAGACCTCGGCTATCCAGGAGGCTACGAAAGCCTCTACCAATAAATATACAAAAAATTCCGGTGATGCGCAAGGGGAGGCGTGAAATTCCCCTCTGGAGAGGTGGCTTGACGGGGTGGGATTTGGGTTTAAATTAGCCGTTTTTGCCGATTTTTATGCTTTTTCTTGCTTTTTGCGAAAAATTCCTATCCTTTTGATAAACAAAATTATATATTTATAGTTAATTTGCCGTTATTGCAAAAAAAAAATAAACTAGGAGACCCCTCTATGAGAATTGACAAGGTTGATACAACACACTTGTGCAACTGGGCGCACAAGTTTACGAGAACATTGGCGGCGGTGTTGATTGTCGTCTGCGGAGTATGGGCGCAGACTTATCAATACATAGATGCAAATGGCTGGACGCAACCAGTGAACGGAGTTACGGTAATTAGTAGCGATGGTGGTGCAAGAACATTGAGTTCTGGTTGGTATCTTATGAAAGGGACATTTACCAACAGTGGGACAATCACTGTTAGTGGCACGGTACATCTTATCCTTGAGGATGGTAGCAATGTGACAGTGAATGGAAGTGGAAGTGATGCAGGAATAAACGTTTCTACGAGTAATAGTTTGAGTATTTATGCCCAGTCCATAGGTAGTAATATGGGTAAACTTACAGTAACCGGTGGTTATACTAGCGGTGCTGCGGGTATCGGTGGTAGTGGCTGTTCTACCGTTGGTTGTAGTGGCGGAAACAGCGGTACAGTCATAATCAACGGCGGAACGATTTCAGCAACTGGTAGCTTCGGTAGCAGTGGTAGTGGTGGTGCAGGTATCGGTGGTGGCGGTGGTATCATCGGTAACAGCAATAGCGGTGGTAGTGGTGGCAATGGTGGTACAGTCATAATAAACGGTGGAATAGTTACGGCGACCGCTGGCACCTCCGGTAGTTTCGCCGGAGGTGCTGCAGGCATCGGCGGTGGCGGCGGTGGCGGCGGTGGCGGCGGTAATGGCGGTAATGGCGGTACAATTACCATCAATGGCGGAATAGTTACGGCAACTGCCAGCAGTGGTTACATATACACAGATACAAGAACAATTCAAGGAATTACAATTATACAAACCATTAGCAGTGGTGATGGTGCTGGTATTGGTGGCGGTGGCGGTAGCGGTGACACTAAAAACAGCGGTAACGGTGGCAGTGGCGGTACAATCACTATTAGCGGTGGCACGGTTACGGCGAATGGTAGCGTAGGTATTGGCGGCGGTAGCGGCGGGCGCTACATTATAACCAACAACGGTAGCATCAGCGATAGTAACGGTGGTAGCAATGGCAGTAGCGGTACATTTACAATGAATGGGAATGCCATTGTATTTGCAAACAGTGTGGGAGATATGAGTACAGGGAATAAAACATACGGCATACTTGTTGTGGGCAATACTACTTATTGGTATGGTCTAACTCAAAATGGCAAAAATATAACTATTCCAAATGGCAGTATTTTCAATATTAAAGCAGGCGAAGTACTTACAATACCAAGTGGCATAACACTTACGAATAATGGAACTATTGTAAATTACGGTGAAATCAGAATCAACGGTACATTAACGAATAACAATGGGATTATAAATTTTGGAACAATCAACGGTTCAGTCAATGGCAATACTCCCATTACTACTAGCAATATTAATTTGAGTAGTGATATTCCTATCTCTCCCATTACAACAAGCAACTGGACTTTTGCGGACAATGTCTATACTATTTTAAACAGTGCAACCGTAACTGTCACAGGAACAAACGCAAACCAGAGGCGTATCCAAGTTGCGGCAAATGCCACAGCAAATATTACGCTGAGCGACGTGACTATTGCAGGACTTAATAGCAGTCAATATCCAGTTTTGCTCAATAACGGTGCAAATGTGACACTTACTCTTGTGGGAACAAATACATTTACGATTGGAAGTTCTAATTCAGGCATACAAATATCCGAAAATGCAACACTTACAACAGCTGGTGCAGGTAGTCTGTCAGTTGCCAACGGCAGAGTGATTTATCTCTCAGAAAACGCAAGGCTAAATGTCATTGGTGGCATAGTGAATACAACAAGTGGCACAGCAATCTATAACGTTTCTACGGGCACTGTCTATATTTCAGGTGGAACGGTTGAAGCAGGAACTGGCAACGCAATTTATAATGCTTCTACTGGTACCATTACTATTTCGCAAGCCAGCATAGGCAATCCGACTACGATAACTTCCGCAAATACATCCACTTCATCTGGAACCATATATTTAGCAAGTAGCACGAGAACTGAGGCTCGATTGATTATTACGGGTGGGTCGGTTAAAAATACGGCAACAAGCACATCAGGCGGATATACGGTGTATAACGCTTCTGCTGGAGCGGTCAATGTTTCGGGCGGAATAGTTGAAGCTACGGCGGCAAGTGGCAGAGCAATCCATAATGCTTCCACTGGAGCGGTCAATGTTTCAGGCGGAACAGTTGAAGCTACAGGAACAAGCGGTAATGCAATTTATGACGTTTCTGCTGGCACCATCACTATTTCGCAAACCAGCACAAGCAATCCGACTGTGATAACTTCTGCAAATACATCCACTTCATCTGGAACCATACATTTGGCAAGTGGCACTGGAACTGATGTGCGATTGAGAATAACGGGCGGGTCAGTTAATAATACAGCGACAAATACATCTGGTGGATATGCGTTATATTCTACAGGTGCTGTCAATATTTCAGGTGGAACTATTGAAGCTATGGCTGCAAACGGCAGAGCAATAAATAATAATTCTGGTACGGTCAATGTTTCAGGCGGAACGATTAAAGCTACGGGAACAAGCGGCTATGCAATTTATAATGCTTCTATGCTCAATGTTTCAAACGGAACAATTGAAGCTACGGGGACAAGTGGCAGGGCAATTTATAATGCATCTACGGTCAATGTTTCAAACGGAACTGTCAAAGCTACGGGGACAAGCGGACATGCAATTTATAACACTTCTATTACCAACGTCTTAGGAGGAACGGTTGAAGCGACAGGGATTAGTGGCAGGGCAATAAATAATAGTTCTGGTACGGTCAATATTTCAGGCGGAACCGTAAAAAATATGGTGATAGGAACATCAGAAGGATATGCGGTATATAATGTTTCTACAGGTGCAATCAACGTTTCAGGCGGAACGGTTGAAGCGAAAGATGGTATGGCAATTTACAATTATTCTACAGGCGTTATTACTATTTCTCAGACCAATGAGGATATTCCAACTTTGATAACTTCCGCAAATACATCCTCTACATTAGGAACTATATATCTGGAGAATAATGGCACAACAACTGCCGCGCGATTGATTATCTTTGGTGGAACAGTAAAAAATACAGCCATAGGTTCATCAAGCAATGCAATCTTTAATGTTTCTGTCGGTGCGGTCAATATTTCGGGTGGAACGGTTGAAGCTATGGGTTCAAGCGGCAGGGCAATAAATAACAATTCTACTGGTGTCATTACCGTTTCGCAAGCCAGTATAAGCAATCCGACTGTGATAACATCCGTAAATACATCCGCCATAAGCGGCACAATTCTTCTCAACGCTGCCAACGGTGCCAACCCTGTGCTGAGAATACTAGGCGGAACTATTCGGAACGCAGCGATAAGCGGTCCAAAAAATGTTATATATAAACCAGCAGTAGCTGTGGATGCGGTAGTAGAAATAGCTTCCACTGCAATAAGTGGCATAAGTGCAGATATAAACAAAACATACGATGCTCAGTCGAATAGAGTGTCAGCAACTGTATTGCCAAGCCCGATAGTAGGTGCGACTTTCGTAGGACAATGGTATAAAGGAGAAGAACCATTTGGCAATGAAATCTCTACAGAATATCCAGATGGTTTTGCGATTGAAATTAAAGATGTGGCTCATAGTGGCGTATATTCGCTTAAAGTATATGTGGCTTTCCACGGCTATATATCTGGTGACGTGCAATCTGAAAATATTTTAGTAAATATATCCAAACTAGCAGGTACGGGAACTGTAACCATTGCTAATTGGACTTATGGCGAAATTGCAAATACCCCTATCTCTATAGGTGGCACCGGAACCGTAAGTTATTCGTATAAGGTTCAGGGTACAAATGATGAAACATATAGAGAGGATGTTCCTGTTAATGCGGGTAATTATACGGTTCGTGCTACGTTTGCTGAATCGGACAATCATTTAGCGTACTCAACAACGGCTGATTTTACGATTGCGAAAGCAAGGCTCGTTTTAACGCGGCCTACGGCAAGCGCGGTAACTTATGGCTCGGCATTATCGGCATCAATACTTGCTGGTGGATCAAGTGGCGGTATATGGGCATGGACAAACGATAAGATTATACCGACTGTTGTCAACAATGGTTATAGCATAACATTTACGCCTGGAAATATGGATAATTACGATTTGGAGGGTGTGACACTTGTGGCAAACGTAAATATTGCGGTGAATCCGAAACCCGTAATTATCACAGGAATAACCGCAGCCAACAAGGTATATGACGGCAACACGACAGCTACAGTTACTGGAACCGCAACAATCAGCGGAAAAATTGACGGCGATGTAGTAAACGTAACCAATGGCACAGCTTCATTTGATAACAAGAATATCGGAGCAGGCAAGACCGTGACATTCAGCGAATTTTCCATTAGTGGTAAAGATGCAAGCAACTATTTGCTCTCTGCACAACCCGCAAACGTTACAGCAAACATAACCACCAAACCCGTAACCATCACGGGCATATCTGCATCCAACAAAGAATACGATGGCACCGTCACAGCTACAGTCACTGGAACTGCAACCGCCACTGTAATCGGAAAAGTTGGCAGTGATGCGGTAACCATTGCCAATGGCACTGCCATGTTTAGCGACAAGAACGTAGGAGCAAGAACCGTAACATTCACCGGATTCACCCTTGACGGCACAGATGCAACCAACTACACGCTTACAACTCAACCCACAAGCGTTACCGCAAACATCACAGCAAAGCCCATAACCATCACAGGAATAACCACAGCCAACAAGGTGTACGATGGCAAAGCTACCGCTAATATTGCAGGAATTGCGGCAATCAACGAGGCAATTGAAGGTGATGATGTGACCGTTACCAATGGCACAGCTTCATTTAACAATAAAAATGTCGGAACAGACAAAACTGTAACATTCAATGGTTTTTCCCTTAGAGGCACTGATGCGAGCAATTACACATTAACACAACCCGCAAGCGTTACCTCAAATATCACTGCAAAATCCGTAACCATCACAGGCATATCGGCATCCAACAAAGAATACGATGGCAACACTACAGTTACGGTTACTGGAACGGCGACAGTTAGCGGAAAAGTTGATGGCGATGTAGTCACTGTTGGTAATGGCACTGCTACGTTTAATGACAAAAACGTTGGAAACAACAAAACCGTCACATTCAGTGGATTTTCCCTCAACGGCACAGATGCAGGCAACTACACGCTTTCAGCACAGCCCAGCGGCACGGCAAACATATCAGCAAAACCCGTCACTATTACTGGCATAACCGCATCCAACAAGGAATACAACGGCAATGCTACCGCTACGATAGCTGGAACGGCAACGGTCAATGGAAAAATTGGCAGCGATATAGTAACCGTCACCAATGGCACAGCTTCATTTGACAATAAAAACGCTGGAACCGACAAAACCGTAACATTCAGCGATTATACCATTGGCGGAACGAATGCTGGCAATTACACGCTTTCGGCACAACCCGTAAGCGTTACAGCAAACATAACTGCAAAACCTGTTACAATCACTGGTATAACTGCAGACAACAAGGAATATAATGGCAACACTACTGCTACAATAGCTGGAACGGCAACAGTCAATGGAAAAATTGGCAACGATGCAGTAAACGTTACCAATGGCAGTGCTACGTTTAACAACAAGAATGTTGGAACCAATAAAACCGTAACATTTAGTGGATTTTCTCTTAGTGGCGCAGATGCAGGCAACTACACGCTTTCCGTACAACCTGCAAACGTTACCGCAAACATTACGGCAAAGCCTGTAACCATCACAGTATCGGCAAACAACAAGGAGTACAACGGCAACGCTACCGCTACTATTGGAACCACAACAATCAACGGAAAAATTGAAAGCGATGCAGTAACCGTTACCAATGGCAGTGCTACGTTTAACAACAAGAATGTTGGAACTAGCAAGACCGTAACATTCAGCGGATTTTCCCTCAATGGTACAGATGCAAATAACTATACGCTTACAACTCAACCAGCAAGCGTCACAGCAAACATCACCCCCAAACCCATAACCATCACAGTCACATCAATAACAGCAACCAGCAAAGAATACGATGGCACCACAACTGCTGAGGTTCATGGAGAAGTAACAATCAGCGGGGAAATTAGCGGCGATAATGTAACCATTGTTAAAGGCAATGCTTCATTTAACGATAAGAATGTTGGAACCAACAAACCAGTAGCATTCAGCGGATTTTCCCTTAGCGGCGCGGATGTAAACAACTACACGGTTTCTGTGCTTGAACCAATAAGCATTACTGGAAACATAACCGCAAAACCTGTAACCATAACGGGCATAACTGCATCCAACAAGGAGTACGACGGAAACATGACCGCTACGGTAACTGGAACAGCAGCAATCAGCGGGAAAATTAGCGGCGATAATGTAACCATTGTTAAAGGCAGTGCTTCATTTAACAATAAAAATGTTGGAAATAGCAAACCTGTAACATTTGCCAATTTTGCGCTTGATGGAGCAGATGCAAGCAACTACAAACTTTCGGCGCAGCCTGCAAGCGTTACTGCGAACATTACGGCAAAACCCATCACCATCACTGGCATAACCGCTACCAACCGTGCTTACAACGGCACAACAACGGTCGCGCTTGCTGGCGGAACGCTTATTGGCATAGTGAGCGGCGATGCCGTAGGCTTTGCGCTTGGAACAGGCACGATTGCCACCCCAAACGCAGGCAGCAACAAAGCCGTTGAAACAAACATAACCTTGACAGGCACAAATGCACCAAATTACACGCTTGCTGAAAACAATAACATAGAAGTAGAAATATATAAAGCCAATGGCAAAGCGGTAACCGCTCCAACTTTGGCGAGCAAAACACGCAACAGCATAGCGATAAACGCTGTTCCCGCACCGATAGGACAAACAGTGGAATACGCCATAAAAACCGATACCACTCCCACAGATGCAACAACCGTATGGCAAACTGAATTAGAATTCACAGGTCTCTTTTCCGCAACAGATTACTACATATTCGCTCGCTCAAAAGAAAATACAAATTACAACGCAGGAGAGGCTTCTGACTATTTGTATGCAAAAACAGATGCTGAACCAGTTGTAATCCCAAGTTCGTCAAGTGTAATACCAAGTAGCAGCAGTAGCTCAACGCCGAGCAGCAGTAGCACAACACCGAGCAGTAGTTCCAATGTAATCGTTTCCAGTTCATCGTCCGTAGGTGGTTCATCAAGCAGCAGTAGCACAACGCCGAGTAGCAGTTCCAATGTAATCGTTCCAAGTTCATCGTCCGTAGGTGGTTCATCAAGCAGCAGCGAAATTAAACCAAGCAGCAGTTCCAATGCAGTCATTCCAAGTTCATCGTCAGTGGATGGTTCATCAAGCAGTAGCGAAATTGCACCAAGTAGCAGTAGCGCAACGCCGAGCAGCAGCTCCAGTGAAATCATTCCAAGTTCATCGTCCGTAGGTGGTTCATCAAGCAGCAGCGAAATTGTACCAAGTAGCAGTTCAAACAACGAAACCCCCGCCTTCCCAAATCATGAAAATCCTCAAATCGGGCGAATCGGGGTTCAGACAACAAACAACACCATCCTACTCTCCAACCTACCCCAAAACACAAAGGTTGAAGTCTACAACCTCCAAGGCAAGCGCATATATTCAGCAAATCCTGAAAATCCTAAAATCCTGAGAATCGGGGTTCAGACAAAAGGAATCTACATAATAAAAGCAGGTAGCCAAACAATGCGAGTAGCTGTGAGGTAACGGCACAAAACCTAGAATAGATAGGAGAAAAACGGCTAGGCTTTGCTAAATGCAATAATCTGTTCTTTAGGAAGCTTAGTAATGCGAGCCACAAGTGCAGGCTCAAGCCCATTTTTAAGCATAGACTTAGCGGTTTGCAAAATACCTTTTTTCAAGCCTTTAGCCTCGCCTTGTTCCTTAGCATAAGCAACGATCGCTCTCTGGTCATATCTGTTCATCATAGCTGCCTCATACTGCTTGAGTTCTCTCTCCGTAAAGTTAGAAATTTCGGCAACCCTGAAAATCTGCAAAAGCTCCTTCTCCTTGAAACTCTTAGGAACCCCTTTGAGCTTGTGTCCGTTTTTGAGAGAAAAAAGAATCTTATCCATAATCGTTTCACATTCGCTCTCTTTCTTCTTAAATCTAGGCAAAATAACATATATCATTTGCAGAATATCGTAGCTGATTTCAGGGTGCTTATC
>Ga0268262_10007278_pt1 | contig 10385 bp, 8 predicted proteins | sample TergutNc150P3_FD_190354 | JGI IMG/M metagenome (GOLD analysis project Ga0268262, IMG submission 190354) | Nasutitermes corniger P3 segment gut microbial community from laboratory colony in Florida, USA - Nc150 P3 (SPAdes) (version 2) | ecosystem: Host-associated > Arthropoda: Insects > Digestive...
TCTCCCTGGTCATTGGTAAACTGCATTTCTCCCATGGAGAAATAACGCAAAGCAAAAGATACAGCATTGGCATTGCCTATCTTTGTATAGCCTGCCAGATAGGCAAGATAAATGTCGTTTACGCCCGTCAGACCTGCCAGCCAGGGACTGAAAGAAAAAGTTGCTCCGTACGGATTTTCAAACTGCACGTATTTAGATGAATTCCAATGCTGTGCGTTCATGTCGTTGTCAATGGCAACGCCTGCTTCGCCCATTGCACCCGTACGGGAATCGGGTCCTATCAACATGGAGGGGACGGCGGTTGTGATTACATTGCGTCCGCGTTTTTGGTCTGGGCGTTCTTTTCCATCAGGTCCGTACGTTTGAGAAAACGCTTCTTTGTTTGCTGCAATCGCCATTAACAAAAAGGCGATGATTTTAATTTCCTTTTTTATCATTTTGTGTATTTATATTTTTTATTCGCAGTAATAACGGCGGTATTTTTGCAATATTGTTAGAGTATGACTAATTTTTCGATTTTTTCTGCCGAAGAACCGTCTGGGGCGATAACTTTCAGTTTGTAGATATACACGCCTTTTGCCAATTTATCGCCAAATTCGTCCCGTCCGTTCCACGTTCCTTTTTCGGGAATGGCACAGCGGTAACCCGTACTTTGTTGATTTTCAACGTAAGTCTTCACCACTTTTCCCGATATGGTCATGATTTGCAGACTGACAATCAGCGGAGTATTGGGGCGGTTATGCTCGAAGAAAAATTGCGTTGAAGTGGTGAACGGATTGGGATAATTCAGTACATGCGTCAATTCAATTTTTTCATTTTTGGCTACTTCAAAATCAATGGTTGCCTCGCCGATATTGTTCAGCACGTCCCAGACGCGGAGGGTGAGCGTATGTTTTCCCACCGCCAAATCACGAAGCGGATAACGCAGTTTGCCCGAGGTGAAACTGTTTTCGTCAAACTCAAAATAATCGTTCAGCGTGATGCTTTTGGCGACATTATTATCCAAAATGGCAACAATATCATGTCCGATGCCCGAACTTGCCGTGTTGATGCCCGTTTCGTCCGAGATTTTGGCAAGGATAATCGGGTTAGGGTCGGTGATGCCGCCGCTTACAAATTTTTCGTCATTGAGATACAATTTAATAATTGCACCTGTGGTATCGTTGAAAGTGGTATCGTACACACCGCCTATTGATATGCGGTTGTAGCCCAGTGCGTCCATGCCCTCGCTTTTGGCGTAATAACTGATTTTGCCTTCGCCCACCGTGTAATCTATATCTTTGGGGACGATGAAACGGAAAGAAAATTCCCCGTTGGTAACTTTTGTTTTGCCTTTGAAAATGGTGTTTTTTTGTTGGACAAATCGGAAGTAATCATCGTTGAATATGGGTTTTACGGTGCTAACCGTATCTGCTTTGTCAAAAATGGTGGGGTATATCCAACCGTTGAAGTTAGTTGCTTTATTGCCCAAATCATTTTTAACATGTCCCGAAATGGTGATGTATTGCAAAGATTTCAGTGTATCGGCGGTTGCGGAAAAAACAGCACCGTTGATGCTGTCGGTAACAATATCCCAATGTGGACGTGCCAATGTTGCCGAGGGGTCGCCTAATAATATTTGGGTATCATATCCGTCTCCTCCATAATCTTTTTGCGATTTTGCATGAATTTCACCCAACGTCAGATAACGGTTGTCTATTTCGCTGAAAGCCCATTTGCAAATCAGCGTGTAAAGATGTTTATTTTGACCGCCATAAGTATCGCGTGTTGAAGTGATTAATCCGATAGCCCCTCCATTTGGTAATAAAGAAGCATCTTCGGCGGGAGATGTGCCGTCTTTTTTATCATATCCCGCAAAAGAGCAACAGCCTGTAAAGATGAAAGGCATACAATATTTATTAGTCCAAGAAAAAATATCGGAACGTTGCAAAATGCGTTCATGTGCCCAGCCGTTATCTCCGCCATGTCCAAAATAAGCCAGCATCAAACAACCCCGATTGACGCGGGAATTGATAGCATTGTTTACCGCAGGATAGCGTTTTCCGTTGGCTGAAATCTCGGGAACATAGGCATCGCAGTATATTTTTTCAAAATTGAGGAACGGAGAACCTGGAAGGAGCAAATGGTAAGATGCTTCAGGGGCTTTAATATGTTCTTGACCGTCTGCGTTGTCGTCTGCAATCAAGCATAACATATTCCGCCAATCGCCAAGATTGGATACATAATTGCTTTTTGCATCATTGGTCAACTCTTTCATGGAAGAGTAAATAATTGATTTTTCGACCAGTGCGGCGGCTTGGCTGGTGTTGCTGACCGAAAAACGTCCCAATCCCATATCCATACTTCCCGAAGAACCTGCGCCTTTTCCGTCCGCTAATTTGGTAAAAAAATTATCGGTAGAAGGGCAATTATGGTCAAAAACAGCACGTCCTTGATAATTAGGAATAAAACAGGAATTTGTACCCGAAATATTTCTGAAATCGTACGAAGTTTTTCCGATTAAGAGTACATTTTTGGGAATTTCCTGTTCGGTTTCTGCACGGTCGTAAAACATTTTCAAAAAATTGCGAATGGCGGAAATATCGCCGATACCGCTTCCGAACTCGTTGTAAACCTGCGTAGTGGTAACGACAGCCGTTCTCATGCCGTCATTGCTTCGGCGGTGTGCTGCCAGTTTTTCGGCTGACTGCAAGAATTTGGGGTCAGTAATGATTATAAAATCCAAGTCTTTGAGTTTGTGTAAGTTCTGATTTGCAACCTTACCCGAAACAGGCGTTACGCTGAAAAAGTCCGTGCCGTCAAAAGCAACAAATTCACGCAACGTATCTGCCGACAAACGGTAAGTCATTTTCCCCCCATTAGCAGCGACATTTATTTTTTTTGCATTAAACGGGTCTGTTACTTCCCAGATTTGCGAAGATTTTCCTTTCGTATCAAATTGATACTCTGCAACATTTCCGATTCCTACTGTTTCGGGATTTCTAAATGAGAACTGTCCCGCATTTTGAGACAGGGCGCAGGTTGTGTGTATTTCCACATAATCCAAGTAGCCGATTGAACTGTTGGTGGGTTTGCTGTATGTGATATTTACGTCAATGTTATCGCCCGAAGAAATAGTGTTGCTGTACGTATAATCCTGCAACTTATCATTGCCAATGGACATGTTGAATGATGCAACCTCGTTGATTTTTGCTGTAAAATTAGCATAAGTATTTGATTTTGAAGCAACTTGTATTTTAACGAAAACAGGTTTATTTTTCAAACGTTCGGGAACGGAAAAAGAAACTTTGTGTTGGGTGTTCTCGCTAATAAATTCTTCCCCCAACCATATTCTGCTCATTCCAAAAGGATTTATCTTCTCTTTTTCGTAAACGTCTCTAAAATAATATGTATTTACTTGATGTGTAGGTGTTTGCGTAGATAAACCCGCATTGAAAATCCGTTTTTTACTGCCGATGCCCGCTTCTACATTTATATAATAATAGGCTTGATTGGTGTAAAAATTCAGTTCGTGCGTAAATTGCGGGTATTCTTGGACGGAGGGACTATTGTTCCAATTCGTAATCCCGATGCCGTAGAAAAGTATATAATCTTCTTTGTCAAAAATACCGTTTGAGTTTTGGTCAACTACCTGTATGGCAATCTCTTGCAAATCGTCAGGGACGGGAATAGCGGTGTTTTCGGGCAATAAGCGTCCGCCGTTTCCAAACACAGCGATATTGCCGACGGAAACAGTTTGCGTGATGCCCATTTGCGTCAAATCGGAGAGGGTAATTTTGTGAATACCCGTTTTGGAAATCTCCATTTTGTAGAAATTTCCGTTTTTCAAAATGGAATTTTCCACATAGGTATTGCTTTTTTGCGTCCGCTTGGGTGGAGTGGGGGAGAGCGAACATTCAATTTGAAATGAAATCAGTTTTTCAAACGAATTTCCGTTTTTGCGAAAGGGCAGAAATTTGATTTTTACATCGGGCTTTTTCCGCGTCGCCTCCACATACGCATTGATTTTCAGCGTATCGGCAAACAATTTTACGTCCAGCACTTCCAGTTCGTCCGCTTTCAGCGTTTCCCACACCGCGTTCAAAACCTTGACTTGCGGTTGCAGATTTTCGCTTGCAACAGGAAATTCACAAAAAAACACGGGCATTGATTTTTCGTCATTACCCAGCACGGCATTCTCGAAATAGAGGTATTTCCGAGTAATTTCCTCACTGATTTTCTCTATCCGAACAGGTTTCCATTTCAACGTATAATTTTCTCTTATTACCTGTGCATGAATTATTTGCACCAAGAACAAACCAAGAAAAAAGACTGCGGTTTTTACAATTTTCATATTTTGCGTTATATTTTAAATGTGCTTATATAACGGAGGGGGAGGGGGATTATTGTATTTTGCGTTTTTTTCGGTAAAACCAAAAAGCAAATGATGCAGAAACAAACAGTATGAAAATATATTTAAATGCTGTTTTACAGATGTTTACTTCTGCCCGACAGGCATTTTTTACAAAATTTTCCTTACTTCTCACAACGGGGTTGAACAGGTAGAGGTTGCCGTCCGCATCATCTATTTCAATGCGTATGTAGGTGTCGGTTGATTTAAAAATGTATTGTGCTGTATTTGTGAATGTTGCACTATCTTTGAGTTGTCCGCCCTGTCCGACAAATCGGATAACAGAAACCATTGTATCAAATTGAACAAAAAGTGTATCATTCTGTACTTCAATGTTTTTCGGGTGAACTAAATTTGCAATTCGTTTCGCTTTCACTTGATAATTTTCATCAGTTTTAAGATGTGCCTTCACGCCGTAATGCCGTCCCGCTTTCAAGGCTTGTATTACATCGTTTCGGGTCAGCGAATTTGTATTGACTACGGTAAAATTTGTACCCACTTCGTCCATTTTGTCCAGACGGTGCATATCGTCATTGGCAAGCAACACGGCGTAGTAACCTGCTGAAAGTGCGCTGTCCCAATGACTTATAGATGTACGGTAATGATTGAAAACTTCAATGGCATCATAATTTGAAAGATGCGTAAAATCAGCCTCTTCAAAACCGTTTGAAAATTTAGGGTGGTTGATGCTTAAAAAATCGGAAGTTGGTTTTAATGTATTCAGTACAAACTGTTTATGATTTAATGTTTGAAAGAAAAAGAAATCCAACCACGAAACCTTGTCCGTTCCCAAACACAAATGATGCCGTTTTTTTACGTTAAACCCGTGTTCATACGCAGGTATGGAGAGTATGTTTTCTTTTTCTATCTGCGTAATTTTCTGATAATTGGAAATTCCAATATGGGCATATCCCATTTTTTGATACAGTTTGAAAATCGTATCAATATTTGTATTTTTCCCGTCCGTAAGTCCGCCCCAACTTTTGCTGTGTGCGTGGAAATTGCAGACTTTCCACGTACTGTCCATTTGTTGATACGGATTGTAATATTGCTCTCCCGCAAATACTTGCGGTTTTGAAAAATGATATATCGGTGAAATTAAGTAAGGAAAAAGCAAAAAACTTATTCCTACGAAAAGGATAATCAAAAATAATCTGGAAATTGTTTTTTTCATTCTTGATATTAATTTTTTTAAAATTAGACCTGTTAAGTTTCCACACTCAACAGGTCTAAAAATATTCTACAACAAGCAATTAACTACTTCGCATAATTAACCGCCCGCGTCTCCCGAACCACCGTAATTTTGATTTGTCCCGGATAGGTCATCTCGTTTTGTATCTTCTTCGACAGGTCAAAAGACAACTGATTGGTTTGCTCGTCATTCAATTTTTCAGCACCTACAATCACGCGTAATTCTCTACCCGCCTGAATAGCAAATGTTTTCAAAACGCCATCGTAAGACAACGCCAAATCTTCCAAATCTTTCAACCGTTTCGCATAAGCCTCAACCACTTCACGACGCGCCCCCGGACGTGCCCCCGAAATAGCATCGCTGACTTGAATAATGGGCGAAATCATGTACAGCATTTCCGCTTCTTCATGGTGGGCAGCAATGGCGTTAATGATTTCGGGCTTTTCCTTGTAGCGTTCTGCCAAAATTGCACCCAATTCTGCGTGAGGCAAATCGGGTTGGTCATCAGGCACTTTTCCGATGTCGTGCAACAGACCCGCACGTTTTGCCAATTTGGAGTTCAAGCCCAATTCCGCAGCCATGGTCGCAGACAGCAAGGCAACTTCCTTGGAGTGTTGCAACAGATTTTGCCCGTAAGAAGAACGGTATTTCATTTTCCCAATCAGGCGTACCAACTCATGGTGCATGCCGTGCAATCCCAAATCAATGGTTGTCCGCTTGCCCACTTCCACAATGTCCTGTTCGATTTGCTTTTTCACCTTTGCCACCACTTCTTCGATGCGGGCGGGGTGAATTCTGCCGTCCGTAACCAGCCTGTTCAATGCAAGGCGCGCAACTTCACGGCGGACGGGGTCAAAACTTGACAGAATAATGGCATCTGGTGAGTCATCAATAATCACATCGACACCCGTCAAGGATTCAAGCGTGCGGATATTTCTACCCTCGCGACCGATTATCCGACCCTTAATCTCCTCATTTTCAATATTGAAAACCGAAACAGAATTTTCATGCGTATTTTCAACCGCTGTTCGTTGTATGGTTTTAATCAATACCTTTTTTGCTTCCAAACCAGCCGTCATTTTTGCCTCTTCCACAATGTCCTTTATCAGCGACACCGATTCCGAACGTGCTTCATCTTTCAGTGATTCAAGCAGTTCCTTTTTAGCATCGTTCACTGACAGACCAGAAATGGTTTCCAACTGTTTCTGTTTTTGTTTTTCAACCTTGTCCAACTCGGCTTGTCTTCTTTCCAAAGCCTCCATTTGTGAAGCCAGCGTTTGCTGCATCTGATTGAGTTCATTTTGTTTACGCTGTACAGCCTCCTGTTTTTGCGAGTGCGACTGCTCTTTCTGTTTAATACGGTTTTCCGCAGCGGCGATTTCTCTGTTTTTTTCGTTCACAAGCTTTTCGTGTTCGCTTTTCAACTGAAGAAATTTCTCTTTTGCCTGCAAAATGCGTTCTTTTTTTATCAGTTCAGCCTCTTCGGAGGCTTCTTTGACAATGCGTTTGCTCTTTCCCGTTAATATTTTTTGCGTAGCGAAGTGGGTCAAAACTGCCCCTGCTGCCAAACTGATTAACGTTGCGATAATTATCTCTATCATTCTCTCTGTTATTTATTTATGTTACTACTATTATTAATTTTCGTTTTAAAATCCTGTGCCTTTCAGCAATAAAAAAATCCCGTGTGAACCAAGTGGCTTCTAAACTCCTATTTAGTTTAAGATTATGGTTTCCACGACCTGTCAAGGTTTCGGCGGGCTGAGCCTGTCCTTTCGGATTCCGACCTCCTTTATTTGCCGTGAGGCAACCATTCTGTTTGTCAGTGTTGAGTTTAACAAACGGTATTGGCTCTGTGCGGGATTACTTTTTCAAAGAACGTTGGAAAGTCTATTCTTGGGTGTCATTCAACACCAAATCAATGACTTCCTTTATTTTTCGTAAATTGTTTTTTAAATCTGTATCTACAAATTTTTGTTTATCTGTTAAAGAAATTTCATGTGTAGCAAAATGCACGGCAGCGTAGCCCAATTGGACAAATTTATCACTAATACCCTTATTTTCAGCAAGTTTCCGCATGTATTCCTGTATTCTGCCCTCCGCCCGATGATACAATTCCTCATCGGCGGCAGATACAGACAACTTAAACGGCTGTTGTCCAATGTACAATGTGATAGATTTTCGTTCTTCTGCCATATATTTCAAAGTTTAACTGTTTAGCAATCCGATACATCTGTCAATCTCCCGCACCAATTCGTTGATTTTAAGTTTGACGTCCGTACAGTTATCGGCGGAATTTGCCTTTTCCCCCAATTTATATTTCACTATCTGTTCCGATTGCATTTTCATCTTCTCTTCTAACTTTACAATAGTTTCTTTTAACCTTTTATTTCTCTCTTTCAATGCGTTATAGTCCTCTTTCAATTGCCGATGCGCCTCTGCAAACTGCAGAACTTTATATTCAACGTCCAAGCATAACGATTTCAATTCCCGCATTTTATTCTTTTTTTATCCTAATTCAAGGTTATTTGCAAAGATACAATTTTTTTTTGTAATGATTGCAGATAAATGAAAAATTATTGCATTTTTTTTAATTTAATTGTTAGGGCGAAGTCAAACAGGGTGGGGAAAACTTTGTCCGCAGAGGAGTAAGTTGCTGTATCTGAAATGAAAACTGTTTTCATTCCTGCATTTTTTCCAAATTCAATATCTGACTGCGAATCGCCGACCATGACGCTTTTTTGAAAATCTATTTCTGGAAAATCATTTTTTGCAGCCATTGCCATGCCGATATTGGGTTTTCGCATGATGCTGTTTTCGCCCGCCAGATACGGAGAATGGTAAATGCAGTCAATTTCAGGCACTTGCACCCTTAAATGATTATGTATAGCGGTTAATTGTTCTTCGGTCATAATTCCTTTTCCGATGCCTTGCTGGTTGGTAACGACTATTATTTTGCCAAACACCTGCTTACACAGCGCAATGGCTTCCTGTACATGCGGCAGGAAATGAAAATCGGACACATGTTCAATGTATCCGCCCACGATGCGTTGGTTAATCACGCCGTCTCTGTCTAAAAACAGCGTCCACGAAGAATTGATATTCTTGAAATCCATTTTGTGACTTACCCTCTCTAAAAATTTCATTATAACTATATTTTTAATAACTTAATTATATTCAATTTATTGTATTTTTACTTTTTTTGTTTTATTCCCATCCTGTTTTTTAATGTTTATTTTGTTCATTATTATGCGTTTATGATTTTTACTTGTATTTGTTTAGTAAGGCAATTTAACACAAATCCTCCATTTCGAGTTTACATATTAAATGTTGGTTTTCATTACTTCTATTTCGTTTAGATTTTATTTTCCTAATTATGATTAAAGATACAATAACAATTATACTCATTAAAGCCAACAATAACCAAACTTTTATTTTTATGTTAAAAATTATGAATACGTTGTGAAATAACCATTTAGTTGGTAATATATAGTCTAAAATTAACCCGCCTACAACGATTGCTATTAATTGATTAGATATGTCTCTAAAACTATCTTTCACCTTTTTCATTTATATTATATTCAAGCATTTAACAATTCATTTTTAGATAGTTTTTTAAACATTCGTTTTGAACGAATTACAAAATTAATTATCTTATATTCTTCACTTTTAATCACTAAATCATATTCTTTCGATAGATTGTCATATCAAATTTTTCACAAATAACTATAAAATAGCATCAAAATATTAAATCAAAATTAAACTAACGGGCGATTTATTTTAAATCAAAAAACGAACAAAATATTGATAGTCAGTCAAATTTATATATTTATTTTAGGATATTTTGTTTTGTGTCCCATACTAAAGGCGCATGGGGAAATATCTGTTTAGATGTGTTGATAGACCCAAAAACATGTTATATCTACTCTTATATAGGCTGGGCTACAATCTGCATAGATTTGAACAAGACGCCAAAAAATCAATTTTCAACTCTCAATTCTCAATAAAAAATGCTATCTTTGCAAAATCGCTAACAATTGATAAATTATGGAAAATGCAGAATTGCAACCAATAGAAAATCAGGAGAATACGGCATCTACTTCGGTTATTTCGTTGAAAGATGTGGATATTTACCAGCACAAAACGCTTATTCTTTCAAAGGTTTCCTTTGCGGTAAACAGCGGGGAATTGGTGTATGTGGTTGGAAAAACAGGGTCGGGGAAGAGTAATTTGCTGAAACTGCTCTATGGGGAAGTCCCGCCCGTGAATGGGGAAATACAGGTTGCGGGATACAATTTGAAGAAGATAAGCCGCAGGAATATTCAAAGTCTGCGGAGGCGTTTGGGCATTGTTTTTCAAGATTTTCAACTTCTGCAGGACAGGAATGTTGATGACAATCTGCGTTTTATCGCCAAAGTAACGGGTTGGAAAGACAAAAAAGCAATTGATGCCCGCATTGACGAAGTGTTGGAAATGGTTGATTTGCAGACGAAAGGACATAAACTTCCGCATCAACTCTCTGGCGGGGAACAGCAACGGATATGTATTGCCCGTGCCTTGGTCAACCGTCCCGAAATTATTTTGGCGGACGAACCGACGGGAAATCTCGACCCCGAAACCTCCTACGATATTTTTCACCTGTTTCAACAGATTGCAGCGAATGGAACTGCCGTTTTGGCAGCAACGCACGATTTTTTAATTGTAAACCAAATCCCGTCCCGCATTTTGCAAATAGAAAACGGTAAACTACTTGAATAACAACAACAATGCTTTCGATATTAATACCTATTTATTATTATGATGCAA
>Ga0268262_10007279_pt1 | contig 10384 bp, 9 predicted proteins | sample TergutNc150P3_FD_190354 | JGI IMG/M metagenome (GOLD analysis project Ga0268262, IMG submission 190354) | Nasutitermes corniger P3 segment gut microbial community from laboratory colony in Florida, USA - Nc150 P3 (SPAdes) (version 2) | ecosystem: Host-associated > Arthropoda: Insects > Digestive...
CAAACGCTAATTGTACTGCATGGAATACAAGTTCTGCCGAATATAAAGGCATGGTGGAAGATTTAGATATAGTAGCAGGTTATTTAAAAGAACTCCAAGATGCAGGCGTTGCCGTTTTGTGGCGACCTGTTCACGAGGCTTCTGGAGGCTGGTTCTGGTGGGGTGGCAAAGGAGCAGCACCTTTAAAACTTTTGTATAAGCTCATTTATGATAAATTCACAAATGAACACCACTTGAACAACCTTATATGGGTTTGGACTTCCGAAGGTGCAGATTATCCTTGGTATCCCGGAGATAACTACGCAGATATTATAGGGCGTGATTTTTATTATAGTCAGAATGATGTGGTCAATCATGCGTCTTTAGTAGGCGAATTTGAGAAACTGAAAAATTTATTCGGAACAAAAAAGATAATCACCCTTTCAGAAAACGGCTCTGTGCCTTATCCTTCAAATATGAAAGCTGACGGGGCGGGTTGGTCTTATTTTATGCCGTGGTATGGTAATTTTGTAACGACCTCTACCCCTGCCGCCGCTTGGAATACGATAATGAACGATAGTTATACTATCACACTTGAAAGCATGCCGGGCTGGGATACATATAATCCGGTAATTCCAGCACCAAGTTCAAGCAGCAACGCAAATTCAAGCAGTTCCAGCTCTGACGATGATACGTCTCCTATTCTCAGCCACTCCCCACTAGCCAATAGCCACTCCCAAACATACTATTCCCTAAAAGGCGAACCTCTTGGAAGTGCAAAACCGCAAAAAGCAGGTGTTTATATAGTCAAGCAAGGACCTTCAATCAAAAAAATAGTGGTGAGGTAATTTCTATATTCCAGCTATGCGTTTTAACATTATATCTAAAATCCTGTTCATCCTCTTCATAGGGGTGGTCGGGGTTCAGACTGTATTTTCGCAAGATTCAACTAGCAATTCCAAAGATTCTCTCTCTGCGGCGGCAATAACCGATTCCATAGCTGCCGCCTATAAAATGGAAGCACTAAAACAAGCCTTAGGTGGAGATTACCGCCCCATAGCACCTGTGGCAGATAACTATCAACCGCCAAGTTTAGGCAAAGTAGCAATTCGCATGAGCATTGGGCTTATTGTGATACTCATACTTTTATATGTGCTCTATGTACTTTCAAAAAAAATACGCAAAGTAGAAAGCCCTACGGCAAACGACAATCAATCTGCAATTCAACTTTTGGATTCCAAATTTTTAGGCGCAGGTAAAAATATATTCTTAATAAAAGCCGGAGCAGAAAGAGTTTTGGTGGTTGGAGCAGCATCAGAAAATATGCGCACTCTCTCTGAAATACAAGGCGAAGAAGCCAGATACATCTTAGAGATGTACCACTCAAAACCCGTAAACTCCGCTCAATTCTCCGCAACCGTTGACCACCTGCTGAGAAGATTCAAAAGGGAGGGCGTAAATTGATGAAGGGCAAAGTATTTATATTTGCGTTTTTTATTATGGCAGCACAAGCTATTTTTGCCCAAGAAATGCCTATACCCCGCGTAACTTTTGGAGTGGACAAGGCGCAAAGTGTGGAAGATGTTTCGGTAACTTTGGAGCTTGTGGCTCTTTTAACCATACTCTCACTTGCCCCATCTATTGTTATAATGCTCACAAGCTTCACCAGAATTGCAATAGTTTTGAATTTTGTTAAGCAGGCTCTTGGAACGCAAAACGCACCACCTAATCAAATGGTTATGGGACTAAGTTTATTTCTCACTTTTTTTGTTATGGCTCCAACATTCAACAGGGTAAACGAAGAAGCCATTCAGCCATATTTAGCCCACGAAATAGACTACAAAGAGGGGCTAGACAAAGCGATTAGGCCCATTCGCGAATTTATGCTGAGGCAAACATCCGAGCACGATTTAGCCCTATTCATAAGAGCAGCAAGGCTGCCAAATCCAAATACCATTGATGATTTGGGAATGTGGACAATAATTCCTGCATTCATAATATCAGAACTTAAAACGGCCTTTATAATAGGATTTCTCATATATGTTCCATTTTTGGTTATAGATATGTCAATTGCCTCAATTTTAATGTCTATGGGTATGATGATGCTTCCGCCTATGATGGTATCTATGCCTTTTAAGCTTATTTTATTTGTTATGGTTGACGGTTGGAATTTAATAATACAGCAACTTTTACTGTCTTTTCATTAGCGAGGAAAAAAATGGTAACAGACCTTTTTGTTGTGGATATTGGGCGCAAAGCCATGCTTTTAATGCTATATATGTGCGGTCCTATGCTTATATGTGCCTTAATAGTGGGTTTAGCTATTGCTATTTTCCAAGCAGCCACACACATTAATGAAATGACAATGACATTTATCCCAAAAATTTTGACAGTTCTCCTTGTGCTCATGTTTTTTTTGCCAACAATGCTCGCTCTGTTCAAAGATTTCTTTATAAATTTAATGGCGGTTATACCAACAATTTACCATTAATTTTTTACCACTTCCAAAAAAATAATATATATTTAATAATGCCGACTCGGTCAATAAAGGCCGTTCTAACATGTTTGTTTCGTCCGATGCTCTTTTTTGAGATTTATGCTTAGGCTTGTTCCTTTGAAAAATCCCAGCGAAGGCTAGGTTATCTTTTCATAAAAGTAGAAACGAGACCTTCTTGACTCGAGTTCGGCTCCTTTATTATATTCACATTCGGCTTTTTATTTTATATTTACTGTTGAACGTTGTGCTTGGCTTCTTCGTGCTGTTCGCGTTTTTTCACCTCGTTTTTGCATTCCACGCATTTTGTGGTGGTTGGAACTACTTCTAGGCGAACCATAGGTATAAGTTTTTTGCAAACCGTGCATATTCCATAAGTTCCTTTATCTATACGGTCAAGGGCATCTTCTAATTGCACCAAATATTTGCTATCTCTCTCTGCAAGATTTAGATTCATGGTTAAATTGGCATAATCTGAAGCTGCTTCTGCGGGGTGATTTGCATAAGAAGACAGTTCTGAGCCGGTTTCCCTTTGATTTTCCATAATGGAAGATTTTTCGCGATAGCGAAGTTCCTCTAAAAGAGTATTATATTTTTCTGTGATAAGCTCTTTAAAACGCTCTAATTCTGTTTTGCTCAAAGTTTCCATAAGGCTAAAAGTAGATATTTTTTTGGAAAAAAGTAAAAAAAAGAAAAAAAAATTAAATTTCAGGTACTTTTTTCCCTTTTTTTACGTCTAATAGGTATGGAAGAGAAAAAATTATTGCCGCGAGAGAGGATTTTTGCCGGAGAACTCTCAAAATTGAGCGTAGAAGAGCTGATTTGCGTTATTTTGGGCAGGGGAACCGCCAAAAAGAGCGTTTTTGAGCTTTCAAAGGAAATTGCAGGTCTTTTGGAGAAAAAATCCAGAATGCCCTCAATGGAGGAACTTTTGAAGGTTAAGGGGCTTGGGCTTGCAAAATCTGCCCAAATACTGGCCTGCCTAGAGCTTTCAGGGCGTTTTATGCTTGGAACACGTGATGAAGCCATAAGCAGCCCTGCAGAGCTTATGCCCCTGCTTTCATTTTTGAAGCATTCAAATCAAGAAAATTTTGTTTTGATAACCTTGAACGGAGGCAACAAAGTGATAGATATCCACAGCATAACCGTTGGAACGGCAAATTCAGCCCCCATACACCCAAGAGAGGCTTTTGCCCCTGCAATAGAAGATAGAGCCGTAGCAGTGGTTTTTGCCCATAACCACCCTTCTGGTAGTCACGAGCCTAGCATGGAAGACCTAATTTTAACCCAAAAATTGTGCAAAGCAGGTAACATACTGCAAATCCCAGTGTTAGACCATTTGGTGATAAGTTCTTCTGGTTTTACAAGCATAAAAAGCAAATGGAGAGAGTATTTTGAGTGAGCCTCTACCAGAGGCTCTAATTTTTTTCCCAAGCCTTGACATGAGGCTCTAATTTTTCTATATATTGTGTATTGTTTAAACTTAGACCCAATATCTAGTAGGAGTAAAGATGTTACCGTTGAATTTAACCCCCAATGCTGTTAAGGTGCTGGAAAGCCGTTACTTGCATAAAGACGAAAAAGGCAAATTGACCGAAACGCCAGAAGATCTGTTTTTAAGAGTTGCAAAAGCCGTAGCCTCTGCCGAAGCTCTTTACAGCAATAGCCCCGGAATAGTAGAGGAATACACCGAAAAATTCTACGATTTGATGGCGAGCGGACGCTTTTTGCCAAATAGCCCCACCCTTATGAGCGCAGGTCGTGGCGGAGAAGGAATGCTCTCTGCCTGCTTTGTTTTGCCCATAGAAGATTCCATAGATGGTATTTTCAGCACCGTCAAAGCCACCGCAATGATTCAAAAAGCAGGTGGAGGCACGGGGTTTTCTTTTGACAAGCTTAGACCCACTGGTGATTACATAAAATCCAGCGGAGGAACAACCAGCGGGCCAATTAGCTTTTGGAGAGTGCTTTCCGAAGCCACAAATGCCATTCAGCAGGGGGCATTCCGGCGCGGCGCAAATATGGGCATGATGAGCATCACCCACCCAGACATAATAACCTTCATTTTCGCAAAGCAAGATTTGAAAGCCTTTACGAATTTCAATATATCCGTGAAAATGCCAGATTCATGGATGCAGGCATACAAAGAAAATCCAAACGGGGCGCACGAGGTTTATAACCCACGCAACAAAAATGGATATGTGATTCCAAAGCAGCTTATACCTGGCAAATACGATATTTCAAAACTATTTAAATTGGAAGATTACAATGCCCTACCAGAAATAGAACGCCCAGAAGTTTGGACAAAGCGCGAGGTTTTCAGAGTTATAGTAGATTGCGCTTGGCAAACGGGCGAACCGGGGCTTATTTTTATAGATGCCATAAATAGGGCAAATCCAACGCCAAACATTGGCGAAATAGAGGCAACCAATCCTTGCGGCGAACAACCGCTTTTGCCTTATGAGGCTTGTAATCTAGGTTCCATAAACATATCTGCCTTTGTATATAAAGACGATGATGGCAAGGTTGAAGTTATGCGCGAGGCTCTTGTTGAAACAATTCATTTGGCAACACGTTTTTTAGACAACATAATAGATGTGAACAAATACCCAATACAAGAAATTGACACAATGTGCAAAGGAAATCGGAAAATTGGGCTTGGAATAATGGGTTTTGCAGATGCTCTTTACAAACAGGAACTTCCATACAACAGTGAGCATGGAATTTCTCTCGGCGAGCGAATTATGCAGGTGATTAATGAGGAATCTCACAACGCATCTGAAATGCTCGCGAGTGAGCGCGGCAAATTCCCTAATTGGGCAGGTTCCGTGTGGGATACAGTTCAAAAACGCCCAATGCGAAATTCAGCAACCACAACTGTTGCACCAACCGGAACGGTTTCTATTATAGCAAACTGCTCCGGCGGAATTGAGCCTATGTTCAGCCTTGCGTTTTTCCGCAATGTTTTAGACGGAGAGCGGCTTGTTGAAATAAATCCCGTGTTTGAAGAAGTTGCAAAGAATAAAAATTTTTACAGCCAAGAATTGCTGGAAAAAGTCGCGGAAAATGGGACTTTAACGCATATTAATGATATTCCTGAAGATGTTCGCAAGGTATTTGTTTGTTCCCACGATATTGCACCAGAATGGCACGTTAAAATGCAAGCCGCATTCCAAAAAAATTGCGACAGCTCAATTTCAAAAACAATAAATTTACCCCACGATGCCACACCAGAAGATGTTGAAAATATTTATATGTTAGCTTGGTCGCTAAAATGTAAAGGCGTTACGGTTTATAGAGATGGTTGCCGCGAAAATCAGCCAATGGCACTTTCAAAAGCAGAAGCTAACCAAACAGAAAAAGTAGTAGAAAAAAGACGCGACCCAAGCGAATATAAAATTCGCAAACCAATTAAAACCCCAACTATGTTACCCGCTGTACGTATGCGGCAAACAACACCTTTTGGGCACATGCACATAGCGGTTACAGTGGACCCAATCACCGGAAAAGAAATGGAAATTTTTGCACAGCTTGGCAAAGCTGGAGATGTTGCTTCTTCTGATTTAGAGGCAATAAGCCGCATGGTGAGCCTATACTTGCGCATTGGCGGTTCATTAGAAGATATAATTGAACAGTTAGAAGGCATTGGAAGCCACATGGCAATTCCATCTAAAGATGGCAAAGTTATAAGCCTTGCAGATGCACTTGGAAAAAGTCTGCGCCGCTATAATCTGGCAAAACGCACTTATGGGTTAACCAATATTTTAACAGGCAAAATAAACTTTGACGAATTGCCAACATTAAAAGATTTGGAGCAACAAGACAGTTCCATTATACTGGATACAGGAAATCAGTCTAAATCTCTGGTTGAAGCAGCGGCAACAACAGATTCCAATCTTTACAAGGCAAAATGCCCCGAATGCAACAGAGTTCTGTCTTTTATTGAGGGATGCGTAAAATGCACAGGTTGCGGATACAGCAAGTGTTAATGTTTTTATTTTTGCTGCTTGCAACTGTTTCTTTTGCAGCCAATCCTTTTTTGGATTCCTTAGTTGCATACACACAGACCATTGCTCCAAGCGCAAAACTAGGTATTGCTGTTCGTTCTGTTAAAACAGATTCCATTGTTTACAGCTACAATGGAAACGAATGGTTTGTGCCAGCTTCCACAATGAAACTCCTCATAACAGCCGCTGCCCTGCAAAAACTCCCTTTGAACTACGCACCAAAAACAATAATTCACCTAGAAGGAATTAAAAAGCAAAATGCTTTCTCCGGTGTGATTAGAATAGAAGGCAGGGGCGATCCAAATATATCTGCAAGATACTATCCAGATGCTCTCTATGTTCTTGACAATTTAGCAGATTCTCTAAAAAGCAAAGGCCTAGACACACTATATGGCATTTTAGACTTAGACACTTCTTTTTTCAAAGGCCCAAGAAAACCAGAGGAATGGCGTAAAAAGTTTTTTGACTCTTGGTATGGAGCAGAAATTTCTCCGCTTTCTTTTAACGACAACTGCGCTTTATTTGAAATAAGACCAGGGGCAAAAGACGGAGAGCCTGCACAAATAACCGTTGTTCCAGATATTGGCTACGTTAAAATAAAAAATGAAGTAAAAACCGCAGGCAAGGGAGCAAGATATAAATACGCAATGGATCCGGTGAATCCAGAAATTACCTTTAGCGGAACCATAGGTTCAAAAGTTTCTGCTGCCACTGTTGTGCTACCTATTCGCAACCCGCCAGCTTATTTTAAAATGGCTTTTTTAAAAAGCCTTGAAAATTCTGGCATTGTTTATGTAGAAAACAAAGCGGTGTATAAAGGCAAAGCGATAGACAGCATTACTTATTCAGGACCTCCGCTAAAAAGCCTGCTAGATGAAATAAACCAAAGAAGCCAAAACTTGCACGCAGAAATGCTGCTCCGCGATTTAGGGCAATACGAAAGAAAGGAAGGAAGCACAGCAAGCGGAATTTTAAGCGAAAAGCAATTTTTGAACCAAGCAGGACTTCCGGTAGCAGATTTCAAAATGGTTGACGGCAGTGGTCTTTCAATTCAAAATTCATTAAAACCAAATTCCCTAACCAGACTTTTAACCTACATGAAAAAGCAAGAAAAAGGCGACATATATTTTGCCTCTCTTGCAATTCCAGGAATTTCTGGCTCTGCCAAGCGATTGCATGTGGAATACAAAGACAAAATAAGATTCAAAACAGGTTTTATAGAAGGCGTTCACGGACTTGCTGGCTACATAGCCGCAGATAACGATACCCTAGCTTTTGCGCTTTATTTGAACAAGGCAGAAAGAGTAAAAGAAGATTTAGCCCGCAATCTCTTAGACTCTTTGGCAGGCCGCATAGCAAAACAACACAACAGTGAAGCTGTGCATCTGGAAGAGGGAAAAATTATATGGCAGGGCGCAGCAGAAATAAAAAACTTAAACGAGCGCATAAATTATTTTTCAAACAAGCTAAAAGGTAAACCGTATTATTTAGGACCTATGGGAGAGGGACTCTCAATTTATCCGAGCTATAAACCAAGGGTGAACTTTAGCGAAATGGATTGCATAACATATCTTGAACACGCTCTGGCTTTGGCATACTCAAAAAACTATAATGATTTTTTTGATATTTTGCAAAATATACGCTATAAAAATGGAGTTATAAATTACAAAACAAGAAATCATTTTTTGGTTGCAGATTGGCTTGTAAATAATGGATATGTTACCGGATTTGGGGGGTGGGGGCTTGGGTTAGAAGAAACTTTTGAAAAGGAAATTGATAAAAAGAAATTTTTCTCAGATCCAAGTGTGGATAATCCAAAAGTAAACATTATGCATTTGCCAAAAGCAAAAGCCATTATTTATGCAGATACAGCAAAATTTGAGAGAGACACTATTTTTGGTCTTGCCATTTTAAGCGATTTGCCAGGCTTAGATGCCGCTCATGTAGGCTTTGCAATTGGAAGCAGCAAAAAAAAGGGCTTGATGTTTCGCCACGCCTCGCAATTAAAAGGAAAAATTATAGAGCAGCCATTATCGGAATTTTTGAAAACCACAAAAATCAAAACTCCAGGCATAGCCTTTTTTGGATTTGATTCAACTCTTGAGGTGAGAAACAAGGAATTCGAAAATATCTTCTTTAGACCGGGCGGCATTTATTAAAACGCAAGTTTCTGGATTTTCCTTTGCTATTGTCAAATATCCCTGACGAACCCGCTCAAAAAAATCATCTTGTTCCTGCTCAATGCGGTCTTTATTGACAGCATTTTTTAAAAGCCTTTCTTTGCTTAAAGAAACTGGTATATCAAAAATAAATGTTTTGTTCGGGAAAAAAACTCCGCAAGTCATGCAGAGCAAATTCTTTACCATTTCTATATCCAATCCCCTGCCAAAACCTTGATATGCAAGGGTGCTGTAAGCAAAGCGGTCTGCCAAAACTACATAGCCTTTTCTGAGAGCTGGCTTAACCACTTCGTGTATCAATTGCGCTCGCGCAGCACTATATAAAAACAATTCGGCCATATCGTTCATTTTGTCTTTATATCCAGTATTCAATATCACTTGCCGAATAGCCTCAGAAATCTCTGTTCCGCCCGGCTCTCTTATTCGCAAAACCTTAAATCCCTCTTTTTCCAAAAAATCGCCCAAAGCAGCAACTTGTGTGCTTTTTCCGCAACCATCTATGCCTTCTAAACAAATAAATCTATCCACAGTTAAAAGATAGAAAAATAACTCCACTCCCCTGCTTTGAGTTCGCCTAACTCATACTCCCCTATTTTGCTCCGATGCAAAGCTATAACCTTGTTCCCAACAGCGGCAAACATTCTCTTAACCTGATGATAAAGCCCGCCTTTTATAGTTATTTCTGCCGTATTCTCTGCTATGAGTTTTAATTCAACTGCCGAACAAGGTTTTTTTTCCCCTCTGAGTTCAACTCCTCCCAAAAGTTTTTTCTGCATTTCTTCGTTCAAGGATTCGGCAAGTGTTGCCACATAAGTTTTTGCAAATCCTTTTTTAGGGTGCTCAATTTTGTGTATGAACTGCCCATCGTTAGAAAGCAAAAGCAATCCAGTGGTATCGTAATCCAACCTGCCCGCGCATTGCAAGCCTTGTTTCACAAGTTCGCGCGGAAACAAGGCGAACACCGATTCGTGGCTTGTGGGCGCATGGCTACATTCATAGCCAAAAGGCTTGTGGAGTTTTATGTATATTTGTGGCATCAACGACTGTTAGCCTCAACATCTAAAAAGCTGTCCACGTAGCAATTATCTGATTTCTGCTCATAAGGAAGAAGATAGAAATTTCTATATTTACCCCAATGACCATCAGCAAACAAACCCTATTCGGCAATTTGGATTTTGGTGAAATAGAATCCAAAGGCTTTAACGAAGCCGAAGTCCGTGCAGTTATAATAGACCCCATACTGAAAGAGCTTGGATTTAGCCACGAAAATATAATGCGCGAAAAAGCCCTTAAAAGCCCATTTCTGAAAATCGGCAGCAAAAAAAGAGCGGTGAATTTAATTCCCGATTATGCGCTGAAGGTAGAGAACAGTTTCGCTTGGGTTTTGGATGCAAAAGCGTCAAATCAAAAAATAATCAATAGCGACCATGTGGAACAAGTTTATAGCTATGCTACCCATCCCGAAATCCGTAGCAATTATTTTGCATTGTGCAACGGTTTGGAGTTTGCTTGCTTTAGAACAACAGATACAGAAAAGCCTGTTCTATATTTTCACGTTTCCGAAATTGACAAGCATTGGCAGGCATTGCAGAACCTGCTTTCCATAAATTCCTTTCAAATCGGAAAAATCATTGTTCCCGAAAATCCCACCGAGACACCAAAAGCCGATTTTGATTATGCAAAAAGACCGCTTTTGAAAGAAATACCAGTTAAAAAACAAGCGA
>Ga0268262_10007280_pt1 | contig 10381 bp, 10 predicted proteins | sample TergutNc150P3_FD_190354 | JGI IMG/M metagenome (GOLD analysis project Ga0268262, IMG submission 190354) | Nasutitermes corniger P3 segment gut microbial community from laboratory colony in Florida, USA - Nc150 P3 (SPAdes) (version 2) | ecosystem: Host-associated > Arthropoda: Insects >...
CGGCGCAAGTCGAAATTCCAGCAATTGTTCTTCGCCCCGGTTAACAAATTGCAATGAAACTGTTTTGGTATCCCAGGGCAGTTCAATGAAGCCCTCGGGGTTTTCGTAAGCCCGGCCGTTCACTGTAACGCGGTCAAAGCGTTCGACAACCAACCGCAGGTTACGGGCGCCGGGAAAGATAAAAGGCTGCGACCCTTGAACAAAAATAAAGATAACAATGGCTCCCAGAGCGGCGGCCCCCGTAAAGGAGACTAGTCTGAAGAGCCACGCAAAGATATTATCTGTTAAGCGCCGCGAAAAGATCACCTTATTACTTTACAGGAATCCAGCTTTTCTTGACAATGCTCTGCCCCGCGCTGTTCATGCTCCAATCCACAAAGTCTTTGGTTTCCGCGTTGAGGGGAGCGCCTTTTTTGGTTACAAGGATAAAGGGGCGGGCAATTTTGTAGGAGCCTGATACCACATTGGCATTACTCGGAGCAACGCCGCCGACATTCAGGGGCTTTACGGTATTATCCAGTGAACCAAGCGAGATATAACCGATAGCGTCGGCGTTGCGTGATACCTCGGCCTTGATTGCGCCCGTACCGTCAAACTCGATTGCACCCTTGACCAGTTGATCCTGAAACCTGAGCAATTCCTCAAAAGCGACCCTTGTCCCTGAACCGGGTTCCCTTGAGATTACCGCGATACCGCCGGTTTTATTGTTTGCCGCAGCCCCAAGCTGTTCCCAGCGTGTAATTTTTCCGGTGTAAATATCCTTAATCTGCTCCATGCTCAGGCTGGCAACGGGGTTGGCGTTATTCAGGATTACAGCGATACCGTCAATGGCTATAACCAGCGCGTCAAGCCCCTGCCCGATTTCCGCAGGTGTCAATTCCCGGCTGGACATTCCAAGCTCGTAAGTCCCCGCAGCCGCGCCCTTAATCCCGTCGCCGGAACCGGTAGCGCTTACGGTAAATTTCACATTACTGTGGGATTTTTGGTATTCCGCGATAAGCAATTCCATGAGCGGGTTCACCGAGGTGGACCCCCCAATGGCTATTGTATACGCCGCCGCCGGCTGCCGGGCCTCTCTGCTGCCCCCCGCGAAAGCGATACCCGCAATTAAAACCATCACCGATAAAACAAGCCAAAATTTTTTCATAAAATGCTCCTTGATAAAAAGATGCCTTAATGGTGACAGTTTAATTATTAGCTGATGATTATAGATTTGTTAAAAATTGGTTAAATTTTCAGGGTAATGAAATCTTAAGGAATGCGCCGAATCTTTTCACTTCTCACTTGTTATGCTATCTTAAATCAAGGAGAAAATATGCCGCAATCACAAACCATGACCCTTGACGAAAAATTAGCTCTCTCAGACAAAGTTGCTACATTATGGCAATCAGGAGACAAAGAAGGATTTAGCCGCCTTATAAGGTCAATGCCTATGCCGCCATATTTGGCAAAAATTTACAAAGAAAAAGTTGGTGTAAAGCAACTTATAGAAAGTGGCTGGAATTTATCAGAAGCGGAGGCAGAGTTTGGTCCCGGTTGGCTTGATAAATAGTATAGAAAAAACTATTCCCCATGATAGAAAATACCGTATAAAAGGCTACCCAATGGACTCCTTTCATATTGCCATTAAAGGGCATAAGGGACGGTTGCAGAACATACTAAAAACCCCCGGATTAGACCCCATAGAAAAAGCCCTGTTAAAACAGCGGCTTGACACACTCTCTGCTGGTCAGGATGGGTATATGGAAATGCAGAGAAAAGCACTTATAAACTAAAACGGTGCCTGTCACTTGTGCGTTAACTCTTTACCGTGCTGTTGACAATCAAGAAATACTGAATATATAATTTTATATGGACAATTTTGCGGAAAGAATAAATATAATAAAGGAAGCTATTCTAAAAAATGTACCTGCAAAATCTATCTATTTATTTGGTTCTTATGCCTATGGAACGCCGACAGACAAAAGCGATATAGATATTTATACCGTTATTCCTGATAATATTGCAAGTATTTCGGAAATTTATACAAAAATAATGGTCGATTTAAGCATCAGAAAGATATTTTTTGTTGATTTATTGTTAAATAGGGAAAGTGTATTTAATACAAGAAAAACAGAGAACATTCTTGAAGAAACAATTTGCCGGAAAGGTAAAATAATCTATGAAAATTAAAGATGTAGTAGAATGGATACAAATTGCTGATGATGATATTTATTCTGCCCAATTATTAAATGAGGCTGTTCGTAAACCTTATGAGATTATATGTTATCATTGCGCTCAAGCAGCAGAAAAATATTTAAAAGGTTATTTGGCTTATAATGACATTACAACGCCGAAAACACATAATCTGCTTCTTCTGCATGAACTCTGCGCTGAAAAAGATAATACTTTTGAAAATATTAGGACTGAATGTAGCTTATTGAATAGATTCACTAATGAAATACGTTATCCTCACAGAATAGAAATTAAGGAAGATGATGTAAAATATTCTCTGAATGCGGTAGAACGTATTAAAAATATTGAGCCTATGAAGAAATTAAGGGATTCTATTAACACATAGTCAGTGTGTCAAAATGACACACTTTTTTGTCTCAAATAGCTATTTTCTTCAAAAGCCACTATATCATATATGTATTATATGTTATAAAGCAGGGGCTTGTTAATTACTTATTAATTCCATTAGAAATTGGTTTAGTATCTTGTTATATCTATATAAATAGTTTAGTATTATAGTAGAGATAGTATAGGAAAGTAAAGGGTACGGAAAGGATACCAACAGCCGTTGGCTGTGCCTTTCCCAAAAGGTAAGGAGGATTAAGAAATGAAGAAGTTTTTAGTATTAGCGGTGCTAATTTTGGCAAGCGCCGCGGTTGTTTTTGCACAGGCGATGCCTGGTTGGGAATCACCTCAATCTGCGGCAACTCAGGGAAGATACCGCAGCGCGGCGGATAATTTTATCAGACCGGACGCTCATACCGGCGTGAGTTTTGACAAGTTTTACGCGATGACGTCATTTGCGAATCCCGGCAGGGCCCAGCTTGGATACGCCGCCAAAATTGGCGGTTTGTATTTAGGCCTGGCCTACGGCGGCAGTTTCTGGGCTGGTTATACACCGCTTAATTATACGGAAGACAAAGCGTCTTGGCCTGGTGGTTCAGATAAAACTTTCAAAACTTATGACAGCATTGACTTTGGCTCCGGCACCCCCGAAAACAGGTTTGCGATCCTTCTCGGAGGGGGGGATATGGGCTTCCGGTTTACATTTTCATCAGTTGGCCATGAATTGATAAGTTTAAAAGACGATTTTGCGGTGGCATCTTCAGGTTACTACAAGAGCTATGAAGCGGAGAGGGGCGCCATTACCCCCCAGCTTGCATGGTCAATGACCAAGGGCCTTACAGGAAACGGAATTCAACCCTGGGCGACGTTAGATTTGGGTTTTGTCAAAAATTACAGTAAGGCTGAAATCTATGATAATACCGGCAAATCCAACGGCGTTAATGTCAGATATTCTGCAAACTATGTTGAACCGAAATTATCACTGGGGCTTGGCGGGCTTATAGTCTACAAGAATGACAGTAACTTTAGGGTTACGGCGGATTTGGACTATGATCTTCTTTTGAGGCTCTATGAGAATGAGTACAGCTATGTGGATAGTAGTGGCGACTATAAAACCAAAAAAATCAAGGGGGATTTTAATGGTACTACATTTACGGAAAAAACCTACCATGACCATCTAATTACTCCTTCTCTCGCCGCACAATGGAGCGGCGGTCCCCTTGCCGTCAGGTTAAAACTTAACTTGGGTGTACCCTTAACTGGCGCTGAAAACACAGTTGTAACACTAAAAACAGACGGCAGCGGCGATTTTGCTGATGGCAGTAAGAAAGCGAGCAGCTTCACTGTTGGGTTTAATCCCAATTTACGGCTTGCCGCGCAGTGGAAGATTCATCCCAAATTTACTTTGAATGCAGGCGGACGGATAAATTTCTACACTGGCAGCCAAACAACGGCGACCATAGAGGACAACGATAATTATAAAAAAGTTACTGAACCAACCGGGAGAACTAATAATATATTGAACGCCGGCCTTACCTTCCTTCCTACGGACAATTTGACGTTTGAAGTAAGTACTGGTATTATCAATGGCAACATTAACGTGTTTGATACTAACCCAGGCGGTCTGCTCAACTTTACCAACTTCCTGGTCGGGTTGAAGTTCTAACACCAAAGTTTAATTGTCTCTCAAAGGCTGTCCTGCGGGGCGGCCTTTTTTTATGCGGCGTTACTACCATTTCTTTGGTTCAAAACCTTCAGGCGGCGGTATAAGATGAACAGATTCCCCCGTTAGTTCAAGAACAAAAAAACCTGATTTATACGCGTATTCTTTTACATTGGGATCGACAAGCCCGCCCGCCATTGCCCCCAAAAGCTGTTTGTCGCCTATTATTTCAGGCGGATATTTGCGGATAAGCTGCATCCGTTTTATATGTTCATCGACATCTTTCATTTTGTCAAGTTCATGTTTTACCTCAACTGCCATACACATAACGGTATTAACAAGCAAAATGTCTATATCCGTCCTTACGACGCTTTTTTCATCGTAAAGAGGAAGCCGCCGATAGGCGCGTTTAAGGTCATAGTAAGGAAATTTTTCCCATAATCGGGCGGCGATAAGCGTCTCGATCAATTCCCCCAGGGAACGGTTCAATCCGCCAACATTGGCAGTTACCCGGTCAACTCTTTCTATCATTCTGTTAAACTTTTCTTCATCGAAGGTGCCAACTCTTTCCGACATTTTGTTGACATTTCTCTCCAATTCCATTAAAGCTGCCCAAACAGTTTCAAAATTAAGAGTTTTTCCCCATTCCGCCGCTTCTTGAGCCGTCATTTGCGCCATAAACAGCCTCCTGATTGCCGTATACTTGAGATAAGCGGCGTTTTAATGTCGCTTATCGGATAAGTATCTGCCGTTTTAATGGCAGATACTTTTAATATATGGTAGTGGCAGTAAAAAAACAAGTAAAAAATACGCTACAGCTTTAACCACGGCATTGCCCTGCTTTCAACAAAAAGGCTGCTGCTTATCGGGCTGCGGACAGGGATGATCATTACAGGCTGCTGTAACTCATCATCTTCCGTCTCCGCCTGCAGGGACTGGTCAAGAAGCAGAACGCCAAAATTGCTAATTATGCTTGCCGTGTCGCTGATGAAGTTTGCCGCGTCCTTCAGCTTGGACAATGAAAAAGAATAAACCGGGTGGGTAAGCGGAAAATCCTGGTAATCCAGAGGGGCGCTGCCTTCAATTATTGCTATCGCTATCGGGCCGGATGCTAAACGCTCGGCGTCAAAAATTGCCTGGTATGGATTTTTCCCCTCGCCGTAATCCAACGAAGGGTACTTCAAGGCATTGCCGCTGACAAGGTACAGGACAGGGAGATTGGCGGAGGGCAACGATTTCGTAAGTTTTACAGTCTTTGGCAAAAAACCCGGAAGGCGGTCAACAATATCCATCAAATTGCGAATCGATGAAGCCCCGGAAACATCGGACGATTTTGCCTGGTACGAAGACCACAAGCGGCTTTCAACAGCGATAATTCCCAACAGATTATTGTTTGAGGCAAATACGCCCTTATCATTCAGGTAGGCAAGCGCGGAACCGCCGGCGCCGTATCCGACAAGCAGGATCGGCGGCAGTTCGTCATTACCTGTTCCGCCGGACAAATCATAAATACGGGGCAGCAGGTATTCAATATCGGCCTGCCGCTCGGCTTCCATCGACTTACCCCTGTTATTTGCGGAAACAAGCCTGGTACCCATTATGGAAGTATACAGGTAGCCCGGCATCTTTGCCAGCAAGGATAAATGCTTCTTGCCGTTTTCATCAATAAACGGCAAGTCAAAATCTTTTCGGGAATAGGTGACAACCGTATAGCCTTTGTTTTCCAGCTCCGAGCATACCAGTTTCATGGAAGCGGAAGCCCCTATTTCCGGCGGTACAAGAAAAATAATTGGACGGACAGTCTGGCCGAGGCCGGTTTGAATGGGGCCGTAAATCTGCAAGCAATAATTTTTGCCAATGCCGGGGATTTTTATCAGTTTTGCCGGCTCTGTTTCCGTTTTCGGATAGCTGCCGGTCCGGGGCGAAAAGGCAAACATGGTAAAAACCGCCGCACTCAGCAGAATAGACGCCAATACGGTAAGCGCAATGCTTCTGTCACGAAAAGCGTCGCTGGGCTGCGATCTGATGCTGGAAATGATGGAACCCGAAGCGGCGGTGGTATAAATCAGGGCGAATAGCAGTATAGGCAGACATTCAGGGCGGAACCCGTAAGCGGGAAAAATCCCCACTGTTATGAGCAGGGCGAAAAGAGGCAGCCAAACCAGCCCGTCCAGGGGCCAGAGCGATCTAACAAGGGGCCTGAACAAAGGCAAGACAAGGAAGAGACAAACAAGCGCTTCGGGCATCCACAATTCACTCATTGCCATATAAAATACTATATGTTATTGTAGGCAAAGGGTATATACCCAAAAGGCTTTTATGAAAAAATTTGTTGTAGATGAAACCAAAATAGAGAAAGCCATCCTGTCAGGGATCCCTTTTACTGTAACCACATTCACCATGCCGCGTGCAATGGAAATCTATATTGAAGAAGTCATAACCTTTTTTCTAAAATACGCCGGAAAAGAAAACCTCAAAGATTACATTATTTACAGCGTCCTGGAGCTTGCCTCCAACGCGAAAAAAGCCAATACCAAACGGGTATATTTTGCTGAACGCGGTTTGGATATTTCCAATGATGATGACTACACGATAGGGATGGAAAATTTCAAAGAGAACATGCTGGACAATGCCGCCTATTTCCTTCAGTTGCAGAAGGAAAGGGGCTTGTATATAAGGCTGAGATTGCAGATGAGGGATGACATTATTGAAATAGAGATTCGCAACAATGCCGCCGCTACCGGCGCCGAGTTGTTCCGCATCTACGACCGGCTGGCCCTCTCGCGGCAGTACCAAAGCCTTGAGGAGGTATTTTCCCGGATACTTGATGATTCAGAAGGCGCGGGATTGGGGCTTATCATCCTCATACTGATGCTGAAAAAAATGGGCCTTGACGAAGACTGCTTTGACATACGCAGCAATGAAAAAGAGACTGTTGCGCGTATAACAATACCTATGGATCAGGTTAATGTTGAAAATATTTCCGAGCTTTCCCAGGCAATTGTCAATAATATAGATTCCCTTCCCGAGTTTCCGGAAAACATCATGGAGATTCAGCGGCTTCTCAACGCGCCAAATACCAACATCAGCACCATTGCGCGGCAGTTGGCAATGGATCCCGTGCTTACTGCGGATCTGCTCAGAATAGTAAACTCCGCGCAGTATATGCTGGTTAAGCGGATAGACAATATAGCCGAAGCTGTGATATTGGTTGGTATTCGGGGCATAAAAAATTTGCTGTATTCCTACGGGTCCCAGTTGATCCTTGGCAGCGACTCGGCGGAGAAAAAGGAATTATGGGAGCATAGTTATAAAACAGCGTTTTATGCCTATAGCCTTATAGATAAATTCAAGCGGAATATAATCCTTCTTGATTTTGCCTATGTAAGCGGCATTCTGCATGATATAGGAAAAATAATTTTTTCAAATGTCCACCCTGAATTGTTGAACAAAATCCGTAATTTTTGCGCTGAAAGGAAGATCCCCAACACCGCCCTTGAGCATCTTTCCGCCGGAATGAACCACGCGGGCATAGGCGCCCTTATCGCGGAAAAATGGAATTTTCCTGAAAATATGGTAGCGGCTATACGTTACCACCACAATCCCTCGGCGGCCCCCGAAGACTGCCGTACTCTGGTAGACAGCGTTTATCTGGCGGATATGCTCTGCGAGTACGAAAAAGGCAATGTCGTCTTTGAACAATTTGAAACTGCCCCTCTGAAAAACTTTGGCATTACCACCGAACAGCAGTTGGACGAGCTGCTTAAACAGCTTACCGCCCGTTTGGAAAAAGCAAAAGAGGAACAGGAAAAAACCGCTTAATGGGCGATACTGGATTTGAACCAGTGACTTCTACCGTGTGAAGGTAGCACTCTCCCGCTGAGTTAATCACCCCCACTAATAAATTACCATTCTATTCGGATATTTGTCAACTGTATTTGGGGCTTGTTCTCGATCCATAAAATATTAGTTTTTTTTGAAATGCATGTGTATATTTTTATATACACATAACTGTTTTTTATTATGATTTTCCAAATTTTCCCTATTGACTTTTTTTGATTTTTTTAGAAAATTTAAGCTGTATATTACGAAATTTGCAGCTTTTTGTAAATTTTGTATATTTTTCCCCAAAAGGTTAAAGTTGGCACGGAATTTGCTATGAATAATGTGGTGAATGATGTAATTATAGAAAAAAGTCCCGTTTTTCCTCTACCCGTTGCCGCCGGACGTGTTGCTGGTCCGGCGGCTTTTTTTGCTGAGGCCAAAACCGAAGCGGTAAGGAAAGCTATTCACTTTTTAATTGCGCTCAGTCCGGGCATGGCTGCCATCAATTATACCCTTACGGTGCTGGCATTAATGGCCGGTGTTCTGGGGTATACCGTTATGGAAACACTGCGGCTTTCGGGGGTAAAAATCCCGGTGGTTTCAGCGCTTACCGCAATGGCTTCCCGCCCAAGGGATATTGGAATTTTTGTGCTTGGCCCTGTAACCCTGGGGCTTGGCGCTCTTTTGACGTTGCTTTTGTTCCCTTCTCCGGCGGCCTGTATTGGTATTTACGCGCTTGCGTTTGGCGACGGGTTTGCCGGGCTTATCGGTAAATTGTTTGGCAGGATTCGCCCCGCGTTTCTTTTAGGCAAAAGCCTGGAAGGTTCCGCCGCCTGTTTTGCCGCGACTTTCATCTCTGCCTGGTTGGTTTCGCATAATCTCGTCATTGCTGTAGCGGCGGCCATTACCGCGACGGCTGTGGAAGCCCTGCCCCTGGAAGATTATGACAACATCTCCCTGCCCCTGATTGTGGGTGTTGTTGTCCAGCAGATTAAGTTTTGATGTAAATTCAAATAAGCTATGTCCAATAGCCCTCAATGGTTTACCTTTCACTTGGCAGGGCGTTAAATCGGTATTATACTTACCTTATGAATGTACAATTCTATTCTCTTGGCGCTGCGGAAGAAGTAACCGGCTCCAAGCATGTCATCGAAATTGACGGGGAAAGTTATCTTATTGACTGCGGGTCTTTTCAGGGTTCCCGCGCTGAAGCTGACAGGAAAAACCGGAATTTCGGCATTGAAGCCGACCGTATCAACAGCGTAATCCTGACGCACGGCCACCTTGACCATTGCGGGCTGCTGCCGCTCCTGGTCAAGAGGGGCTACAAGGGCAATATTTACGCGACCCCCGCAAGCAGGGACATCGCAAGCCTTATCATGATGGATTCGGCGCATATACAGGCCAATGACGCGGAGTATCTGCGTAAAGAGTCCCATAAAAAGGGTGAAAAATTTGACTGGACTCCCCTTTACACGGAAGCGGACGCAATCGCCGCGACAAACCAGACTGTCGGGGTATCGTATAACAGGCCGATACACATCGGCGAAGGGGTAACGCTGGAATTTTTCGACGCGGGGCACATACTCGGTTCGGCGATGGCGTATATAACGATTAAGCGGGGCGGTAAGGAGCTGCGTATTCTTGCCACAGGCGATCTTGGCCGCAAAGGCAAGCCTATAATCCGCAACCCCTCGATTCCGGCCCCCGCCCCGGACTACATTATTGTGGAAAGCACCTACGGCGACCGCCGCCATGACAAAACCAGCGACGCTACGGAAAAGCTGGCGGAGATGGCAAAACGCGCCGTGGAGACCGGGGGAAGGATTATCATCCCCTCGTTTGCAATTGAGCGCACACAGGAACTAGTATATTATTTCCACCTGCTTGTTGACGATGGGGTAATACCGGAAATTCCGATCTATGTGGATTCCCCGATGGCGACTAACGCGACAACAATTTTTCAGGTACACCCCGAATGTTACGACGAGGAAATAAAGAATGCTTTTATCAAGCACCACAAAAACCCCTTTGGGTTTAACAACCTCCACTTTACTACCAGCGTTCAGGAATCCAAGGCCCTGAACGACGAAAAAGGCCCTCTTATCATCATCTCCGCGGACGGTATGTGCGAGGCCGGACGTATCCAGCACCACCTGATCCACAGCATACAGGACCCCAATACAACAATTCTTCTCGTGGGTTACATGGCGGAAAACACGCTTGGCCGCCGCATACGCAACCGCGAAGGCGAGGTAAAAATCCACGGGATGTGGCTCAAGCTAAAGGCCCATGTCGAGGAGATAAACGCGTTCAGCGCCCACGCGGATTATG
>Ga0268262_10007281_pt1 | contig 10379 bp, 8 predicted proteins | sample TergutNc150P3_FD_190354 | JGI IMG/M metagenome (GOLD analysis project Ga0268262, IMG submission 190354) | Nasutitermes corniger P3 segment gut microbial community from laboratory colony in Florida, USA - Nc150 P3 (SPAdes) (version 2) | ecosystem: Host-associated > Arthropoda: Insects > Digestive...
CTAACACCGCCCCTATAACCATCGCGCCAAGCTGCACACCGCCGACTGTGATAACGGGAATAAGTGTATTTTTAAAACAATGCGTCATAACGATACGGCTGAAAGGCGTTCCCTTGGCGCTTAACGCGAGGGCGTAGTTGGATTTAAATTCCACAATCATACGGTCGCGGATTATCCGTCCTATCAGGGCTACCATGTTAAGGCTCAAGGCAAAAGCGGGCAGGCACAGATAATACAAATTTTCTATAAAACCGTTTCCCGCTCCGAACGCCGGAAATAACTTAAGTTTTAAGACAAAAATCAACATTAATAAAATGGCGTTTAAAAAAACAGGCGAGGAAACGCAAAAAATCATAAAAGCCGAAATAGCGCGATCGATTATCGTATGCCGTTTAACAGCGCTGATAATTCCCGCTGGAACCGCCAAAAGGATAGCGAAGATAGCGCTCATTAAAACAAGTTGAATGGTCACAGGAAGCCTTGCCGCAAGGAGAGACCCCACAGGCTGGCGGTGTCTGAAGCTGTCCCCCAAATTACCCTTTACCGCGTTACTGATCCAAATAAAGTACTGCTGCGGAAGGCTCTTATCCAAATAGTACTGTGATGTAAGGGACGCCCGCGTTTCGTCGCTGATCCTCCGTCCGCTTGTGATAGAGCCGATTGGGTCGGAGGGGGTAAGGCGGATAAGAAAGAAAATCAACGCCGAAACCACAAGGAGAACCGGCGCAAGCAAGAGGAGCCTTTTAAGGATATACCGAATTATAAAATTCACTTTTAGCCTATCAAGACTATACCCCAAGAATGGAAAAATTGTAAGCCTGATTACTTACGGTATTTTTATTTTGCAGGGCGTTTCCTGTTAAAAAATCCGAATTTATAGCCTATACCAAAACCAAGAACAGAATGGTCATAATGTATTACTTCCGGCTTTGGAAAAAGATCAGTTAATTGATTTTTCATGCCTGTATCGCCGTAAGACAGATAGTTTACGTCAAAAAACAACGCGCCGCTTTTACCTACTTTTACAGCTATTTGCATTCCTCCGCCGAAAACATAAGCCGGATAATTATCAAAGGTTTCCAATTCTTCAGGGAAGCGCAGCGGACGCGCGGCGATTCCGTACGGTTCAAACACGACATTTCTAAAAAATTTTAATGGGAATTTAAGTTTCAAAGAAGCGAGCATATTGTACATTACATGATCCAACACTACCTCTTCTCTTGATATTAGAAATCCCGGTTCAATACTCATAAAGGGCAGGAATTGAAGTTCCAGCCCTACGCCTATTCCCGGCATGGGAATAATCTTATTATCAAGCGGAGATACCAAAGGAGGATCAACCGAATCATTAAAAACTCCCGCTCCTCCCATCAAACCATCGCTTTTTAAGGCTAAAAACATCAGCGAATAATTAAAATACGGGCTAATATACAGCCATTTATCCCGCCAACTGTCATCTGCAGGCTCAGAAGCGGCGGTTTCATTATCGGGAAGGTTAGCCATAAGCATAAAAAAGACCAGTTGACTATAAAGAAGCATTTCTTCTTCATCGGCGAACAAATATTCCATAGAGACAATTACAGATAAATCGACAATCTTAACAAGACTTACAACAAACCTGGATTTTTGCTGAGTTTGATCAAATTCAACGCTAAATTTGATATTGTATTTCGCCGCGCTCATATTTTCAGTAACATCGTATCCCGCCGCCTTAGCTTCTATAATAAGGGCTTCCTTAAACCCCTGGACAAAGATCGGCTGTCCCACCCCTTGGATACAGAGTGTAATATTCTTAGAATTTGCCGCGTAAACCACTGAAAATGAACAAAGGAGCAGTGCCAAAACGCATGCTGTTTTCCTGACTATTTGCCACATTACCTATATTTTAGTACATTCATTTATCTTTTTCAACGTTTAACCCAAAAAAGCCAAAAATCCATCTTTTTACACTTTTAAAATTGTTAAAAAATCGACTAAATTCAGGGTTTCGAATCCCCCACCTTTCCCACCCCCTCTCCTAAATCCCCATTTCGAATCCCCTACAACCATTCTTCTCTTCAAAAACATTTCACCATCTATAAATCATCAATAAGTTTTGGAGATAAGGGGGAACCCAACCCAGCACGCCGCTTAAGGCGTGCAGATGAACAATCCCAAATCGTTCCGGCGCCGCAAAATTTAAAAAGATGAAGCATTGAGGCGGGATTTATCCCGCCGTCCGCGCCGCGAGAATACTGAAGTCCTCTCCACCCCAAAAACAACATAAAAAGACCCTCTCCACCTCAGGGGTTCGAATCCCCTTAATTTAAGCGGTAAATATTAAATATTTGTATATATTAATTTATAGAAGTAATAATAATTTATGTGGAGATAAGGGGATTCGAACCCCTGACTTCTAGCTTGCAAAGCTAGCGCTCTAACCAACTGAGCTATATCCCCTTGCAGTACCAATTATTCCCAATTTTCCGCACATTGTCAAGAAATAGGACATATTTCCGCTATAGCGTCGTAATCCTCTTGTTTTTCCGCGCCGGGTTGTTCCAGCAGTTTGCACTTTAAAACCTCTCCGGGCGACGGCGGGTTCCCTTTGCAGAGAATTAACGTTTTCAGGTAATTCTCTGAAACCCCGCGGCAGGACTTTCCGCCGCCTTTTTCCGCCAGTACGTCAACCTCTTTGCCAAGCCAACGCCGGGCATAGTCCGCCCTGCCCCGCTGCGCAAGGTCTGTAAAAAGCCCGACCCGTCTTGTAACTTCGGTTTCATGTAACATATCGGGAAATGAAAAGGCGGCGGTTCCCGGTCTTTTTGAATAGGGGAATACATGTATCCAGGCGAAATCCAGTTTCTTGCACATTTCAAAAGTTTCTTTAAACTCTGTTTCCGTCTCCCCCGGGAAACCTGTAATAATATCGCAGGCAAGGAACGGATCTGTTTTTGCGCGGCGCAAAAGAGAAATAGCGTCTTCAATGGCTTTACCGTCGTAGGAGCGTCCCATTTTTTCAAGTATTTTTTTACTGCACGATTGAATCGATAAATGAAAATGAGGGCGTATCCGTTTATTCGATAAAACGCCGATAAGCTCCTCATCAATTTTATCCGGCGCAAGACTGGACAAACGCAGGGCGATTTTTTCCGTCCCTTTTAAAAGATGTTCCAAAAGCCGCGCAAGGTTAGCCGCTTTTTTTTCATCGCGGTACTGGCTGATATTTACGCCCGTAAGCACGGCTTCCGCGTGGCTTTTTTCCAGTATCCGCAAGCGCGACAATACCTCGTCCGCCTCAAGACTGATACTCGCGCCGCGCGCAAGGCGAATTCTGCAATATGTACAATGATTGTCGCATCCATCCTGAATCTTTAAAAAACTTCTTGTATGATCGGAAAAAACCTGCGGGTTAAATTGAAAAAAACGCTCCCCCGCTTTCGGCTGCGATCTTTCTGAAAATTTTTCCAATACGCTTTCAATTTGTTCATCCCCATTGTAATAATCAGGCAGATCGATAATACTGTCTTTTTTAATTACAAACAGCCGCTTTTTTTTACCGTCGTCCAGCTTTAACAAATCATCGCTGTTCAACTGCGCGTAACAGCCGGTAACAAGAACTTTGCTCTTTGGATAATCGCGCAGCGCCTTTCTTATAACGCGCCTTGCCTTTTGATCCGCCTTTGAGGTTACAGTACATGTATTAACAATAACAACCGAAGGCGCTTTTACCGCGCGTTCAAAACCCGCGCGCAGAAAAGCGTCGGTAATCGCCTCGCTTTCCAGTTGGTTGAGTTTACAGCCTAATGTTAAAGTTAAAAAGGACGGCATTAACTGCTGCGCTATTGAGCGCTCATAGTCCGCCTGATTCGTTCAATGCCGCGCTGGGCGTCAGACAACTGAGAATTAAGTGAAAGAGCGCGCTCGTAGGCTTCTATCGCGCTGGATAAATCGCCCGCGTTTTCCCGCGTATACGCAAGCCTGACCCACCATGCCGCGTTATTCGGAACCCAGTGAACGGCGGTTGAAAGGGCGATGTCGGCATGACGGAATTTTCCCTGACGAATATATACTTCTCCCATCAAATAATAAACCTGATCAATGCGCTGACCTTCGGGCGCGGCGCTCGCGTACTCCTGGAAATACTGCAGCGCTTCGTTGTTTTTGCCCTGATAATAACTGATCTCTCCCATAATCTGGGTGATTCTTACATCGAAGCGGTATAAAGCTCTGCCGGCGCGGGCATAGCGCATGGCTTCTTCCAAACGGTTCAGCCGTATTAACGACCAGCACATAACAACGTGCGATTCAAGATTGTTCGGGTTCTCAGCCAATTCCTCGCGGCAAATAACAACCGCTCTTTCAAAATTTCCGGCGCGGTATTCAGCTAATGCGTCGGGACCGCTGTCCTGAGCGTAAACATTAATAGCAAAAAATAAAAGGAAACCAACTAATAAAAAACTAACGCTTTTTTTCATATTATACTCTTCCAACCATTGTACATCTGCCGTTAAATATACACCCTGTTTCCATGTAGATTTCAGGAGCCGTAACATTTCCCGACAGTTTGCCGGAAATTGTAACTTCCACTTTTTCAACGGCGGTAACGTCGCCCTTAACCTGTCCGCGAATTAGAACGCGCAGGGCGTGTATATTGGCGTTTACTACCGCATTTTCATCTATAACCAGTAATCCGGAAGCGTTTATTTCTCCGGAAACTTTCCCTCTTATAAGGAAAGGTTTTTCAAAACGTAATGTCCCTGTAAAATCAATATCCGGAGACAGGATTGTGTCAAAATCCGAGTCTTCCAGAAAATCATTGTATACTTCAGTCACTTACGCCCCCGTGTTTTTTAGAAATTATAACAAATTATTATGGCTTGCGCAAGTTAGGAAAAGGAGTTATCATAAATTTGTATTTAATTAAGGAGGAAACATGGATTTTGTATCAATTATGAAAGCAAAAGCGGCGGGCGCTCTTAAAAGACTCGTATTACCGGAAGGCAGCGAGGAAAGAACAATCAGAGCGGCAAGAATTCTGGTTGACGAGAAATTAGCGTCAAGCGTTACACTGCTGGGAAATACTGCGGATATACAGGAAGCGGCGATGAAAGAAGGCGTCAATCTTGACGGCATTGCCCTTGTTCACCCCGGAAATGACAGTTCTGTTTTAGGCAAATACGCCAATGAATATTACGAATTACGAAAAAAGAAAGGCATGACGCCGGAGCAGGCAAAAGTCGATATTATCGATCCACTGCGCTGGGGAGCTATGATGGTTCACATGGGAGACGCGGATGCGTCGGTCGCAGGAGCGATAAACACCACAGGCGACGTACTGCGCGCGGGGCTTGCCATTATCGGAACCGCACCCGGCATTAAAACCGCTTCTTCTTGTTTTGTTATGACCGGAATGGATCCGCAGTACGGAAAAGAAGGATCGATGATATTCTCTGATTGCGCGGTTATCCCCGACCCGCTTGCGGAGCAGCTTGCCGATATTGCGGAATGCGCCGCTCAATCCTGCCGTGAATTTTTAAACACCGAGCCTGTAGCCGCTCTTTTATCATTTTCAACAAAAGGTTCCGCAAAACATGATAATGTAACAAAAGTACAAGAAGCGGTAAAAATCCTTGAAAACCGAAAACCCGGTTTTGTTTTTGACGGAGAATTACAGGCGGACGCCGCTTTAGTTCCTTCGGTACTGGATAAAAAAGCGCCGGGAAGCCCCGTAAGAGGCAAAGTCAATGTAGTGGTTTTCCCCGATTTAGGAGCGGGAAACATCGGTTATAAACTGGTTCAACGTCTCGGTAAGGCTCAAGCCTACGGACCGTTCCTTCAGGGGTTTGCGAAACCGATAAGCGATCTTTCCAGAGGCGCGTCTGTTGAAGACATTGTAACTACCTGCGCCGTAACGCTGTCGCGGGTAAAATGATTTATACAAAAAACAGTTGCTAAAACTTATGTGATCGGTCTATAATGTCATATAATATGACTACCATATTAATTAGGAGGAAATAATGGCAACAGCTAAAAAGCCGGCGGCAAAAAAACCGGCGAAAAAATCAGCGGCTAAGAAACCGGCTAAAAAAGCAACTGCAAAAAAGAAACCTGCGGCGAAAAAACCGGCAGCCAAGAAACCGGCTAAAAAAACAACTGCAAAGAAACCTGCGGCGAAAAAACCGGCAGCCAAGAAACCGGCTAAAAAAACAACTGCAAAGAAACCTGCAGCTAAAAAGCCGGCGGCGAAAAAACCCGCTGCAAAGAAACCTGCGGCTCCAAAAGCGACGGCAAAACCTGTCGAAACAAGCGATGTAGCATATCGTAACCTGTTTGACGCTTACCACCAGGGAAAACTCCCGTTTGCCCAAGGTTATATCGTTTCTTCATTCTTCAGCGAAACGTCAAATTACGGAATTTATGAAGTTGTATCCTATGCCGGCGTAAAAGAAATCTTTTTAACGGAAACAGGTTTACAATTCGTAACAGGCGGAAAGAAATTGTACATTCTGGTTGAACCGGATACATATCAGATAAAATTCCAAGAGCCTGTTTCAAGGGCGGAAGGCGAGAAGATTCCGAAACGCTTTGCCGAATTGGAAATTATCACCGCAAAAAATCAAACAAAAATAATGATAGCGAAAGAACCCAACGAAAGTTACGGCTCTTTTACAATCCTTAAACCCTCAGGAATTAACTTTGCCGTAGTGTTTTATCAACTGCCGGAAATATATAAATCACTTGCCGACTTCTTTGTAGAATCCCTTAACAGACAAAGAAAAGTTCCGGAGCACGACGCAAAAGCCGCCGCGCAGAAAGTTACGGAAATTCTTAAAAAATATATGAGCTTTGAAGGCGAATATAAATAAGACCGGAAACGCGGAATAATAAAAAAGCCTGATCTGACCGTTCGGTCAATCAGGCTTTTTTTTATCTCTATCTTTTCTTAACTTACTCTTTAGTCCCCTCGGACTTACTGATTTCCGCCTGCGCTACCGCTAACAGCGCGATTGGAACTGAGTAGGGGGAACATGAAACATAGTTAAGTCCCGCGTCCATGCAGAAACGGACGTTTGCGGGATTAGCTCCATGCTCGCCGCACAAACCGCAGACAAGATCGGGGCGCGTCAGCCGTCCGCGATCCGTCGCAAGGGCGATAAGCTCTTTTACTCTTGGATCCAATGTGCTGAACGGGTTGCCGTTGATAAGGTCAAACAAAGTGTAGTCGGGCATAAACGCGGTAAAGTCGTCTCTTGAAATTCCTAAAGTAGTCTGAGTCAGGTCGTTTGTTCCAAAACTGAAGAAACGTCCGTACCTTGCGATTTCTCCCGCGCCGAGAGCCGCAGCGGGAAGCTCAATCATAGTGCCGATTTTATATTCCACTTCTCTGGCTTTTAAAAGTTTTCTAAGATTTTCCTCGATATCAACAATACCCAAATAGTTGGAACCTTCAATCTTTTTCCCGTACGCGATAAGTTTTAATTCCGCGGCGTTCATTATAATGGGAACCATAATTTCAGGACGCGCGTCAATTTTTTCGGAGCGCAGTTTATATGTAGCTTCAAAAATAGCCTTTACCTGCATCGCGTAAATCTCCGGATAAGAGACGGCGATACGGCAGCCGCGATGCCCAAGCATGGGGTTAAATTCATGCAGAGAGTCAATGCGCGCGGCAATATCAGCCTTTGACGGTTTTGAGCCTGTGGTTTTTGTAACATGGTCGATATACCCCTGAATTTCATCAGGATTATGGGGCATAAATTCATGAAGCGGCGAATCCAAAAGACGGATTGTCACTTCCTTGCCCGCCATCACTTTCATGATGCCGTAGAAATCTTCCCTTTGCATTATTTGCAGTTTATTCAAAACCTTCTGGCGTTCTTTTTTGTCATCGGACATCAGCATATCGCGGAAAACATTGATGCGATCCGCTTTAAAGAACATATGCTCCGTGCGGCACAAACCTACGCCGTCCGCGCCGAATTCTAAGGCAAGTTTAGCGTCTCTTGGAGTATCCGCATTACATCTTACATGGAATTCTTTTAAGAAGCCCTTGGAAAGATCGATAAAGTCCAAAAGCCCCGAGCCTTGCGGATCAGGTTCTATAAGTTCCGCTGTTCCAAGATACACTTTTGATTCGCCGTAGAAAGGAACGTCGATGGTTATGTAATTTCCTTCGGAGAAACTAAAATCGCCGAGAGTCGCTTTTGTTCCTTTAATTTTAAGCTCAGGCGATACAAGGGACACTTTCCCGTACTGGCGCGCTACTACGGATGCGTGAGCGGAATATCCGCCTTCGGCGGTTAATACGCCGGCGCTTACTTCGATTGCTTTTACGTCTTCCGCAAAAGAAGATTCAAGACAGAGAATAAAACTGTCTTTATTTCCCTGCTGTGTCGCCGCTTTTTTCGCTTCCAACAGAGCGTCCGTGCTGAAATAGACGCGTCCTATCGCCGCGCCCGGAGCGCCCGCGATACCGCCCTTCCATGATTTAAATCCCTTAACACTGGCAGGATTAATTACAGGGTGAAGAATTTCATTAAGTCTTAAAGGATCAATCGCTTTTACTACATAAGCCGCGTCGACTATTTTTCGCTTTTGAAGATCAAGCAAAAGTTTAAGATCCGACTGCGTGGATTTTTGGTCTACAAGCCTTTGCTCTATCAGCCAAAGTTTTTCGTTTTCTACAGTAAAGCGTACTTGGCGAATTTCCTTGAATTTATCCTCAAGGACTCCCGCTATCTTTTCAAGCTGTTTAAGATGAGACGCGTCAATTTTATTGATCTCGTGTCCTGTCTCGCCTGTTTCGTTAAATTTCCCGGTAAAGTAACTGCCCTGTAGTTTCTTTTCGCCGGTTACAACATTGCGCGTAAAGAAATAGCCCGAACAAGAATCTTTACCGTAATTTCCGTATACCATCGGTTGAATAACAATGGCTGTATCTTCATTGTTCTGTTCATCTATCTTAAGTAATTTGGAAATTTCGCTGATGGTTATCATTAACTGCGATTCAGCGTCGTCAAAGAAACCTTTGGGGAAATATTTGGCGTAATCGTCCATATATTCTTCAGCGGTTTTTTTCTTTGGCATGGGCTCTTCTTTTTTATGCAATTCATTGGAAGGTCCGTGAATCCCCAATAATCTTTTTATAATTTTATTTTTCTCGGCAATTTCATCTTTCTCTTTGGTTTTACCTTCAAGGTCTTTTATCTTTTCTTCTATGTTCATCATGCCGTTGATCATAAATAAAACTTCATTTGCGGCAAAATCCTTGCCGACCCATTTTGCAAAACCGTTAAGAACAGGTTTTACAAGTCCGAAGTTGTGCAGTACGGGGTAAGTTGTAATCGCCATGTTTGAAGAAATAATCAATTTTAACAACATGGGATTATTAACATCGCCGTAACCTTTGCCAACCATTTTTGCGCATTTTGCCAAAAGATCCGAAATATCTTTTTTAATACTCTTAATATCAATGTCCGACGCAATATCCGTATCTAAAATAATTCCCGGCAGAATGGGAAAACCAAGCTCGGCAAATTCATTTGCCTGTCTGCCGCGGATACCCAATAATTCAGGCGCGACCTTACTAGAGATAACGTCTTTTTGACTGAAAAAATGTATTCTTGAATCCATATACTTTTCCTTATATTAGAACAATTTAAGCACGGTATTAACGGGTCCGCGCAAAAACGCTTCAAATTGATGACTGGCTCCCTGAGCCAGATAACGCTGCAATTTAGCGACATCCTGAATGTCGTTTCCGGCTACGGCAAACTCAATGGCGCTGCCATGTTTTACCTTGCCCCATTTAAACAACGAGTTAATGTCCAGTATTCTTTCCTGTTCATAGTAAATAAAAACTTCCAAACTGGGATGTTTTGCTTTGTAACTTGCAATGATTCTCTTCCACGCTTCTACGTTTCCGTTATGGAAGAGCTCATTTTGTACAATAACCGCATAGCGGGGAGTCATCCTTGCGGGTCCTCCCGATGATTTCTGTACTATTGTCGCCGCCTTCTTTACAGTAGGAGCCGGCTCCGCCGCCGCGGCGCGTTTAGCCGGAGCTTTTCCTTTGGAAGGTGTTTTTGCTTTTGCTTTTTTTACTACTTGTGTTTCACTGACTTTCTTTGGTTTAGAAACTTTTTTAACCGTGAATTTTCCCCTTGTAAGGGACGAGGGGGCTGTAACTCTGGAGCCTTCAAAAAGCCTTAAAGCCAAGTCCGCGGCTTTCTGGCAATTTTCGTCCGTTTCCTTGCCCTGAAGACCCGCATACACTACCAATAATTCGCGTTTATTAAGCTGACCAAAACCGGCAAGCTCCTCCGCTACTTTCGGATTAGCTATTAAGAGCCCCATCTCCGGGTGGAAATAAGCGGCTACAAGATCAACGCCGTTCC
>Ga0268262_10007282_pt1 | contig 10379 bp, 7 predicted proteins | sample TergutNc150P3_FD_190354 | JGI IMG/M metagenome (GOLD analysis project Ga0268262, IMG submission 190354) | Nasutitermes corniger P3 segment gut microbial community from laboratory colony in Florida, USA - Nc150 P3 (SPAdes) (version 2) | ecosystem: Host-associated > Arthropoda: Insects > Digestive...
TTTTCTTTAATGGTATTGAAAAAGGAAAACAAACCGGATTAATCAGTCTTTTTAATCAGTTTAATTTTACCGTAGAAGAAAACACGCCAGTTGATGTTGATGTCGCTCTTGATCCGGAACTATTAGGTAAAGTATTTGAAAATTTATTAGGCTATTATAATGAAGAAACTAGAACTACAGCAAGAAAAGAATCAGGAAGTTTTTACACCCCCAGAGAAATTGTAGATTATATGGTATTAGAATCGCTAAAATCATATTTGAATGAGAAATTAACCATAAATCAAAAAAAATCAGAAATTGTAAATACTATTTTCTCCTATTCCGAAGATATTCCGGATATAAGTCTAACAGATAAAAAAAATCTAATTAAATTGATTGATGAATGTATAATTATTGACCCTGCTTGCGGCTCAGGCGCATTTCCTATGGGCGTTCTTAATAAGTTGTCTCTTGCTCTTTCAAAATTGGATAAAAACGGTAAACTTTGGAAAGAAAGACAGGAAGAAAGAGCTCAGGAAGAAGCGAAAAATGCAATTAAGATAGATAATCAGTATGACAGAGAAGCCAAATTAAAAGAAATCAGCGAGACTTTTGAATTGAATAAAACCGAATATGGTCATAAACTTTATTTAATTGAAAACTGTCTTTTTGGTGTTGATATTAAACCAATTGCAATACAGATTACCAAGTTACGATTTTTTATTTCGTTAGTTGTTGAACAAGAAAAAGATGAATCGAAAGAAAATTATGGTATCCGCCCGCTTCCGAATCTTGAAACAAAATTTGTCTGCGCTAATTCGCTTATTGGTCTATCCAAGAAAAACAAAGAATTGTTTGAAGATGAAGGAGATGATAAAATCCAAATAATGAAAAAAAAATTGTGGGGTATTCGTAAAAAACATTTTTATACTCAAAAATTATCAAATAAGAAAAAATTAAGGAACGAAGATAAAAATAAACGTGATGAAATTAAAGAGCATTTATTAAATATTGCGCTAAAACCAAATACCGAAATAATTTCTCATAATATTAAGCAAATTGCGGATTTAGAAAAGCAAAGAGTTGCTGTAAAAGACGAAAAATTTGTTGATATATCAAAAGACAATACCAATCTCTTTGAAAATCTAAATGACGGTTTGCCGCAATATATTGATATTAATTTAAAAAAACGTAATAATATAGATACAGAATTAAAACGTCTGCGCGAAGAAATTGAATACGAAAAAAACAAATCAGATAATAAAACAATCCATATTGATATAGATAGGATAGCAAATTGGGATCCTTATGATCAAAATGCCGAGGCAGCGGAGTTTTTTGACCCTTATTGGATGTTCAACATTAAGAATGGGTTTGATATTACTATTGGTAATCCGCCTTATGTATTTACCAGAGATGCTGGTTTTTCTGATGATTTTAAATATTATATAAAAAAGAATTATTTTTCTTTGCTAACAAATAGTAAAAAATCTAAAGCAAATCAATCAGGTAAAATTAATTTATTTGCAATTTTTATTCTTAAGGGACTAATGCTTTGTAAACAAAACAGTAAATTATCATTTATTGTTCCTAATAATCTATTAAGAGCAACCACATATAATTTAATTAGAAAATATATTTTAGATAATTCAGTTATCGAAGAATTAGTAGATTTAGGTAGTGGAGTTTTTAACAATGTTACTGCATCAACGATAATATTTAGATTTTCTAATAAAAAAAATAATGATAATCACTGTTGTAAAATACTGACTAATATTGATGATCTCTCTAAATCAAATTTTTCTTCAGTATTTATAGAACAAAATCAATTCTTAAAAAATGTTAGTTATACATTTAATCTATTTGCTGACAATATGAACACTATTTTACTTAATAAAGTTGGTAAGAATGAAACTTTAGGTAATTTTTGCTCTTATATTATTCCTGGAATAGATGCACCGAAAACGCTTATTTTTAAAAAAGGAGCGAAAAATTGTTATGAACTTATTGAGGGGAAAAATATAAAAAAATACTATATATTATATCCTAAAAAATATATTCTCTGGGAACGGAAATTAATAAAAAGAACCAGACCAGATTATGTTTGGCAAGTCGAAAAAAAAATAATTCTTCAAAGGATAAGTGGTGGAGTTAAACCAATAATAGCAGCTTTAGATACAAATAAATATCATACATTTAATTCTGTGAATAATATCATTTTAAAAAAACAATATGAACATTTATATAACTTATTTCTTGCATTATTAAATTCAAATGTTATAAATTGGTATTATGCAAATAATTTTTCAAATAATTCAAATTTAACTGTAAATATATCAAAGACATTTCTAGAGCAACTACCTATTCCTAATATTTCATTAAAAAACCAAGAAATGATAAATACTCTTGTAAAGAAAATACTTTGTATTAAGAAAAAAAATAATTCATCAGAAATTATTGATTTAGAACGTCAAATAGACAACCTTGTTTATCGTCTGTATAATTTAACTTATGATGAAGTAAAACTCATTGAGCCTGATTTTCCGTTAAGTAAAGAGGAATATGAGGGAATAGAAAATGGATAAGCGTTATCAAGTATTTATAAGCTCAACTTATGCCGACTTAAAAGAAGAACGGCGTTATGTAATGCAAGCTCTAATGGAAATGAATTGTATACCGGCAGGAATGGAATTATTTCCTGCCGCAGATGAAGAACAGTGGGAATTCATAAAAAAAATTATTGACGAATGTGATTATTATTTACTAATTTTAGCGGGCAGATACGGTTCTATGACATCTGATGGTATAAGTTATACTGAAAAAGAATTTGATTATGCTGTACAAAAAGGCTTAAAAACAATTTGTCTGATACATAAAAATCCGACTGATATTCCGTTAAAGAATTCAGAAGATGACCCTGAAATACGAAAAAAATTGAATGCTTTCTGTGAAAAAGCAAGACAAGGGCGTATGGTAAGTTTTTGGGAAAAACCTGAAGAATTAAAATCTTCCGCAATATTGGGATTACTTAATGCAATAAACAAATATCCTTCAATCGGTTTCGTTCGTGCAGATTTAGTACCGGATGAAAGTTCTGTTACTGAAATATTAAAATTACGTAACAAAGTATCTGAATTAGAAACACAGATAAAGCAAATTTCAACAACTGTTCCTGCCGGAACAGAAGAGTTTGCACAAGGTGATGACTTATTTGAAATCCATTTTAGTTATATAGTATCATCTCCTCCATCTTTCCTAGATATTCAGTTTGGTAATGATGCAAAAAAGTATCGTACAAAGTTTAAAATTAGTTGGAATAATATTTTTTCATGTATCGCTCCGTTAATGGTAAATGAAGCTTCAGAGGAAAGCCTAGAAAAGGCACTTAATGGACTAATTGCAGCTTGCAATCAAGATGAATTATCTGCTATGAAAGAATTTGCACAAAAAATAATATCTGGTTATTCAATTTATAATGATATTTTTCATATAATTATAATTCAATTTAAATCTCTTGGATTAATAATAAAAAGCACAAAAAACAGGAGCGTAAAAGATACTGGTACTTATTGGACATTATCACCTTATGGTGATACCGTTATGACCCGTTTGATTGCAATAAAAAGGGATAAAAAATGAAAAAAGAAACAATAGTTTGGAAATTTCATCCTCGTGTTTTTAACTCTTTGGGAACTGATTTAGTAACCGATGATATTGTTGCAATAATAGAGCTTGTTAAAAATGCCGATATTTTAGATAAATTACCAAAGATGGGATTTTAAGGGGAATTTACAATATGGCAAGAAAGAAAAACAAGCAAGTTAGGACATACATTGATTTGTTTGCAGGTTGTGGAGGTTTGTCTTTAGGTCTACATTTAGCAGGTTGGAAAGGATTATTTGCCATTGAAAAAAGCCCCTTTGCTTTTGAAACTTTGAAGCATAATTTAATAGATTATAAGCAGCATTTTTCATGGCCTGAATGGTTGGAATGTAAAGAACATGATATTACAGAAATTTTACAAAACTATGAAAAACAGTTAAAAAAACTTCAAGAGACTGTTGATTTGGTTGTTGGAGGCCCCCCTTGTCAGGGGTTCTCTATGGCTGGGAAACGCATGAAAGATGATTTTCGTAATAAACTAGTTTATTCATATATAAAATTTATTGAACTTGTTAAACCAAAACTTATTCTCTTCGAAAATGTAAGTGGGTTTACCTTTGCTTTTAAAAACAATGACAAAGATGGAAAAGTAATTCCTTATTCCCAAATTGTAATAGAAAAATTAAAATTAATAGGATATGATGTGAAACCGCATATGATAGATTTTTCAAATTATGGTGTACCACAAAAACGTGTTAGATTTATTCTGGTTGGTTCATTAAGTAAAAATGCAGATGAATTTATAAAAACGATACAAAACAAAAAAAGAAATTTTTTAAAAAATAAAGGATTAAATCAAAAATCATCAGTCGCTGATGCCATATCTGATTTATTATCTGTCAATGGTACATCAGAAACTCCAGATAGAAAAGGATTTGATTCCGGTTTATATTCTGAATCTAAATCAAGATATCAGACCGTAATGCGAAAAGGTTATGCTCGCAAAGAATATATTGCTGATAGTCATAGTTTTGCAAATCATAAAGAAGATACTATTAAAGTATTTACTAAATTATTAAATAAATATCCATATCGAAACAAAAGAATAAAAAAGGGTGAAAAGGAAAAATGGAATGTTTTAAAACGAAGTATTACCGTTCTTGACGGAGATATTCCAAGTCCAACCCTTACATCTCATCCAGATGATTATATTCATTATTCAGAACCTCGTATTTTAACAGTTCGTGAATATGCTCGTTTGCAATCATTTCCAGATTGGTACGAAATAAAAGCAAATTATACAACTGGTGGATTAAATCGTAAATATGAAGTTCCAAGATACACACAAATAGGAAATGCTATACCGCCTCTTTTTTCAGAATTGGCAGGATTAGCATTATGGGAAATGTAAATATGGGCAAAACATTAAACTTTAGAGTTAGTAGCGGTCTAAAAGATATTATCGGTAAAGACTTAATCACCGATGATTATGTTGCAGTTTTTGAACTTGTAAAAAATTCGTATGATGCAAAAGCAAAGCAAGTTATTATTTATTTTAATGACGATTCAATAATAATATCTGATAATGGAAAAGGTATGACTGAAAATGAATTAGTTAACAAATGGTTATTTGTTGCTTATTCAGAAAAAAAAAGCAATATTCATAATAATTCTCGTAGTAAAAATAATTTGTCAAGAACTAAGAAGTCTAAACGTTATTTTGCTGGAGCAAAAGGGATAGGAAGGTTTTCAAGTGATCGCTTGGGCAAATTATTAACATTAACAACAAAAGTTAATAATTCTAGTATATGTGAAAAGATTGATATAAATTGGGACAAGTTTGAAAAAGATCAATTAGAAGAGTTTATTACTATTCCTGTTTTGCATTCAAAACTTCCTTTTAAAAAACAATTTCCTAAAAATTCAACGCATGGTACAGTTCTTGAAATAAAAAATATATATGAAGTATGGGACAGGGATAAAATAAAAGGATTAAAGAATTCTCTTGAAAAATTGATAAACCCATTCTCTGGTATTAATGATTTTTCTATAGTTATTGATTGCAAACGAGAAATAGAAAATGATAAATTGGTAAAATTTCCTAGAGATAAAATCAATGGAGAAATTAAAAATACAATAATTGATGTTTTGAAATTAAAAACAACTCAAATTGAAACAGAAATTAAAAATAAATATATTCTTACGGCAATAATTGACAGAGGAGAAGTAATATATAAAATAAAAGAACAGAATAAATTATTTCCTTTGTTAGAACAATTAAAAATAAATCTTTATTATTTAAATCGTAAAGCAAAAACTAATTTTACATTAAAGATGGGTGTTGAACCTATTAATTATGGTTCAATATTTTTATTTAAGAATGGTTTTAGAGTATATCCATACGGAGAAAAAGGCGATGATAGTTGGGGGCTAGATAATAGAGCACAACAAAGACATAGTAGTTATCTAGGTACAAGAGATTTATTTGGAAAAGTTGAATTAATAACAGAAAATAACGATAGTTTCAAAGAAGTTTCAAGTCGTGATGGCGGGCTAGTAGAAACTGCAGGAGCAAAACAACTTATAGATGTTTTTACAAAAGCACATAGAAGACTTGAAAGATATGTTTCAGGCATATTATGGGGTAAAGATTTTATAAGGTTAAAATATTTTGAAAACGATGAAATTGCACAAAAAAATAAAGATATTTTATTAGAAAATGATAAAGAAAACGAAGATCTCTCTACTATAAAAAATAATCTAGGAAGTAAAATTGATTATATATTATTAATAAAAAGTTTAGTAAGAGATAAATCTATTAAGATTGAATATTATAACAAAGAATTATTAGATATTATTTCTGAACGTCAAAATGAGCAATTACCGCGCTTTATAAAAGATTTAGCAATAATAGCAGATAAAACAAATGATAACAATTTAAAAGATAAAATATTTAAAGCTCAACAAGAAATAAAAAAATTAAATGATGAATTTGATAAAAAAAATAAGGAACTTGAAAAAGAAATAAACAGAAGAAAAAAAGCTGAAATTGAAGCTAAAGATGCAAAAAACGAAAAAGAAAAGGCTTTGAAATATGCAAAAGAACAAGAAGAAGCTCGAAAAAAAGCAGAATCTGGACAAGAAGAAGCGGAAAATAATTTAGAAGAAAAAACAAAACAAAATTTATTTTTACAATCTATCCAATCACTGGATGAAAATAAAATAATTGACTTTCATCATGAAATACGTGTACAAGCAGAAATAATAAAAAAACGATTAAATACATTTGCTGTTAATATTTTAGAAAATAATTATGATATTGAAGATATGCAAAGAACCGTTGAAATAATAGGATTTGCAACAAATAAAATATTATCAATAACATATTTTGCTACAAAAGCTAATTTTAATTCATCGACTGAAAAAATATCAACGAATATAGTATCTTATATAGAACAATATATTGAAAGTATTAAAAATTACTTTAAGGAAGTTAAAATATCTATAAATAATAAAAATAATATTGAGCTAATTAAAGAATTTATCCCTATTGAAGTAAATGTAGTAATTGATAATTTATTAAATAATTCTATTAAGGCACGAGCTAATAATTTTACTATTAATGTATATGGTGAATCTGGAAAAAATATTACTTTTATATTTTCAGACGATGGGAATGGTCTTCATAAGGAAATTATTAATAAAAATAGTATATTTGAAAAAGGCATTACGAAAACAGATGGCTCCGGATTAGGTTTATATCATGCATATTCGATAATAACTGGTAGCTTAAAAGGAACTATTGAAATAAATGAAATAAAAACAAAAGGATTTTCTTTAAAGGTGGTATTAAAAAAATGAACTTAACTTATAAAATTTTATGGTTTGAAGATCAAAAAGATTTTGTGAATGTTTATATTTCTGATTTAAAGAAATATATAGAAGGATTGGGATTCAAATTTATTAATCCTCATGTTGAAACTGATAACACAAATGCAAGTACGATTAATTATAATGAATATGATCTGATACTTATGGACTATAAGCTAAGTGATGGTAATAAAGGTGATTCTATTATTAATAAAATTAGGGAACTAAATGTTTTCACAGAAATTGTATTTTATTCTTCTTCTAATTTAGAAGAATTGAGATTGACAATACAAAAAAATGGATTAGATGGAGTATTTTGTGTTAGCAGAAGTGAAGCTGCATTTTTACCTAAAGTTAAAGACATTATTAATTTAACTTTAAGAAAAGTTCTTGATTTAAATGCTTTACGGGGCATTGTAATGGCAACAGTTAGTGATTATGATGAAAAAATGTTAGAAATTATTGATATGTATAAAAAATATTTAGGAGAGGAAGAAAGCAAGATATTTATGCAAGAAAGAAAAAACAACTTAGAAAAATCAATAATAGATAGACTAGAAAAAGTAAAAAAAATAGATATTTCTAATTTTCATAAAGATTATAGCTTTGATACATCACACAAATGGAGAACCGTATTAAATATTGTAAAAGATCAACTACCTAAATTAACTGATTTGACAGAATCATTTAAAAAAGATATTATAGATATACGTAATCCATTAGCTCATGTAAAAGAAATTGAAGATCCAGAAAATAGAGAAAAAAAATGTCTTTCTAGTGATAATTTTGTTTTTAATGATGAAAAAAGTAAAGAAATATTAAATAATCTAAAAAAACATGATGAAAATTTTGAGAAGATATTGAATCATTTTAAGGATAAAAAATGACCCAATTTCCCTACATCACCGAAATAAAACAAATTATCATCTCCGCCAGAAGCAAAGCCCACACCGCCGTAAACTCTGCAATGATAGAAGCCTACTGGCTTATCGGGAAAAGAATTGTCGAAGAAGAACAAAACGGCAAACAACGTGCGGAATACGGACAGGAAATAATAAAAACGCTCTCAAAAGAGCTAAAAAACGAATTTGGGACAGGTTTTGGCGAGCGTATTCTTCGGGATTCAAGGCGGTTTTATCTGTGTTTCAAGGACATGGAATTTGGCACGCACTGCGTGCCAAATCTAACATGGACCCATTACAGGCAAATTTTACGCCTTTCAGATGAAAACGCCATGAAATACTACATTACCGAGGCTTCCGAAAACAACTGGTCTGTCCGAACCCTGGACAGAAACATTTCCACCCTTTATTATCAGCGTCTGCTTTCCTCTCAGAATAAAGACATTGTAATAGCGGAAATGAAGGAAAAAACAGCGGATTTTCAGGATAAGCTGGAATTCATCAAGAATCCCGCAGTCCTTGAATTTCTCGGACTTCCCAATAATTCCGGCTACATCGAGGCGGAACTTGAAAAAGCCATTATAGATCACATTCAGCAATTCCTTCTTGAGCTAGGAAAAGGTTTTGCATTTGTATCCCGTCAGCAGCTAATAAAGACAGAAACGGCGGAATTTTATATCGACTTGGTATTCTACAACTTTATTCTGAAATGTTTCGTGCTTATTGAACTCAAAACGAATAAAATCACACATCAGGACATAGGACAGCTTGATATGTATGTTCGCATGTTTGACGATATGAAAAAGCGTGAAGGCGATAACCCGACAATCGGCATATTGCTTTGTACCGAAACCGATAAAACAATAGCCCGATATTCTGTTCTTAATGAAAACAAACAGCTATTTACCGCAAAATATATGCCCTATCTGCCAACCGAAGATGAATTGATAACTGAAATTGAACGGCAAAAGGAAATATTGAAAATTCAATTTAATAACGATAAAGATACTTCGGACGATATATGAGATAAACAACGAAATGAAAACCTTATCAATCCGACAGCCATTTGCCTCTCTCCTTTGCCGAGGCATAAAAACAATAGAAAATCGATCATGGGATACGAAATACAGGGGAAAACTATTGATACACGCATCAGGCAAGCCCCTTGCATGGCCGTCATTTGATTATTTGCCTCATGACTTTGTAAAAGGCTATCAAAAATATTATGGCTCCTCAAAGACCATACCAAAAGAATACGCCGCTTTTATCAAGTGGATAGAAGAATTAAGCAATTTCTACAAACTTGAAAACATACCATTCAATCAGCCACCAGACATAAAAGACCGAGCCAAACAATACGGATACGCCTTACCGGTACAGGCGATAATCGGAGAAGCCGAACTTGTAGATATTGTTAGAAATTCAAAAGAAGTCTTTGCATTTCAGGGAAATTATCATTGGGTAATAGCAAATCCTGTCTTGTATGAAAAACCCATATTGAATATCATGGGCAAATTAAAATTGTGGGAATATACAACTTAGACATATTGATTTTTATCCTAATTTTAATAAATTATAAACATTCTCCACTTTTTTTGTGTATAAAACATCTGGTATATTCTGACAAATTCTCAACGTGGATGCCTTGTCAAATTCTAAAGGTATACACTTTGCTCCGTTTATAAATAAATATTTTGTTCTTGTAATTCCATTTATAAATGAAAAATCTTTATAGTATGCAGCTTCAGCAAGAGGAACAGGATTAGCTATTCCTTCCGCAAAACCTCTTATAGCATCGTCATATTTTTTTTGTTCATGCTCATCTGCTATTACACATTGTTCAATTTCTTTACCTGTCCATGCTTTATAAAACTTTGCAGAATCAACAATAACAACATATCTTTCATCATTTATAGAATATGTTTTATCAATTCTCATAAAAACATACGATTTTGCTAATTGTATTTTATATACATAGCTTTTGACGCCATAAAATATTTCTTTTTCTCCAATTTCTTCAATCAT
>Ga0268262_10007283_pt1 | contig 10376 bp, 9 predicted proteins | sample TergutNc150P3_FD_190354 | JGI IMG/M metagenome (GOLD analysis project Ga0268262, IMG submission 190354) | Nasutitermes corniger P3 segment gut microbial community from laboratory colony in Florida, USA - Nc150 P3 (SPAdes) (version 2) | ecosystem: Host-associated > Arthropoda: Insects > Digestive...
AGAAATGTCAAAAAAGTTTAATAAACCCATGCAAAAGGATTTTATTTTATCTTCAAATACAGAGCCTGTAAAGGCGATGGAAATCTCAGAAAGATACGATGCTGCTAAAAAAAATTTTGTGTGATTTTGGATGGGAACATTATAACAGATAAAGAAATTGATACTATTTTATCTTTAAACAGTATAAACCAGAGAAAGTCTAAACAGCAGCAGATACAGATTCCTTTTCCAGAAACGCCGGGTCGGGTCGCTCGTACATCCTAACCGTGCCGGCCCTACTCTATATGCTCGTCCCTGCAAAATTTTGTTGTATTACTCCGGTTTAATTAATTTGTGAAGAAAAATTAAAATTTTGATATTATTATAGGCTACAGGGCAGATGATTCCTATTTTGCTTTTGCGCAGGATTTTTTAAACAATGCTATTTCCGTCAAAACTTTGGCAAACGCTATGAAACTTGGAAATTTAGGCAAGCAGATTGTTATAAAAAGCAAAAAAACATTTGGATTACTGTTATTTGAAAATGCAGAGCGAGTAGATGGAAATATATATTTCAAGAAAAGAATGGAGCGAGACGATAAAGCAAGGAAAGATTATTTGAAAAAGGAGAGATTAGACAAAATAGATTCCGGTGAACTTTTTTTGGTGGAAATTTTAAAACACTTGCCCTTTTCAAAAATCTTGGAATTATATCACCCCTTGCACGAAGCAGACATAACTAAATTTTTTGAGGTGGCAAAGCAACATTTCACAACAAAAGCCTAACCAAACTCGCCCTCACCCCATCTTCCGCTATCCCCAAATCGCTCAACTTTATCCTCGAATATTTTTTCTTGAAAACTTCTGCCAAGGCACTCAGCCATTCTTTGCTCGTTTTAACATTGGTTATGCAAATAGTATTTTCTTCAAGAGCATAATTCAAAGAAATGTTCACCAGTTCTGTTTCGCCTTTCAATTTAACCGTTAAATCTGCCTTGCCCGGTTTCAGCTTTACTTCCAAAATCTCGGCAATACGGTTGATATCTGGATTATTGTTCATAAAATGCTTTATTCCTTGTGATTTTAAATATTCAATCATGGCTTTCGCCATCCTCCACAAACCACTTAATCGCTATATTTCCCGTTTGATTTGTCCAAACGCCGTCTATCGTTGCGCCTATTGCCCCGCCTAAAATAGGCAAGGCTTTGCTCATTTTAATTACGCCAGAGCCGCCGAATTTAGCTATCAGGTTAAACCCAACCATTCTGTTTATTCTGAGTATAACATCAGCAGATAGACTTTGAAGCACAAATTTTTGTGCTATTTGAACGCCTGCCTCTTTCAAAAGTTCTCTAGCCTTGTTTCCTGCTAGGCAGGCAAAAACAAAGGCTTTTACCTTATCTTCTTTAACATTATGTCCACCTATAATTGCCACTGCCATTATCATTCTAACTTGAATATAAAGCACACTTGCCAAATTCATGGGAATGGCAATTGGCATGGTAATCAAACCGCCAAGCCCGGTAATAAAACCAGATGCGGCAGATTTCACATTTTGCGCACGTATTAAAGCTTTTGCCGCCGCCAATTTGCTATCAGGATGCTTTTTCATATATAAATCCGCCATTTCCGCAGCAGATTCCATATTCAGCAAACCATCGCTCGCTTTTTCATAAACCCAGTTCAAAGTTTTAGATACTTTTGATTCGGTAAGAATAGTGGAGGTCATATATGGTTAATATAGTAATTGCCTTTATCAATATGATAATTTTATATATTACCTTATCTATATGAGCAACCATTACAATATGCCTGTATTGCCAACGGCTTCTTCGCCGCTGGTGACAATTACTGTGGACAATAAAGAAGTTCAGGTGCCCGGCGATACAAACCTTATAGAGGCTCTAAAAGCAGTTGGGATAGAAACCCCGCATTTGTGCTATCATGGGTATTTGCCCGTTAGCGGAAACTGCCGCCAGTGCCTGATTGAGGTAGATGGACCTAGAGGAATGGCACTCACTATCGGTTGCTATACACCTGTTCGTGCAGGCATGAAAGTTGCAACCCCTGCAAGCAGCTCGCGTGTTGCAGAAGCCCGCAGAGCGGTTTTGGAGTTTTTGCTTGTAAACCATCCGCTGGACTGCCCTATCTGCGACAAAGCCGGCGAGTGCATGCTGCAAGAGAATTATATAATGGCTGGAGCTTCAAACAGCAGGTTGAACCCTGAAGTGGGAAAGCTTTACCACGGAAACCCAGAACACTCCTCCACAGACAGCAAAGGGCAGCACAGAGGCGGCAAACGAGTTGATTTAGGACCGAGAATAGCGCTAGACGAAGAGCGTTGCATTCAATGCGACCGATGCGTGAGGTTTATGCGCCACATTGCAGGCGATGAACAGTTGCAACTAGCTTCAAGAGGCGGACATACCTATATTACAACCTTCCCCGGCGAAAAATTAGACCACCCTTACGACAGATGCCTAAGCGATGTTTGCCCCGTTGGAGCATTAACCGACAAAACTTTTCGTTTTAGAAAGCGAGTTTGGGCTTTGAGCAAAATTCCAACCATATCGATGGACGACTCCCTTGGTGCAAATATATGGGTAGATTACGCAGACGGAATTATTTATAGAATTACGCCGCGCTGCAATGCAGAAGTAAATAGAAGCTGGCTTTCAAATGCGGCTAGGGATGTAGTTCAAAAAATACATGAAAATAGATTGCTAAGTGGCGATATCCCTCGTGCCTCGCAGATTATAAAAGAAACGAAAGGGAAAATAGCCATAGTTTTAGGCGCCTCCTGCACAGCGGAAGAAATTTCCGCATTCAAAAAACTTGCTGGCAAGATTGGCAACAAAGCACAACTTTTCGGTGGTTCTTTTTTGCCGGTTCAAGCAGCAGATGGAGTGTCCCGTTCTGGAGACCCTGTTGCAAACAGGGCTTGCCTTGAAAAAGCAGGCATTGATGCAAATTTGAGGGAATTTTCTCAGAAAACCGGAGAATTTGAACTTTTAATAACCGTTTCCGCAGACTTATGGGACGAAACTCCAAAAGAAACTGCCGTTTTGGATAAAATTGAAAAGCATATAGCTCTAAGCCCATTCAACGGTAGCACGGCAAAAAAAGCCTCCACAGCAATAGGCATTCGCCACTGGATTGAAAACTCAGGCACAATGGTTAACTGCAAGGGGCTGGAACAAAAATTGCAAGGAGTTCCCACAAAAGAAGCGGCAATGGTAGAAAGCGCAGCGAACATAGTGGAGGCACTATGGGAGCTGATATAAATTATGAATAAATCTTTTTTCCATTTTATCCTTTGTTCTATGGTATTTGCAATATCTGCCATTATTTTATTTCCCACAGAAGACATAGCGCAAAAATCGGAACTTCCTGTAATTGGGCAAAGCGCGCCTCGTTCAATTGTGGCGCAAATATCCTTTGACGTTCTAAAGAACCAGCAAGAATTGGAAGATGAAATGAAAAGAGCCAAAGATAAGGTTCTACCCGTGTTTGAATACAGTGATGAAGCCACCAAAAAACTTGCTGAAAATTTTGAGCTGCTTATATCGCAAATTGAAACTTATGGCAAGTTGCAAGCGGAAATATCCCGTTCAACAGCCGTAGAACAAAAAAAAATAGCTGTTGCAGGAGATTTATACCAGTCCATTGTACGTAAAATTTCGTCTGCGGCTTTAAATCAACTTGTTCAAAATGCAGTGGCTGTAGATACCTTGAAAAGCATTTTCAAAACTATGCTTTCACAAGGCATTTCAAATACTTTAATCGCAGAGCGAGCAAAAGATGTTTTGATATTTAAGGAATCTCGCAATTTAAATTCCGTTGATTATATATTGTATTCAAAGCAGGAAGTTTTGTTAATCAAAAACGGCAAAGACTCAATTGTAGAAAGCTCTTCCATTCGCCTCAAGGAAATTTTAATAGATGCCGTTTTAGACAAATATAAAAACATTTTTAATTCAAATCCTGGAATAACCAGTGCATTTTATGAAATTTTATATGTGTTCGTGTCGCCAAATATATTTTATTTGGATAAAGAAACCGAAACGCGCAAGGCAATAGCGGCAGCGCAGGTGAACCCATCAAAAGGCATGATTCCTCGCGGAATGGAAATAATATCGCAAGGTTCAATAGTTACAAAAGAAACTCTGGAAAAAATTAACGCTATGCAGAATGCCATTCAAAAAGATTCTGTTGCATTTTTTTATACGGCCACTTATGGGCAGTATATACTGTATTTTATGCTTATTTCCACACTTTCTTTTTATTTGTGGTATTTTCGTTTGGATAAAAACACTCGTCTTTTGCAAATATGGGCAATTGCTATTATACTGATAACTCAAGTTATTCTATTTCGCATAGTTCACGATTTCTTTTCTATTTTCATTCAAAACGAATATTTGAACATCATTTGGTTTTATCCATTTGCCTTCGCTCCTATTTTAATATCAGTTCTTTATCCGTTTAGAACAGCTTTGACAATATCCCTTTGGAGTTCGGTGTTAATTGGAATTTTTGCATATTACGATTTATCTCTGTGCATAGTTGCGTTTTTCATATCATTTGCCATGAGTTTGATAGTGAGCAATATAAGATACAGAGTCAGGTTTATGCAAGCTTTTGGAGCTGGGCTTGTTATTTTTGCCGTATCGCTTATGGGAATTTTGCTTTTGCGAAACAGCATATCTTGGGATACTTATTGGCAAAATTTCTTGCTCGGCGCAGCGAATTTGCTGTTAAGCGTCACTTTCGTATCTGTTTTTTGCAATGTTTTTGAAAGGCTTTTTCAAATAACAACGAATTTAAGGCTGGTGGAGCTGTCCGATTTCAATCATCCTTTGCTCAGGCATTTGTCGGAATATGCCCCGGGAAGTTTCCACCACAGCATTCAAGTTGGAAATCTCGGCGAAATAGCAGGAGAACGCATAGGAGCAAATACTCTTTTAATAAGAGTAATGGCTCTTTACCACGATATTGGCAAAACCATGCGACCGGAATATTTTACGGAAAACCAAAGATTTGGCTACAATCCCCACGATAATCTATCTCCTTACGACTCAGTAAAAATTTTAAGAGCGCATATTGAAAGAGGAGTAGAATTTGCCGAGGAATACAATTTGCCAGATTCCATTGTGGCTGGCATAAAAGAGCATCACGGAACCAACGTGGCACTTTACTTTTACAACAAGGCTAAGGAAATGTACACAGACAAAGAGGTAAATATAACTGATTTCCGCTATAAGGGTGCCATACCGCATAGCAAAGAAACTGCGGTGTTGATGCTCGCCGATGCAATAGAGGCAACAAGCCGTTCAATGCAAAATTCTAAGCCCGAACAACTATTGAAAATGATTCAAAGAACCATAGAAGATAAAATGTTTGAAGACCAACTCAATGATTCTGGCTTAACCATAAACGACTTAAAAGAACTTGGCGAAGGATTTTTGCAAGGTTTAGAAGGCAGTACGCATACAAGAGTTCAATACCCTGCCAGCGTATTCTCAAAGAGTCGGCAAGAAAACGGAGAATTAAAAATTTGATTTTTTCGGATAAATATCAATACATAATTGAGGAAGCCAGAAACTTGGTTAAACCTTCTCTGGAGCTTTCTGATAAAATGATGCGCCAAGTAGCGAAAAATTCTCCGCAGGGTTTGAGAGAGCGCATTACGCAAACAGTAGAGAGACCCGGCAAAAGGCTTCGTTCAATCCTGCTCTTTTTGCTTTCGCAAAGCAATGGCGAAATAAAAGATTTAGAGAGAATGGCAAAGGCGGCTTCAAGCGTTGAGATGCTGCATCTTGCAAGCCTGGTGCATGACGATGTTATAGACCACAGCGAGTTTCGCCGTGGCGTAAGCTCGTTGCAACACTCTTTTGGAAACAAAATAGCCGTTCTTGCGGGCGACTATATGCTTGCGCAATCTCTTGTGTTTGTTATTAATGAAGAAGACCGCCGTATCCCGCACAGCCTTGCAAATGCCGCAAGCTCCCTTGTTGCCGGAGAAATTCTGGAAGTGGATTTGTCTGGAAATATAAATATTTCTTTTGAAGATTATATACGCGTAATAGAAGGCAAAACCGCATCATTGCTTGTATCTTGCGCTCAGAGTGGCGCAATTTTGGCAGGATACAATAACGAAATAGTTGAAGAATGCGGGAATTTGGGATTGCATTTTGGCATAGCCTTTCAGATAATAGATGATATTCTGGACTATGGCATTGGCGCGGAAGCTTTAGGAAAAAATAATTTTGGCGATTTGCAAAATGGTCTAATAACGCTTCCGCTTTTGCTTTATTTTAAAAAAAATCCAAAAGAAGAAATGGAAACGCTTGTTAAGAATGCTACTGACCCTAGCACGGCAATTTTAATAACTGAAAGACTGAAAAACGAAAATTGCTTTGAAGAAGCAAAAATAATAGCCTGCTCGCATTTATTCAAAGCGATGGAAGTATTGGAAAAATTGCCCCAAAGCCATATCAACACTTTGCTCAAAGATTTTTTTGAAGCAATGGCAGAGAGGAGGAACTAATGGATTTTTCTATGTTAAATGTTTTGCGAAATAGTAAAATAGAGAGGGAATAGTTTTATGTTTCAAATTGCGTTGAAAGAGCTTAGAGCCGGGCACGTTCTTGCCAGAAGCATTTACCGCGATACTGGAGAGATAATGCTTTCTAACGGTTTTAGAATGACACCGGATGTAAGCACAAAACTTGCCGCCATTGGCATAGACAGAATATGGGTACAAGAAGAGGGATTGGAGGACCTGGAAAGCGAAGATTTAGTTTCAGAAGCTACCATTAATCAGAACGTTCTTTTGCTGAGGAAAACCATTCTGGATTTCCGCTCAAAAATAGGGCTTATTAAAAACAATTCAGAGGAACCAGTTCCCACTCCAGAGGAAATTCTCAGCAAGCCAGAAGGGATAAAAGAAGCGCTTAATATTGCAGCTTTTAGGAAAGTAGCCGCAGAAATTTATCAGGAACTTAAAAAGGCAGACCCTTCGCTTTTGCACATAACCGGTACTCGCTCTCTTGGAAATTTTTACGAGCAGCAATCCATAGATTGTGCCATAACTGCCGCATTGCTTGCCAAACGCTACAATTTTACCCCAGACGAGATTGAAGACATAATTTTGGCAGTATTGCTTATGGACATAGGTTATTTTATTTTGCCAGATCACGCATTAAGCCTGAATTCAAAATTATCTTTGCAAGATTTGGAGCTTAAAAAACAGCATCCGAATTATGGCTATGAAATTATCAGGATATGCAATCTTTCTTTGATTTGCGCAAATGTAGCTCTGCAGCATCACGAGCGGCAAGACGGAGGCGGCTATCCCCGCAAGCTAACTGGCACAAATAACCCGCCTGTGCGCACAACAGGGCCAACGATCAAAGGAACCATAAATAGATATGCAGAAATAGCCTCAGTAGCTCTGGATTATATTTCCCTTATATTCCCGCCACCTGGCGTCACCGCTCAAACGCCAATAAGCAGCATAAAATTTTTGGTGCGGCTTTCTGGGGCAAAGCTAAATTCCTCCATTGTAGAAACCCTTATTGCAATGATTCCCGTATATAGCTCAGGGGATAGAATAAAGGTTACTTCAGATGAAACAGGAGAATTAACCGGTTTTATCGGCATAGTGATGCGTTCAAATACAAAAGAGCAGAATAAACCATCCATTGTTTTGATATATGACAAAAATGGCGAAAAAATTAAGCCCATTGAGATAAATTTGTGGGAGAGAAAAGATATGGAAATAAGGGAGGCAAAGCTAGGCGAAGGCGTTGCTCAGGCATAGAAGCACACTTTGTTTCGCCCTGTATTTTTGGCTTCGTAAAGGGCTTTGTCTGCCATATTGAAAATTTCATATACGGAAGATTTCACGGAAGGAATAACGGAAGCTACGCCAATGCTTATGGTTGCGGATGGCAAGTTTGGCACCTCCATTTCTTGTATGGATTTTCGAATTTCTTCTGCGTGTTCGGCAGCGCCTTTGCGATTTGTGTTCGGTAGCATTATCACAAACTCTTCCCCTCCCCAGCGCGCTGCAAAATCTGCGGGCCTTTTTAGCATAGAAGTAATTTTTTGGGCAAGCGTACGCAAAAGAACATCGCCTTGCGTATGTCCGTATTCGTCGTTATATGCCTTGAAATGATCTATATCTGCAATGGCTAGGCTAAAGCAGGTTTTGTCTCTAATTGCCCTTAGCCATTCCAAATTAATTCTGTTGTCAAAGCCTCGCCTATTGGGAAGGCCAGTTAGATGATCCATTAGGCTAAGTTCTTCTATGGCTTTTATTTGCTTTACTATTAACCTTTGATTATTGACCCTTACCTTGACTATTGAAGCCCTGAATGGTTTGCTTATGTAATCTACGGCTCCAAGCGCAAAAGCTAATTCCTCAAATTCAGGTTTGTTTGAGTCGCCTATAAGAATAACGGGAATTCGCATTGTACCTTCGCAAGATTTTATTTCTGTCAAAAACTCATAACCTTCCTTGTCTTGCATTGCACAGTCTAAAATAATCAAACTTATATTGCTTGCATTCAGTGCAATTAAAGCATCGCTTGTGGAAGATATCATTTCAATTGTATAATACGGTGAAAGAATGCTATTTAAAATATCCAGACCAGTATAATTATTACTGACTGTGAGGATAGTAAAATCTTTGTCTATTTCCATTCAGTTATCCAATCATGCTTCCCGTTTCTATTAGTCTTTTGTGGAAATCAAAAGCTTTGTCTAGAGAATGCGGGGTATGCAAGGCGGAGTGCTTTATTCCATATTCCAAATATTCCTGCAAAAGCGGGCGGTAGGTTGGATGAGCGCATTTTTCAATAATCAAGCGCGCTCTCTTAATTGGGGCAAGACCTCTTAAATCCGCAAGACCTTGTTCAGATACGAAAATCATCGTATCGTGCTCGGTGTGGTCTGTGTGGCTCACCATTGGAACTATTGAGCTTATTTTTCCGCCTTTTGCAATGCTTGGAGTCATAAAGAATCCGAGCAGGCAGTTACGGGCAAAATCGCCGGAACCGCCTATGCCATTCATCATTCTGGAACCATTTACATGAGTGCTGTTCACGTGACCGAAAATATCAGCTTCCAATGCCGTGTTCATGGAAATCACGCCAAGCCTGCGAATAACTTCGGGATTGTTGGAAATCTCCTGTGGGCGCAAAACGAACTTGCTCTTCCAGTTTTTGGTGTGAGCATTTGACTTGTACTTCTCCTGCCCAGCAAGCGAATAGCTAACGGAAGCACCGCTTGCAATAATTAGCTTGTCTGCTTCTAGAATATCAAAAACGGAATCTTGAATAACTTCTGTGTAAAGAGCCACGGGTGCTTGGGCCGGATCTTTTGCCATTGTGCCAAGCACTGCATTTGCCACGTTGCCCACTCCGCTTTGGTAAGGAACATCGGAGGGCAAGCGACCTTTTTTGCGCTCGTGCACAAGGAATTCCAAAATATAGGCAGCTATGGCGTGTGACTCTTCATCTGGGGCGGCAAATGGTTTTAAGGAATCTGGCAGCTTTGTTTCTACTATAGCCACTATTTTGTTTGGGTCCACCTGCACATATTCCTTGCCTATTTTATCTCCGGCAGAGTGAATATGAATCTCCCCCCTAAGTTCAGGGATAAATACATCGTGCAAGCCAATTAAGGTATCGCCGTAGTGGGTGTTTAGCTCAATCATTATGCGTTCTGCGGTTTGCAGGTATGTTGGAGTGTTGCCTCCGCAGCCAGTTAGGTAAATTTTGCCGTCTGGGGTCACCTCGCAGGCATCAACTATTGCAAGGGTGGGTTTTGGAACAAAACCCATGCGTATCATGCGCGCCGAATGCGATAGATGCATATCTATGTATTCGGTTAAGCCTTTGTTTATGTTGCCCCGAACATCTGGATGGCTTTGGTATGGAAGGCGCATTTTCATTATGCCTGAGCGGGCTAAAACGCCATCGCACTCGTCTCCTATGGAGGCTCCGGTATAAAGCGATATGCTAAATTCCTCACCTTTTGCTTTAAGCTCTCCGGCCCTTTTTGCCAGTTCCGCAGGGATAACTTTAGGATATCCGGCTCCCGTGAAGCCGCTAACGCCTATAATTTCCCCATTGTTGATTAAAGTTGCCGCCTCTTGTGCGGTTTTTACTTTATTTTTAAGGTCTGGATGCATAAATAATTCCTGTTGAAATTTTGATAATAAAAATATAGTAAATGTTGATTAAGTCATCCATTTTCCAAAAATTTGGGAATTATATACTTAAATCACCACGCCATTTTTTCCTATATATAACATATAAAGTCCTGGACAAAGCCCTTATTTTAAAAACAGACTAGAAATACCTTTAAACTATCCAAATCAGCTATTAAT
>Ga0268262_10007284_pt1 | contig 10375 bp, 10 predicted proteins | sample TergutNc150P3_FD_190354 | JGI IMG/M metagenome (GOLD analysis project Ga0268262, IMG submission 190354) | Nasutitermes corniger P3 segment gut microbial community from laboratory colony in Florida, USA - Nc150 P3 (SPAdes) (version 2) | ecosystem: Host-associated > Arthropoda: Insects >...
GTCTATTCCTACGTACCTTGTCGCTGCTTTGCTCTCCTCTTTCATCCTTCAGCTCCTTACTGTAAAATAAGGGCCGGGAGCGATTGTCGGGTGTGTGACACCGTACTCCTATTCGCGGTCGGCCTGTTCGACGGGCCGCCGCATCTTTCTTTACGGTGGCCGGGATAAAGCTATTCTCTGTGTCAAGGTTCCCCGGATTGCTCCGGTTTCCTTCCGGCACGTAACAACCTGCCACCGGCCCCCTGGCCCCGTCGGGCCAGAATACCACTTTTCCCCGACAATCTAAATCATAGATTCTCTGTGGTTATATTCTTCTTAAGTTTAGGGCGTATAGTGACTACCTTTGGTTCTGTCGCCAACTCAGTTGGCGCGGACACCATGTGAATGAGGAAAGACGATGAATGACAAGATACTGGCAACGGCACTGAAAGTCCAGCGCAAGGAAATCACCGAATACCATGTGTATACTCTTCTGGCCGGACTCTGCAAGGACCCTCATAACGCGGATATTCTCAGATCCGTTGGCGAAGAGGAAAAACGCCATGCTCTGTATTGGCGGGAGAAAACAGGCGTAGATGTAAAGCCTTCCCGTTTCAATGTGTTTTGGAGCGTTCTCAAGGCCCGTGTGCTGGGACTTACCTTTACCCTGAAACAGATGGAAAAGAACGAAGGAACCGCATCCCGCAACTATATGGAACTTGTTAAAGGTTTTCCCGAGGCGGCAGACATTGCCCGGGACGAGGCCGTCCACGAAAACAAGCTCCTTAATATGCTGGACGAGGAAAGGCTCCATTTTGCCGGTTCCGTTGTGCTGGGGCTGAACGATGCCCTTGTAGAGCTGACCGGCTCCCTTGCCGGTTTTACCCTGGCCTTGGCAAGTACCAGGCTTATATCCATCGCGGGGCTTGTTACCGGGGTCTCCGCTTCTTTTTCAATGGCGGCATCGGAATATTTATCCTGCAAGGCCGAGAACAATCCCCGTGCGCTTAAATCAGCCTTTTACACAGGTATGGCCTACGTTATTACAGTGGCCCTGCTTATCCTGCCCTACCTGCTCCTTGCAAGCAAATTTACAGCCCTTGCCGTCACCCTCGCCGTGGCGGTTTTGATCATCCTGATTTTCAATTATTATCTTGCCGTGGCAAAGGATCTGGATTTTAAACGGCGTTTTCTTGAAATGGCTTTTATAAGCCTCGCGGTTGCGACCCTGTCATTCGGAGTAGGGTATTTGCTCAGCAGAGCGCTGGATGTCTAACTGTAGCTTTATATTCAAGCGGAGTCGGGGCACGAGAAATGGGGTCACCTAAGAACCGTAGGTAAAGAACACGTCAAGAAGGTTTCCAAATTTGCATTTTTTCGTATTGGCAGTTGAGGAAATGTGAATCACGGGTAACTATCTTCGCATCATACACTATCGCTGTCGCCCCTATAATTGCATCGGGCAAGAGCCGCAAGCTAATCGTCCCATTCGCTCCGGACTTTATTCTGATATGTGACACCATCCAGATTACCAAAAGAATCTTTGCCAAGACTGCCCCGCAAATTTTGAAGCTTTTCTTTCACTCCTTCATGGGGTATGCGGTAATTGGGCGAAATTTCTTGTACACAATCAGGCTCTTTTTTTCCCGAAACCAAAGTAAATGTAAGTTTAACCTTCCCTGGCGGAACCTCAATCGGAACATCAAGGATAATCTGGTGGTTTGTCGGCACTTCAATAGTCTGTTCAATGATCATTATGGAGTAAATATAGCATGAAAAAGAACAGAGAGCAATTACGCCCTTGACCTTTAAATTCTTAAAAAAGTATCTTAGAATTGAACTTGAAGGAGATTTTTTCTATGAGCGACGGCGGAATTAAGGATTCGTACAACCAGTGGGAAGAGACTCAGGTAAAGAAAACCCTTTCAAAATTCCCTGAACAAAAACAGAAATACGAATTTGACACCGGAGTCGAGGTTAAAAGGCTTTACACGCCGCTTGACCTGACGGACTTTGATTACGAAACCAGCCTGGGCTATCCCGGGCAGTATCCGTTTACACGCGGCGTCCAGCCCACCATGTACCGGGGCAAGCATTGGACAATGCGGATGTACGCGGGTTTTGCTACCGCCGAAGAGTCCAACAAGCGGTACAAGTACCTTATAGAGCAGGGGTCCATGGGCCTTTCGGTGGCTTTTGACCTTCCGACGCAGATGGGCTACGACTCCACCGACTCTATCGCGCAGGGCGAGGTTGGCAAGGTCGGCGTCGCAATTGACTCCCTGGCGGACATGGAGATCCTCTTCGATGGAATTCCTCTGGACAAAGTTTCAACCTCCATGACAATAAACGCCCCGGCTGGCGTTCTTTTGGCAATGTACATAGCGGTCGCCGAAAAGCAGGGGGTGGCCCCCGACAAACTACGCGGCACGATTCAAAACGATATTTTAAAAGAGTACATAGCCAGGGGCACTTATATTTTCCCCGTAAAGCCGTCCATGCGGCTTATTACAAACATCTTTGAATACTGTTCAAAAAATGTTCCCCAATGGAACACGATTAGCATATCCGGCTACCATATCCGGGAGGCTGGCTCAACCGCCATTCAGGAAGTGGCCTTTACACTGGCTAACGGCATCGCTTACGTACAGGCGGCGGTGGACGCCGGTCAGGACGTGGATGATTTTGGGCCAAGGCTTTCCTTCTTCTTTAACTCCCACAACAATCTACTGGAAGAAGTTGCCAAGTTCCGCGCCGCAAGGCGGCTTTGGGCCAAAATCATGCGGGAGCGTTTTGGCGCTAAAGACCCCAAGTCGTGGCAGTTAAAGTTCCATACGCAGACGGCGGGATGCACGCTTACCGCACAGCAGCCGGATAACAACATAGTCCGCGTGGCGATACAGACGCTCGCCGCCGTGCTGGGCGGAACCCAGTCGCTCCATACCAACTCCCGCGACGAAGCCATGGCCCTGCCCACCGAGCAGTCGGTGATGATCGCCCTGCGCACCCAGCAGATCGTCGCCAACGAAAGCGGCGCGGCTGACAGCGTGGATCCGCTGGCTGGCTCTTATTACGTGGAATCGCTGACGGACACCATCGAAAAAGAAGCCGCGAAGCTTATCGCCCGCATAGACGACATCGGCGACGCACCCGCCGCCATTGACTCAGGCTTTATCCAAAAGGAAATTATGGACGCGGCCTACAAGTACCAGAAAGCCATTGAAAGCGGGGAAAAGATCATAGTGGGCCTTAACAAGTACCACGTGAAAGAGGAAGCGCCAAAGGGCCTTTTAAGGGTCGATCCGGCGGCGGAACAGATGCAGAAGGAAAGCGTCGAGCGGCTTAAGGAAAAGCGGGACAAAGTGCGGGTTAAAGAGGCGCTTGAAAAGCTGAGCGCCGTATGCAAGACCAACGACAACGTCATGCCCTTCATTCTTGAGGCGGTTAAATCTTACGCCACCCTCGGCGAGATTTGCAACGTTATGCGCGATGTCTTTGGCGAATACAAACAAAATATCATTATTTAAGCGGAGAACATAAATGAGACCGATACGGGTTTTGGTAGCCAAGCCGGGGCTTGACGGGCACGACAGGGGCGCCAAGGTTTTGGCAAGGGCGTTTCGAGACGCCGGAATGGAAGTTATTTACACAGGCCTCAGGCAGACGCCGGAGCAGGTAGTCCAGGCGGCAGTACAGGAAGACGTGGATGTGGTGGCGATGAGCATTTTGTCAGGAGCGCACATGCACCTGCTTCCCAGGGTTGTTTCCCTTCTAAAAGAAGAAGGCGTGTACGACGAAACGTTGGTGCTGGGCGGCGGCGTTATTCCGCAAGAGGATATTCCCCTACTTAAAGAACAGGGAGTGCAGGAAATATTCACACCTGGAACGACAACAACAGAAGCGATTGAGTACATACGCAAAAACTTAAAGCGCGAGCTTAATTGATGTCGATTGACCCTTCGCTAACGTCCCGGCTTCTGGCCGGAGACAAGCGGGCCTGCGCCCGCCTCATCTCTATAGTAGAAAACGAGAGCCCCGGATACCTGGACGCGCTAAGGGCCGTTTATCCCCGCTCTAGTGGGGCGTATGTCATAGGCGTTACAGGGCCGCCCGGCTCCGGAAAGTCCACTCTTACTGACAAACTGGCAAAACTGCTTGCGGACAGGGGCGAGAAAATCGGCATCATCGCGATAGACCCGACAAGCCCGTTCACAAAAGGCGCGATACTTGGGGATCGCATACGCATGGGCGGCGTGTCCGAAAACAAAAACGTGTTCATCCGTTCCATGGGCACGCGCTGTCATTTGGGCGGCCTGTCCAAAGCGACCGCCAACGCTCTGGTCATCCTTTCAGCTTATGGCTGTACTTACATTTTTATAGAGACCGTCGGGGTGGGCCAATCCGAGATCGACATTGTGCAATGCGCCGACACAACTATGATCGTGCTGGCACCCGGTCTTGGCGACGACATTCAGGCAATAAAAGCTGGGGTAATGGAAATTGGCGACCTTTTTGCCGTAAACAAGGCGGACAGGGAGGGCGCGGAAAGGACTCTGCTGGAAACCAAAGCCATGCTGGATTTTAAGACCGACTGGGACTTCAAGCCCTCAGTCTGCCTGTCCGTGGCTGAAACTGGCGAAGGGGTGGATACCCTCTTGGAGAATATTTTCAACCACAGGAATTATATGCTAAATTCGGGGAAGTTGGCCGAAAAACGCGAGCGCAGAAAGGCCGCCCAGGTCAGGGACATCGTAAAGGACACTCTGGATCGGCGCATAGAGGAGCTGATAGCATCGTATACAAATGCTAAAAATGAGAAAAAAGACCAAAATTCGCTAGACCCCTATTCAATAGCGAATAATATTATCAATAGGATTGATTTTTAAAAACAAGTTTTTTAAAAACAAGTTTCTTAAAAACAAGTTTTTTTAGGAGTTTTTATGGATGTTTCAAGAATCGATCATATCGGCATTGCGGTAACAAATCTGGACGAGACGATCAAATTTTACGAAGATGTTTTGGGCGTTAAATGCAACGGTACGGAAACGATCGCCGATCAAAAGGTTAAGGTTGCTTTTTTTCCGGTAGGAGACACCGAGCTTGAGTTCCTGGAGTCCACGAGCGAGGACGGCCCAATTGCCAAGTTTATCGAGGCAAACAAGGGCCGCGGCGGTATTCAGCACATTGCGGTACGTGTTGACGATGTCCGCGCGGCCATTGGGGAGCTAAAGTCAAAGAACGTAGGCATGATCGACGAAGAACCGCGCTACGGTGCGGGAGGCGCTTCCATCGCCTTTTGCCACCCCAAGTCCACAGGCGGCATACTTCTGGAATTGTGCGAAAGGAAAGCAAATAATTAAAGACAGCAAAAGGAGAACAGGATGTCAGAGAAACTAGAACAGCTTAAAGAAATACGAAAAAAAGTGGAAGAAGCCGGAGGGCAAAAGCGCATAGACAAGCAGCACGAATCCGGCAAGCTGACTGCCAGGGAACGCGTTGCCATGTTGTTTGACGCGGGCAGTTTTGTCGAGCTGGACGCGTTTGTAAAGCACCGCTGCGTGAACTTCGACATGGCAACGACAGAGGCTCCGGCTGAGGGCGTCGTTACAGGATACGGCAAGGTAAACGGGCGGATGGTTTACGCTTACGCCCAGGACTTCACGGTTATTGGCGGCTCACTCGGGCAGATGCACGCCGCGAAGATCTGCAAGGTGCTGGATCTTTCTGCGAAAATGGGCGCGCCGGTGGTTGGGCTCAACGACTCAGGCGGAGCCCGCATACAGGAAGGCGTTGACGCTCTTTCCGGTTACGGTCAGATCTTCTATAGAAATTCGATCAACTCAGGGGTTGTCCCTCAAATATCAGTAATCATGGGGCCATGCGCAGGCGGCGCGGTTTATTCGCCAGCGCTGACGGATTTTGTGTTCATGGTGGACAAGACGGCACATATGTTCATCACCGGCCCTCAGGTTATCAAAGCCGTGACGGGCGAAGACGTCAGCGCCGAAGCGCTTGGCGGGGCAATGACGCATAACAGAGTGTCGGGGGTCGCGCAGTTTGTTTCGCCCGGCGACAACGAGTGCATTGCCGAAGTAAAGCGGCTTTTAAGTTTCCTGCCGTCCAACAACAGGGAAAACGCGCCCTGCTATCAGGCCCCGTCCGGCACGAACGACGTTATTGCCGAGTTGAACGACATAGTGCCGCTTGAGCCGAAAAAGGCCTACGATATGAAGGAGATAATCAAAAAGCTGGCGGACAACGCCGACATGATGGAAGTTAGCGCCCATTACGCTTTGAACATCATCACCTGCTTCATTAGGATCAACGGTAAAACCGTTGGCGTAATCGCCAACCAGCCGAGCTGGATAGCGGGCTGCCTCGATATAAACGCCTCGGACAAAGCCGCGAGGTTTATCAGAACCTGCGACTGCTTCAACATTCCCATCCTGAATCTGGTTGACGTGCCCGGCTTTCTTCCCGGCACAGAGCAGGAGTACGGCGGCATCATAAGGCACGGCGCAAAGATGCTGTTCGCTTACTCCGAGGCGACAGTGCCTAAAGTAACCGTCATCGTAAGGAAGGCCTACGGCGGCGCGTATCTTGCCATGTGTTCCAAAGACCTCGGCGCCGATCTCGTGTTTGCCTGGCCGCTTGCGGAAATTGCCGTAATGGGCCCCGACGGCGCGGCCAATATCATCTTCAAAAATGATATTCAGAATTCCTCTGATCCATCGGCGACAAAGCAGCAAAAAATCGACGAATACACAAGGGAATTCGCCACGCCCTACAAGGCGGCGGAAAGGGGCTTTGTGGACGATATAATCGAACCAAGCCAAACCCGCCTGCGTTTAATCAATGCTTTTGAAATGCTTGCCGGAAAGAAGGGAAACCTGCCGTCCAAAAAGCACGGAAACATCCCGTTATGATGCGCCTGGTTTAAGGAGAAGACGTTGGCAGTGGATAGCAAAAAATTAGTCGTCAATACCGGCTGGTGTACAGGCTGCGGCATTTGCGTGGCGTTTTGCCCGGTAAAGGTTCTGGAAATAAAACTGGAAAAAGTCGTAATCGCCAATCCGGATGTCTGCGTAAAATGCGGATTCTGTGAGCTTCGCTGTCCGGATTACGCAATTCACTTAAAAGAGGAAGAAAAATGAAGCTGCTCATGGGAAACGAAGCCTGTGTAGAAGGCGCTATCGCGGCGGGGATGAGATTTTTTGCGGGCTATCCAATCACGCCCTCCACGGAGATTGCCGAGGAGTCTTCCAGAAGGCTCCCCATGGTTGGCGGCAAATTCATTCAGATGGAAGACGAGATAGCCGGCATGGCGGCCTGTATTGGCGCTTCCATCGCGGGGCTAAAGTCGATGACCGCTACAAGCGGCCCGGGCTTCTCCTTAAAGCAGGAAAACATAGGTTACGCCGCCCTTGCGGAGATACCCTGCGTCATCGTCAATGTCCAGCGCTCCGGACCAAGTACCGGAATGCCGACTTCGCCCTCGCAGGCCGATGTCATGCAAGCCCGCTGGGGTACGCACGGGGATCACCCTGTGATCGCCCTGTCGCCGTCTTCGGTTCGGGAGACTTTCGATTTAACTGTCGAAGCGTTTAACCTGTCGGAAAAGTACCGTACGCCTGTGATCCTGCTATTGGATGAAATCATCGGCCATCTTCGCGAGGGGGTTGAATTTCCTGACGCGTCGAAATTAAAGATCGCAAACAGAAAAAAACCAACTGTCAGCCCTGACGAGTTTATTGCGTACAAGGTACCTAAAGGCGAGATCGTGCCGCCCATGCCGTCTTTCGGCGAGGGGTACAGGTACAACATAACGGGGCTTATCCACGACGAAACAGGTTTCCCGACAAACAACAATGCCATTGCCGCGAAAATGATGGAGCGGCTAATGAAAAAGATCGAGGACAATCTCAATGATATTATCCGTTATGAAGAGAGCGGGGTTTCCGGCTGCGATATTTTGATCCTCGCCTATGGAGGAACCATTCGCACCGTAAAAGCGGCGGTAAAGCTTGCCGCCGAATCCGGCGTTAAAGCGGGCGTCTTCAGGCCGATTACCATCTGGCCTTTCCCTGAAAAAGCTTTCAGGGACTGTGTCAAAGACAACAACATTAAAAAAGTACTTGTCGCCGAGCTTAACTACGGCCAGATTTCGCTTGAAGCGGAAAGAATTTTAAAAAGTGACGCCGAAGTATCGCACATCGGCAAAATTGACGGTGACATTTTGTATCCCAACGAAGTTTATAAAAAAATCTGCGAGGTATTAAAACATGGCTGATTCAATTCCGGCAAGTAACCTGGTTACTGCAAGTAATCTGGTCACTGCAAGTGACCTAATAAAAAATAACCTTCGCGTAGATAAGCTTCCGCATATCTGGTGCCCCGGCTGCGGCCACGGTATATTGATGCGGGCAGTGGCGCAGGCAATCGAAAACACAGTGGCGGACAAAAACAAGGTCTGCATTGTTTCCGGCATTGGCTGTTCCTCAAGGGCGGCGGGCTACATGAATTTTAACACCCTGCACACAACCCACGGGCGCGCCCTTGCCTTCGCGACAGGAATTAAGCTGGCAAACCCTGAGCTTACGGTTATCGTAATAACCGGCGACGGGGACGCGACCGCAATCGGGGGAAACCATTTTATCCACGCCGCCCGAAGAAACATCGGCATAACAACGGTCGTGTTCAACAACAGCATATACGGCATGACAGGCGGGCAGTATTCTCCGCTGACGCCGACAAACGACTTTGCGACTACCGCCCCGTACGGCAACATAGACCGCCCTTTCGATATCATCAAACTGGCGGACGCCGCGGGCGCAACTTATGTGGCGAGAATTACCACCTACCATGTGAAAGAGGCGGTAAAGCTGATTGAAAAGGGGCTGGCAAATAAGGGCTTCTCTGTCATCGAAGGCATCAGCGCGTGCCCGACCTACTACGGCAGGAAGAACAAGAAAGGCGGCGCTGTGGAGATCATGAACTGGGTCAAAAACAACGCGGTTGATGTGAAAAAAGCCAGAGCGGAAAATACGACCGTCGAATATCTTCGCGGAAAGCTTATCATCGGCGAGTTCAAGAACACCGTTGAAAGCGAATATACCGAGGAGTATCAGAAAATCGTGGACAGGATCAGGGGTTAAAGATGCAGACAGAACTTAGATTAAGCGGTTCAGGCGGGCAAGGGCTAATACTGGCGGGCGTAATTCTGGCCGAATCCGCCTTGCTTGACGGCAAGCAGGCGATCCAGTCCCAGTCCTACGGCCCGGAAGCAAGGGGCGGTTCAAGCAAAGCCGAGGTCATAATAAGCGACAGTGAGATTGATTTTGTTAAGGTACAGAAATGCGATATGCTCCTGTGCCTGACCCAGGACGCCTACGACAAGTACGGCAAGGACTTTACACGAGTCCTTGTTCTGGATGAAAGGATAGAAATGAAATACCCTGAGCCTGAAAAAGTTTATAGGCTTCCAATTCTGGAAACCGCTTCGGAAAAAATGCGCAAGCCAATGGTTGCCAATATCATTGCCCTTGGCGCGATTAACGGGCTGCTCAACATTGTCACTCAAGAATCGCTTTCAAGGGCGATTATGGACCGCGTGCCCAAGGGAACAGAGGAGCTGAATAAGCAAGCCCTTGAGTCGGGGTATGGGATGATAGATTGTAGCAGTTAAATATTTACAAAGAATTTACCACAAACCAACATTAACCGCGTACCAAAGTTACCTTAAGAATGCCAAGTTACCCCAACATCAATATTGTCGCCGTCGCCACCACCACCGTTGCCTGGATTAGTCGGATTAGTCGGATTAGTCGGATTGGTGGGGTTAGTAGGATTAGTCGGCGTTGGTTCCCTGGTGTCTATTGTAGTAGCCGGGGCTGGAGATGCGTTTGCCTGTGTACCTATCGGCATTTGCGGTTTGTAGGCGGCTGACCCAAATGCAAGCGGATTTACCGCGCTCCCACTCTGATCAGTAGTGCTGGTTGCCGTTATTATTACTGTTTCCCCTCGTGTCCCCTGGAACATCACGTTACCGCTGATTACATATAGGTTCCGAGTGTCAAATTCAAAGCTCGTACCGCGCACAGAAGCGGTGGCGGTTGGGCTGCTTATCGACAGCGAAGCTTTAGCCCCGGCAGGAGGGTTCACTTCCACCCGCACCCTTCCGCTCTGTAAATTTACGTTCAGGCTTTCGCTTTCCGACGTTGCCTTTATTTCCGTAAGCGTCAGGCACGTCAAAGGCCGCACCGTGAGGATTGGACTTTACCCCATCTGGTGGACACAAAAATAAGCGTGGAATAAAACTGAAGGAGAGGAAAAGATGGGAAAGAAAGTTACAGGACGGCGTGTCCACACGAAAGAGTTCAAAGCCGGGGCGGTAGCG
>Ga0268262_10007285_pt1 | contig 10375 bp, 8 predicted proteins | sample TergutNc150P3_FD_190354 | JGI IMG/M metagenome (GOLD analysis project Ga0268262, IMG submission 190354) | Nasutitermes corniger P3 segment gut microbial community from laboratory colony in Florida, USA - Nc150 P3 (SPAdes) (version 2) | ecosystem: Host-associated > Arthropoda: Insects > Digestive...
AAACGCTTTGTGGGCAGCGGCTCATTCTTGAAAACGCCAAAGGGCATTCGCAGATTCAGCCCAGTGGAGATCAGCCGCTTGATGGGCTATCCGCCAAGTTTTAGCTTTCCACCCAGCGTGCCACTCGTTAAACAATATAAATTGCTTGGGAATGGCCTGAGCATTGAGGTGGCGAGGTGGGCGGCGGGACAATTGGCAGTTGACAGTTGACAAAGGCTCTTTAGGGCGTTCGCCCTTTTATTCCATTTCTAATTCAAAATTGCGTCCATGCAATTTTGAATTAGTCGGCTGCGGCGAGGCGCGGCTCGCCTGGCCTCACGAAATGCTACGCATTTCGGGCGCGACGTCCTGTCGCGCATTCCAATTCTAAATAGAATCATGGCTGATTCTATTTAGAATTGGAATTATAGATGTTTGCCCACGCAGTCTTCCATCCACTCCAAGTACGGCGCGGCACCAGCATCGGCCTTAATCATCAATATTTCTGGAACTTGGTACGGATGCAGTTCGGCTATCAGCTTGGACGCTTCTTCAAAGTGGCTCGCGCTGGTCTTTATCAGCAATTTGATTTCTTCGTCCAAGTGCGCGGCACCTTCAAAGTGATAGTAGCTCTTTGCGCCAGGGATCATAGTGACGCAAGCGGCAAGGCGGCGGTCAACCAACGCGGCGGCTATTTTCATGGCCGATTCCTCGTTGCCGCAAGTGGTCATTATTATGCAAGCGTCCATCAAGGTATCACCCCCCTCGCGCCCGAAATGTCTTGGCGCGTTAGGATGATTGTACTGGGATCGGGGGTTATACCAAGTTGCGTTCAGATGAACGCAACTTGGTATAACCCCCGCTTGGCTTCATTCTGCTCTTCCCTTGCAGAAAGGACCCAAACAGCAATCCCCGCAGCTTCCGGCCTTATTTCTAGTGCAGTCGTTCAATATCCCGACATGGGCGATGGCAAAGTCATACCTGAGAGGGTCTCTTGGATCCAATTGCTTTAGCGAATTGGTGATTTCCAAAGCTGCCCTGAGGTCTTGGGCGCGCCTCGCGCACAGGCCCAGCATCAGCGAAATGCGGTGAACGTGTGTGTCCAGTGGAATGACTAGGGCCTCTGCGGGATAGTTCTCCCAAACCCCGAAATCTGGCCAGCCCTTTCTGGCCATCCAGCGCAGAAACATCCTCCACCTCTTGGCCGCCGCGCCTCTCAGCGGATCGGGCAAATTGAACCGGAGGCCGATGGTGCTGGGCAGGCTCTGGCGGAGATGGTTTATCAACCCAGACAGGCGCTGTTCGGCTGACAGCCCACCGGCGGGCAGGAGCAGTGGCTCCAAACCTTTGTTTCCGGTAGAAGCGTCCAAGCGCTTCCAGGCAATGATCCATTCGATCATGTCTTCCAATGTGTGAAAGCGCCAGACCCAGCCCTCCAAAGAATTATGCATCGAACCCCTGATGGCTGTTTCATCACTCCCCCTCACCCATTTGGCTGGACTCTCCCTAAGTGCCTCCAACACTCTCCGTACGGCGCGAAGCATGGGGGCGACCCTGCCATACGCCAGATGGGCGGCCACCCATGAGGCAAGCTCTTTGTCTATAGCGTCTGGGTATTTGCAGGGTATCGAAATGGGGTCTGCGTCAAGGGCCGCTTCGGTCTGGTAGCGCTGGCACAACTGATCCATCGCGCTCTTTAAGTCTGCGATTGGCGCATTTTTTATGATTTTTTCCATCTGAGAGTGTTACGCCTTAATAATTTAGGTTTTGCAATGGGTTCGAATTGCAATTCCATCGCGCCGAATGGACACGCGGCGAGATCATTCGCCGCTTAACTGCGGGACGATGGGCTTTCGGCCTGTGGCTTTTAGCTCCGGGGCATGGAAAAGCTTTCCGAATGCTAACTGGGGGTCCGCTCGGGTCTCACTCGCATGCGAGCGACCCCCCCTCGCTACCCCCCAGACCCCCAGCGACTTCGATGGGCATGGGGATAGTTTTGCAATGTCGCTTGCCTTGTGCTTCCTACTGCCCAATTGGTGGTTCATGCTGCGGAACCTGCGGGGTCTGTGGAGGCTGGGCGGCCTGAGTTTCTGCCTCGGGCTTCTTCGGCTTATTCCTGTTTCTGAGGCTTGGGAGGGCCATGCCATTTGCATGGCATTCAGCGCAGCTCGCCAACTTTTCGTTTGGCTCTCTCCAAGACACGCGGCTCAGCCCGCCAACTTCGCTCCGCTTGGATTCTGGGACATAAGACCAATACATGCCAACCCTGGGGCCGGCCGGCAGCATCTCTAGAGTGTAGAGCGGCCCAATTTCGTAACTTGGGCGGCCCCAGCGGTCTTCTACGCTGCTCATGACCACCAAAGCCCCTTCTTGAAGCTGGCCGCCGCTTGCATAGCTTTCGGCTGCTTCCGGACTGACCCACACCCTTATCCACCTGTTATTGTGGGCAGAACTCCGAATTGGCTCTTGGTGCATCGGAACCAAAGAGGGGTAATCAAGTATCCTTAGCAGCCTGTTTCTTTGATTTGAGATCAATTCGTCCCCGTCCGATGGGCCGCTGCCTGTGGCTCCCTTGGTTTGTTGCTTTACAGTCGCTTTGGCTTCGGCTGCGCTCCCGCGCGCCAGCTTGATCCCGGACGCCCCAGCGCCCCCAGCGGAAATGGCCCAAAGCAACCCTGACAAGAGAACCAAAGCACCCATCCCTTGGTGTTCTTTCCTTTTCAGATAGGAGAACCTGAGGCAGAGGCTTCCAAAAAACACGGTTGCCCCACCAAAGTATTGGTGGATCCTCATGTCAGACCACTGGCCCCTCAATATCCACTCGTCACCTAGCAGGCCCAGCCTTTTTGCCAAAAACTCTCCCGTGAGCAGTGCGGCGGCTGCACCCAAAAGACCCGCCCATGCTAGAAACCGGCTGGTAGTCCACCACGGCTTTATCCCCCTTCCCGCCCTTTGTGCCGCTAGAAGCGGCCAAGGTAGTAGCAAGCCTGCTGCGATAGCAATGATAACCGCCCAAACATGCTGTTCCGCCACCCATCCAAGCCATTGCATCTGGTTTTCTCCCACAACTTTTGTCATTTTATCGTATAATTCTTTTTTTGGCCTTATTCAATTGGAACATTTTGAAATGAAAGAAATCTTGCTACAGCACGTCCAAACGTCAATTGAGCTAAAAAACCGCTTTTTTGCCGGTGCGGTTGACCAAATCGCCTCCCAAGGGGCCGACATGGCAGAGCGGCTGATGCGCGGAGCAAAGATAATGATTTGCGGGAATGGCGGCAGCGCAGCCGATGCCCAGCATTTTGCCGCAGAATTGAGCGGTCGCTTTGTCACGGAGAGGAGGCCGCTCGCCGGCATAGCCCTGACTACCGACACGTCTGCACTCACCGCCATCGGCAACGACTATGGCTTTGACAAACTGTTTTCGCGCCAAGTAGAGGCTCTTGGCCGCCCTGGGGACTTGTTGGTGGGCATCAGCACAAGCGGGAACAGCCAAAACGTCATTGAGGCCGTCAAGACAGCCAAGGGACTGGGAATCGGGACACTTGGACTGTTGGGAAGAGATGGGGGGAAGCTCAAAGGGATGATGGACAACTGCCTAGTCGTCCCCAGCGACGTGACTGCCCGCATCCAAGAAGTCCACATAATGGTCGTCCATTTCTGGTGTGAAATATTGGACGACAAATTCAAATGATTCATATCGCATTTCTTTTTATGCTCCAAGCTGCGGATGCGGCGCCGCAAGCACTCCAAGCGCGGGCGCAGCAGCAAAAGCCCGCCCCGAAGCCCACCTATCAATGGCGGGACAGAGCCGGCAAGATGTACCACACCACCTCCCCGCCGCCGCCAAACGCCACAGTCATCTCAGTCACAACGCCACAGGATTACGATTCAGAGGCAGACCCAGATGAAATCAATGCTTGGCCGACGCCAGAAGAACTCAGGCTGAAGATGGAATCCGTGTTGGACAGGGACACCGTAGCTTATTGGCGCGGCGTCGAAGATACGCTTGACCAAGCAAGGCGGTCGAATGACGCCCAAGGACAGGCCAGCGCAGTCAATGCCGTAATCCACCACGCGCTTTGGGGAAGCGGACTGTGGGCCTTGGCGGCCCTACCTTTTGTGGTCATGGCCATCTCTGCGCTCTTTGCGTGGTGGGCCTGCGATGGCTTGGCCAAAAGGCCCAGAGTGCTCGCATGGACGGTGTGTGCGCTGGCCGGGCTGGCGCTGTCGGCACTTGGACTGAACTTTGCGCTCTATGGGCCTCAGGCGAGGCGGCTGGATTTTGCGCTGGCCATGCTCCCAAATTATCTTGGGGATGGCGTTGAGGCAAAGCCGGAAAACCTTCAACTGATCCGCAGCCGGTCAGAAGCGCTGCAAGAAGCTGCAGAGCCGCATGCCCCGATATGGGCTTTCCCGCAGGAAGTTCGCAAAGCAAAGAAGGTCATTCGGCAACTGGTCATTGACCCTTGAGCCTGTCCCCGCAGCTGGAAAGCAGCATAGCGACAGAATATTCAGGAGAACCACTCGGACTCTACCTGCACGCGCCATTCTGTTGTGCCAGATGTTCATATTGCTCTTTTGCAAGCTGCACAGACCTTTCGCTGGAGCGTTTGTACACGTCTCGTATGCTGGGCGACATCGCCAAGATGGGGCATCTGCTGGAAAAGCCAAAACTAGAAACGGTGTACTTAGGGGGTGGCACTCCGTCAGTTCTTTCACTAGAATTACTTGAGGCCATCAGCTGTGCTATCCATAGCGAGTTTGATGCGTCCGGTCTAGCCGAGGCCACGATAGAAGCAAACCCAGGGACGCTAAATCCTGCATGGCTCAATGCCGCCAGAAGATGCGGGTGGGACAGAATAAGCCTTGGCATACAGTCGCTGGACGATGGCCAATTAGTGCGCCTTGGGCGCATGCATGATTCAGCACAGGGCCTCGAAGCAGTCGCTATGTGCAAAAATGCTGGATTTGCTAGGATAAGCGCAGATCTGCTTTTGGGAACACCGGGACAAGACTCCGGCCGCGCGCTCAACGATGCAAGACGGCTGGTGGAATCCGGGGCCAAACACCTCAGCATCTATATGCTAGACTTAGACAAAGAATGCCCACTCAAATTACAGGTAGAAAACGGAGTTCTTGAATTGCCCGATGAGGGCCTTGTCGCAGATGCCTACCTGGCACTGATGGAATCCCTGCCAAATTTGGGCCTGACGCATTATGAAATAAGCAATTTTTCTTTTCCAGGACACGAGTCGGCGCACAATTGCCGCTATTGGATAAGGCTCCCGTATCTTGGCCTAGGGCCAAGCGCGGCGAGCAACATAGGCAGCATCAGATGGACTGAATGTGAAAACCCCGCAGAGTGGATAGAGGGATACACCGAGCAGGAGGTCTGCCACTTGTCGCCAAAGGAATCACTGGCCGAAGTGCCGATGCTGGGCCTGAGAATGAGCCAAGGCATAAATTGGGGAAAATTGCGCGGCAAGGCTGGCGCTGTGGGAATCTCCGCTCTAGTGGACGCTTGGGAAAATGACCTCGAGCCATTTCTGGTGCGCGGGCTGCTGCGTCGGAATGGCGAGAACCTTAGTCTGACGGCGAAAGGTGTACTTCTCAGCAATCAGGTGTTGATGGTTTTTGCGTAAATTTCCCTAGGCCATATTCTGCTAGGCCTGCGACTGCCATAAAAGGAATTGACAAATGGGCTGAAACAAAACACACTGGTTTTAGTCAATGCTTAAAATGCTTAAAAAATGACATATTTTGGGGGCTTTAAGTTAAGTAATGTCACTCTAGTCATGCAGTCATCGTGCGATAATGTTTGATATATGTTGGGTTTGTTTTATCTACACAGCGGATTTACACACCGACTCGACTTGGAGGGCTTATGATCATCCATCGCCTTTTCATTACCACGCGGCACTTGACCGCAACGGCACTGTTTTTTGCACTTGCCGGTGCGATGCCCGCCCAGCAGGCCCGACAAAGGGCCGTTGCAAAAAAACCAATTACACATGATGTCTATAACACGTGGAAAACCATCCAAGGAACCATACTGAGTACTGATGGTCAATGGGCGGCTTTCGTCGTACAACCAGCAGAAGGGGACGGAGAACTGATAGTCCGCAATCTCAAGACAGGCAGCGAATTCCGACATGGAAGGGGCCAAGGACACAGTTTTTCGGCGGACAATAAATTTGTTGCATTCACAATAGTTCCAGCCAACGCGGATGTCGAGCAGGCGAGAAAGGACAAGAAGAAACCCGAGGAGATGCCAAAAAATGCGCTGGGCATCATGAACTTGGCCAATGGGAAAGTGGAGGCCGTAAATGACGTAAAGTCTTTCCGCTTGCCAGAAAAAGGCAGCAAATATTTGGCATATCTGATGGAAAAAATCGAAGAGAAGAAAGAAGAAAATGCCAGCACCCAAGCCCCCGCAGAGAAAGGCCAAGACCAAGCCAGAAGACCACAGCAGCGGCCGGACGGTATGGCGGGCGGCCCTGCAAATTCGAGGGACTTGGGCACCGACCTAGTCCTGCGCAACTTGACCACGGGCAGCACGACAGTCATTCCAGAAGTTTCGATGTACCAATGGAACAAAAATGGTTCATGGCTACTGTACACGGTCAATTCAAAGACAAAGACCGACAATGGGGCATACGCCTGGAATTCTGCCGACGGAAGCAAAACAGAACTGCTGAAAGGCATCGGCAAATACCAGTCGTTCACATTTGACAACCATGGGGGCCAAGTCGCATTCTTTAGCGACAGGGACGACGCAACAGAAAAAGATAAGGCCGCCGAGGCAAAAAAAGAAGCCAGCAAGTCGAGCCAAGGCCAAGGCTCCGAGCGCGGCGAACCGCAGCAGGCCGAAGCTGGTTCAGCCAATTCGGTAGGCGGCACGCCAGAAAACGCCGACCCAAATATTTTCAAGCTGTACTTTTGGCGCACCGGGCAGAACTCTGCCACAGAAATAGTCCCCTCTAACACAACAGGGCTGCCCGAAAACTGGAACGTGAGCGAACATGGCAGCCTTTCATTCAGCAAAGACGGCAAAAGGCTGTTCCTTGGCACGGCACCGATACCTAAAGTCGCCCCCAAGGACGCGCCAGAGCCAATGAAGGTGGACATCTGGCACTGGCAGGACCCAGAACTCCAGACAGTCCAAAAAGTCAGGGCTGAGGCCGACAAAAACAGAAACTATAGGGCCGTGCTGCATCTGGACAATTTCAATCTTGTCCAGTTGGCCACGGAAGACATGGCCAGCGTGCAAACAAACGACAACGGCCGCTATGGCCTTGGAACGGACACACGCGAATACCGCTTGGCCTCAACCTGGGACACCATGTACAGCGATGTATATGCGGTTGACCTCGGAACCGGGGCCAGGAAGCAGCTTTTCAAGGCACTGCGATTTGGAGCCAGCCTCAGCCCCGAGGGCAAGTATGCCATAGCGTTCGACGCGACGGAGCAAAAATGGCTGACTGCGTCCACGGAAGATGGCACCATCTGCGACCTCACAGGGAGCATCAAGGTAGCCTTCCACAACGAAGAGACCGACACGCCCGAGCCTCCTAGGTCATATGGCATCGCTGGCTGGGCAAAAGGGGATTCGGAGGTTTTTGTCTATGACAAATTCGACATTTGGGCCATCAACCCATCAACAGGGATATCAAGGGCGGTGACGCAGGGCGCGGGGAGGCGGCAGAGCTTCGCGTTCCGCTACATCAACTTAGACCCAGACTTGACATGGATACTATCCGACAGGCCATTGTACCTGTCAGCAACCAACACCGAATCCAAGGCCACAGGATTCTTCCGCGCATCTTTCCAAGGCGGCGAGCCACAGAAACTCGTTTTTGCCGACAAGCTGCTGTCCAACCTGACAAAGGCCAAAAACGCGGACATAGTTACATTCACCCAACAGACCTTCGTGGAATTCCCCGACATTTGGGTTTCCAGCCTAGATTTTTCGAAACCGCAGAAAATCAGCAACGCCAACCCCCAACAGGCCCAGTACAGGTGGGGGACACAGGAAATAATTGATTATGTCAACGGCGATGGCAAAATGCTGAAGGCCCTTCTCGCCAAACCAGAGGACTTTGACCCCACCAAAAAGTACCCGATGATGGTCTATATATACGAAGGAATGACCGATGGACAGTACCGCTACGTTGCCCCAGCACCAGGCCAAAATATAAATGTGTCGCGCTTTGTCAGCAATGGTTATTTGGTTTTGCGCCCAGATATAGTCTATGACATAGGCTACCCCGGCAAGAGCGCCATGAAGTGTGTGCTGCCAGCCATCGAGCAGGTGGCCGCAAAAGGCTACGTTGACCGGGAGCGCATCGGCATCCAAGGCCATAGCTGGGGCGGGTACCAGATCACATACATGATCACTCAGACCAACATCTTCAGGGCCGTTGAAGCTGGTGCCTCTGTGAGCAACATGATAAGTGCCTATGGGGGCATCCGCTATGGCACTGGCATCAGCCGCCAGTTCCAGTACGAGCGCTCCCAGAGCCGCATAGGAGGCACGCCTTGGACAAAGCCCATGCAGTTCATAGAAAACAGCCCCATCTTTTTTGCGGAAAACGTCCAGACGCCGTACATGACTATTCACAACGACCAAGACGACGCCGTGCCATTCACTCAGGCCATAGAATTTTTCACGGCACTGCGCCGCCTCGGCAAAGAAGCGTACTTCTTCAACTACAACGGCCAACTGCACGGGCTCAGAGACAGGGACGCACTAAAGCACTTCACCGTCCATTTGTGCGAATTCTTCGACCACTACCTGCTTGGCGCGCCAAGGCCGGACTGGATGATCAATCCCACGCCGTACTTGGAGAGAGGCAAGAGGGACGTGTCAGAGCTGTTCAAAGCCAAGTAGCTTCATGCAGATTTGCAATTATTTAGAGCATCTTGGAGCATCTTGCAACCCTTCTAGCGTCAATTCTTCTAAAAAAATCCTTGACCGCCAACCCAAATTGTGCCAAACTAGATTGTTTGCAGTTTTAGCCACCAGCCCATAAACACAGCGAGCCACCCAGAACAGACATGCTAGGCGACACAGGGACAAGAGGCGCCAAGGCGGCGCAGCCGAGCGGAAAGGCCAAGTCAGCCAGCCGGCAGGGTTTCGCTTTTGCGGGCCACCGCATCTCCCAAATTTTCGCTAAATATTCGGGGAGTGGGTAATAATTGCCCAGTTGTCAGCCATTTACGGGCAATTCCGTCAAAATATGTAGCATCTAGATCGCATAATTCAGACATTTCGTGGCCGCGCCGGGGTCGCCCTCTGCGGCTGTTATCTTTTCAACGGCGCGTCGCGCCATTTTTCCAGAGCCTTTGGCGGCTCTAGGGAGGTTGTAATGATCAAACGCTTTTTTGCACTGGCGGCGGCCGTGCTGCTGTTTTCTGGGGCGCAGGCACAGGCACAGGCGCAGTCCAAGTACCCAACCGAAAAGGAATTCTTCCCAGCGGTATATGGGGCGGTCGCGGAGGTGCTTCCGAAAGCCAAATACTTGAACATAGACTTCTACAACAACAGCTTCACGCTCACCGGTGTGACTGGCGGCAACATCGGTGGCTGGTTCTCGTTTGACGTGTCAATCGCGATGCAGGACGATGGCACAATCAACATTAGTCATTCCAATATTTACCAAAGAGACCCAAAAACAAAGATGTGGAAATCGGCAACGAGTTTCGGGTTTTTCTTTAAGCCTCAAAAGCTCTATGACGACCTCAGGACAAAAATCCTGCAGGCAGCCAACAGCGACGCCGCCTACGAGCGCTTCAAAGAGGAAGCGCTGTCCAACCTCCAGTTTATCTATGCGATTGTGCAAGACTTCACCGAACTCGCATTCGCCGACTTCTATAAAACCTACATCGTCAATTCTGTGTTCACAATCACGGGTCGGGTTTCAGATGTAAAGGAATATGGCAAAGCAGTCAACGGCAAAACATATAAATACGAAGTCAGCTTGAGCCAGAGCCTGACAAACAACGCCGAGGATCAATATCTCTCACGCATGCGCGGCACAGAATTAATTTGCGACATGTACACGAACCAAGACAAAGTGATAAGGATTAGCAAATCAGCTATTGCAACGGTGAGGGGGAAAGCGGTGTCGGCGTCCCGCAGAAGCGGCCGCCTCATCATGCGTTTGACGGATGAGGAGTAGCCAACGACCGCTGCGGCGCATCCCAGAAAAAGCCGCTCAAGTGCTACTGGTGTCTAGGACTGCATTGCGGCCCTAGACGCTCATTGCACTAATACCAAGTTGCGTTCAGATGAACGCAACTTGGTATAAAGGCGGCGGGAACCGCCGCCCGCAAGTTTTTGAAAATGATGGGTTTCCCAGCTTTTTCAAAAACTTTGGCGTACAGCGTTCAA
>Ga0268262_10007286_pt1 | contig 10375 bp, 4 predicted proteins | sample TergutNc150P3_FD_190354 | JGI IMG/M metagenome (GOLD analysis project Ga0268262, IMG submission 190354) | Nasutitermes corniger P3 segment gut microbial community from laboratory colony in Florida, USA - Nc150 P3 (SPAdes) (version 2) | ecosystem: Host-associated > Arthropoda: Insects > Digestive...
TATGCGCGTTACGCCGGCGCACCTTGACCAGCTCCTCCACCCGATGATCGACAAGAACGGAGCCAAGAACGCAAAATCAATTACCGTAGGCCTTAACGCGTCTCCGGGCGCGGCCGCCGGTAAAATAGTATTTACCGCTAGAGACGCGGAAGTATGGCACGGAAAAGGCGAGAAAGTCCTGCTTGTAAGGAAAGAAACCAGCCCCGAAGACATCGGCGGTATGGTTGTTTCCCAGGGCATTCTTACCTCAACAGGCGGAAGGACAAGCCACGCCGCGGTCGTAGCGAGGGGCATGGGAACACCCTGCGTCGCAGGCGCGAAGGGCATCTCCGTTCAGGGCAATACTGTTGTTATCAGTAATAAGACATATCATGAAGGCGATTGGCTTACAATCGACGGCACAACCGGCGAGGTGTTCGAGGGCGCGCTGCCGCTGGTAGCTCCCGCCATATCGAAAGATATGAATACCTTCCTTAAATGGTGCGACGAAGTGCGCTCCCAGTCTGTCCGGGGCAAGGTCAAAGGTTTCCAGGTATGGACCAACGCCGATCAGCCGGAAGACGCAAAGCGCGCCTTTGATTTCGGCGCTCAGGGCATTGGTTTGTGCCGCACCGAGCACATGTTCTTCGACAAGGACAAGCTCAAGCATTTCCGCGCCATGATTGTCGCCGACACGGATGAAGAAAGGAAGAAACGGCTGAAAGAGATTCTTCCGCTGCAGCAAAAAGACTTCTACGGCATATTCAAGGCGATGGAAGGCCGCCCTGTTGTAATCCGCCTTCTTGATCCGCCGCTGCACGAGTTTGTCCCGCACACAAGGGCGGAAGTGGAAGAGCTCGCCTCCGACCTCGGAGTGAGCGCAGATTCACTGCAGCCGAAGATCGACCGCCTTGTTGAGGCGAACCCCATGCTTGGCCACAGGGGCTGCCGCCTCGCGATCACCTATCCTGACATTTATGACATGCAGGTTGAGGCGATTACACGCGCCGCCGTTGAATGTGTCAAGGAAAAAATACCGGTTACCCCAGAAATCATGATCCCAATCGTAATTACAGCGCGCGAGCTTAAATTCCTGCGGCCCAACGCCGAGAAGGTAATCGCGAAAGTATTCGCCGAAACAAAAACCAAGTTCCCAATCAAGATCGGCACCATGATAGAAGTGCCCCGCGCCGCTATCCGCGCCGGCCATATCGCTATGTACGCCGACTTCTTCAGCTTCGGGACCAATGATCTTACTCAAATGACATTTGGTTTCAGCCGCGACGATGTCGCTTCCTTCCTTCCCGTTTATCTGGAGAAGAATGTGCTTGAGGTTGATCCCTTCAAGAGCATTGATGAAGACGGCGTCGGCTGCTTAATGGAAGTAGCGATCAATTTGGGAAGAACAGTTAAACCTGATTTGACGATCGGCATATGCGGAGAGCATGGCGGCGATCCCACAACTATTGACTTTTGCTACAGATCCGGTTTAAGCTATGTTTCATGTTCACCATTCCGGGTGCCGCTGGCTCGTCTTGCCGGCGCGCAAGCGGTTATAAATAATTCCGGAAAGAATACCAAGGGAGGGGAAACAGTGAATGCTGGTAAACCATCCGCTGCCAAGGTGAAGGGCAGTAAAAAACAACCTGTAAGGGGGGTCAAGAAAATGGCTGTAGCCAAAAAGACCACCGCGAAAAAAGCGGTGAAGAAACCGGCGAAGAAAACCGCCGCGAAGAAACCGGCGAAGAAAACCGCCGCGAAGAAACCGGCCAAGAAAGCCGCGAAGAAAACCGCAAAATAAGCGCGGTTTGTTTCAGTCCAGTTAAAAATATTTCTTGATTAGATGAAAGCCCGGTGACAAACCGGGCTTTTTTTTGTTATTATATATTATGGCTACTAAATATAAACATATACTTCTTCCCTCCTTCTTCACCTCCGCGCCTTTGCGCCTTTGCGCCTCTGCGAGGAAAATAGCGAGTAATCGCGCCTTGGCGCCGGCGAGAGGTCTTCTCTTTCTTCTCTTCTTATTACTCTGCCTTTCCTCTTTAAGCGCGCAGGATTTCCAGTATAAGCACCAGCAGGGCGACAAGTACCGTATCATCTCAACGGTTAATGAAGACGTATATATGGACCGTAAATTGAATCACAAGGCGGAGATTCTTAACCGTATCTCCGTTGATATAGTCTCGGTGTCAAACGGCAAGGGCAGGCACAAGGCTGTTTTCCAAACCTCGGAACGCGGAGTAGTGGTTGGCAACAAGACGGCAAACGCGGGCAAGAGCTTTCAATGGTCAAGGGAATACGATTCCGAGTTTGAAAGGGACAATCTGGGGCTTATCACCATAGACAAGAAATATTATATGCCCGTCGTGCGCGATGTTCCTGTCTTCATGGGTAAGACGCTTAAACCCGGCGATAAATGGAGCCATGAAGGCCATGAAGTGCATGATTTCCGCGAAGGTTTCGGAATTCCTGAGCCATATCGGATTCCTTTTACGGCGAACTATGTTTTTCTTGGCGATAAAGCCTGGAAGGGAAAGACTTATCCGGCGTTTTCTGTAAACTACCGTATTAATTTAACGCCGCAGGCCCTGGCTTCCAAGGCGATCGGAGGCGCGATAAGGCCCGTTAAAATCACAGCTGAATCGGATCAGATGGTTTACTGGGATAACCGCATCGGGCAGCCGGTCGCGTACAGCGAGAATTTCAGGTATATATTCGAGCTGTCCAACGGAAGGGTATTTGAGTACAGGGGCGTCGCGCAGGCCGAGATTGTCGAATCGACGCGCATGGACAAGGAAAAAATAGCCGGGGACATAGCCGATGAGATACGCCGCCTTAATATCCCGGAAGTGTCGGTGCGGGTTGTGGACGAGGGGATAACCATCAGCCTGGACAACATACAGTTCCAGCCGGATTCCTCGGCCATGCTTCCCGGCGAGAACGTAAAACTTGATAAAATCGTTGATATTCTAAAACGCTACCAGGAACGCGACATTATGGTGGGCGGCCACGCCGCCCTTGCCGGCACTGTGGAGGGACGCAGGAAACTTTCCGCGGACAGGGCTACCGTTGTCGCGGATTACCTTATCGAGAAAAAAGCCCGTACGCCGGATCGCGTTGTTGTGCGCGGTTTCGGCTCGGACAAGCCGGTGGCGGACAACGGCACTGAGGAAGGCCGCCGCAAAAACCGCCGCGTGGAGATAACGATTCTTGAAAATTAGCGTCAAAACTGCTATTCTGGCGTTACATGGATAAACTCATCATCAAGGGCGCGCGCGAGCATAACCTTAAAAATATCGATCTGGAGCTGCCCAGGGATAAATTAATAGTTGTTTCAGGCCTCTCCGGTTCAGGCAAGAGCTCCCTGGCCTTTGACACGATTTTCGCCGAAGGGCAGCGGCGTTATGTTGAAAGCCTTTCAGCGTACGCGCGGCAGTTTCTCGGCCGCATGGATAAGCCCGATCTGGATTATATCGAGGGGCTTTCCCCGGCGATTTCAATAGAACAAAAAACAACCCACCGCAATCCCCGTTCCACAGTAGGCACCGTCACAGAGATTTACGATTACTACCGGCTCCTGTACGCCAGGATCGGGATTCCCCATTGCCCTGTATGCGGCAGGGAGATACGCGAGCAGCCGGTTGATTCGATTATCGAAAGCGTTTTGCGCATGGGTGAGGGCACAAGGGTACAATTGCTGGCGCCCGTAATCAAGGGAAAGAAGGGAGAGCACCAGAAAATAATCGAGGACGCCCGCAAGGCAGGTTTTGCGAGGGCAAGAATTGACGGGGTTCCGGTGGAGCTTGACGAAAGCATAAGCCTTGACAAGCAGAAAAAGCACAGCATTGATATTATCGTTGACCGTCTTGTGATTGGCCCTGATATACGCTCAAGGCTCGCCGAATCCGTTGAGACCGCGCTTCAAACCTCTGACGGGCTATTGCTGGTATTGAGTCAGAGTCCTGACAGTTCCGGCAAAGGCGCGGCTACAGAAAATTTCTTTTCACAGAAAAACGCCTGCCCTGACTGCGGCGTTTCGATACCGGAACTGCAGCCGCGCCTTTTTTCGTTTAACAACCCCTTCGGCGCCTGCCCAAGCTGTTCAGGCCTTGGTTCCAAGCTTGAGTTTGATCCTGACCTTGTTATCCCCGACCCCTCGCTTTCATTTAACGAGGGCGGCATTGTTCCGTATAATCCTGACAGCGCCTGGCACCGCAGCCGCTTTGAGAGCCTGGCCAAGCATTATAAATTCAGCCTGGACACGCCGCTTAAGACCCTGCCGAAAAAAATCATGGACGCTATTCTCTGGGGCAGCAGGGACGAGATAAAAGTCCGTTACAATAACCGCGAGGGAACCGGCCATTTTGAATACCAGTCCAAGTTTCCGGGTGTTCTGGAAGACCTTAAGCGGCGCTACCTTGAGACACAGTCTCCTGGCATAAAGGAATGGCTTGAAAAATTCATGAGCCAGAAGCACTGCGAGGACTGCGAGGGCAAGAGGCTCAAGCCTGAGGTGCTGGCAGTGACCGTAGCCGGGAAAAATATCTGGGAGCTTTCCAGCTTATCCGTAACAGACTCGCTTAAATTTTTTGAATCGGTAAAATTCAACAAGAACGAAAAGAAGATCGCCCACCAGATATTAAAGGAAATCAACGCGCGGCTGGGCTTTATGCGCAATGTCGGGCTTGATTACCTGAGCCTTGAACGCAAGGCCGCCACTCTCTCTGGCGGCGAGGCCCAGAGGATAAGACTGGCCACGCAGATTGGATCGAGCCTTGTGGGGGTGCTGTACATACTGGACGAGCCGTCAATCGGGCTGCACCAGCGTGACAACAAGAGGCTCATCGACACGCTTTTGTACCTGCGCGACCTGGGTAACACACTCATTGTCGTGGAGCATGACGAGCAGACCCTGCGCGTGGCCGATCACATCGTTGACCTCGGGCCGGGTGCGGGCGTGCATGGCGGCAAGGTTGTAGCGCAGGGCAGCCCCGAGGATGTGATGAAAGTGACGGAAAGCCTTACGGGACAGTACCTCGCCGGAACTCTAGCCATTGAAGTCCCGAAAGAACGCAGGAAGGGCAACTCTAAATTCTTAAAAATGCGGGGAGTGAGCGAGCATAACCTTAAAAACATCAATGTGGATATTCCCCTGGGTATTTTTACCTGCATTACAGGAGTTTCCGGTTCCGGCAAGTCAACGCTCCTGTCAGACGTGCTGTACCCGGCGCTGGCGAACAAGGTATACGGATCGAACCACCCCGAGGGAAGCTATAAAGATATTAAAGGCGCTGAATTTATTGACAAGGTTATTGACATAGACCAGAGCCCCATCGGCAGAACGCCGCGTTCCAATCCAATCACTTATGTCGGTGGGTTTACCGCGATTAGGGACATTTTTGCGAGCCTGCCCGAGTCTAAAACGCGCGGCTACAGGGCGGGGCGTTTTTCGTTTAACGTGAAGGGCGGAAGGTGCGAGAACTGCGAGGGCGGCGGAACTATCAAAATTGAGATGAACTTTTTGCCGGATGTGTACATCACCTGCGACGTGTGCCAGGGGCATCGTTTTAACCGCGAAACACTTGAAATAAGGTACAAGGGCAAAAATATCGCCGAGGTTCTGGACATGACCATTGAGGAGGCGGCTGAGTTCTTCGCGCCCATTCCGCAGGTTGCCAGAAAAATGCAGACTCTTCTTTCGGTTGGGCTTGGCTATATAAAACTCGGCCAGTCCGCGCTTACGCTCTCAGGCGGCGAGGCTCAGCGGGTAAAACTCGCACTGGAACTTTCCAGGCGTTCCACCGGCAGCACGCTGTATATACTTGACGAGCCGACAACCGGGCTTCATTTCGCGGACGTAAAGCAGTTAATGGACGTTATACAACGGCTCGCTGATCAGGGGAATACTGTGATTATGATCGAACATAACCTAGACGTGCTTTTGCAAGCGGATCATATTATCGATTTGGGGCCTGAGGGAGGCGACAAGGGCGGGCAAGTCGTGGCGACAGGTACGCCGGAAGAGGTAGCAGCCTGTGACGCTTCATATACGGGCCAGTATATAGGGGAAATGCTTGCGCGCGAAAAAAAGAAGGGAAAAAAATCCGGACGAAAATGAAACCTGGAGTCATGAGCGCGATATTGATAATGATTTTTCTCATTTTCTTGCAGGTAAGCTTTATATACGCCGAGGACGAAGAATCCAAACCTGTCGTTAAAAAGGAAACCCGCGCTTTGACGCCAGAGCAAAACCGCATCCTCATGGACTTAAGGACATCGACCCTTTCCGAGCTCGCGGCCTGGGCGAGAAGCCTGAAGCTTTCAGAAGCCGGAACCAGCGCCGAGCTCGCGAAGCGGATAAGGGAATATTACCAGATAGAAGAGCAGGAACAGCCCGCGACGGAAGACAAACGCAAGATCATCACAATAGAATCCGCCCGTACTACCGAATACTTCAAGATTGAAACTATTGATGAGGATTACGCCCGCTTAAGCGGCGAGGTGAGGGTAAGCCTTAAAGACGGCGAGGCGATTCACCAGATAAGGGCCTGGAATATTCTTTTTAACCGCACCAGGAATATCCTTACCGCGACAGGCGGCGTTGAATATATCAAGACAGACGGGGATAAAGTTGAAACCTTCAGGGGAGATTCCATTACTGTCGACATTGACAACTGGTCAAGCGTATTCCTCGGCGGCGTATCTGAACGCTCCCTGAAAAGCGACAATACAACATATCTTTTCGCCGGAACTGTTATTTCCCGGGATGAGGAAGAAGTTACCGTCCTGAACAGGGCGACTATCAGCAGCGCCAATAACCCGGAATCCCTGTGGTCGCTCAGCGCCTCGCGGGTGTGGCTTTTGCCCGGCTCCGATTTCGCGATTCTTAACGCGGTGCTTAAAGTCGGAGAGATACCTGTAATGTACATACCTTTTTTCCATTTTCCTGCGGATGAAGTTATTTTTCATCCTGTTATAGGCTCGCGCACAAGAGAAGGTCATTATATCCAGACAACAACGTACATTATCGGCCGTCCCAGGGCAAGTTCCAGCTCGCAGAGCTCGCTTACAAAAATACTGGGCAATTCAACCGATATGGAAAAGAAGAGGGAAGGCCTGTTCCTGCGGAGTACCGGAAAAAAAGTGAAGGATCCGGATAAAGTCAGCTTAAGGGCGCTGGTTGATCACTATGTTAATCTGGGCACTTATATCGGAACGGATCTGTCGCTGCCGGCTTACGGGGTCTTAAGCGCGACAAACTTCAGCCTGGGTATAGGCCTGACACGGACTCTCGCCCTTCGCGACAATAATTACACGCCGTTTTTCCCGGATTATAACGGTGATACCGACTGGAACCACTCCAACCTTTTTTCAAATGACGTTCCTTTCAGGTACAGGTTCCAGGGCTCAAACTCGCTAAGCGGAAAATACGGCGGTTTTTCATGGTCGCTCCCTTTTTATTCAGATCCGCTGGTTGACGGCGATTTTCTAAAACGATCTGAGGACATGGACTGGGTTAACATGATTCAACAGGGCGCGGCTTCTATGGAAGCCCAGGAGACTTCAGAGAGTCAAATTGGGCCATACTCATGGACATTTACCGGAAATCTGAGCCCCAAATTCCCCAATATGGCTCCGTATATAAACAGTATTTCCATTGGTTCTATTTCAAGCAACATCGCGTTTAAGACTGTAGACCTAAGGGGTAATTATCCTGAAACTGATATTAAACGTTATTCGCCATCGAGCTTCTTCTTCGCTCCTGACACGGCAACCCTGTATCAGGTTAGCGGTTCGGTATCCGGCGCCCCATTAAGTCTTGGAGCGGGGTTTTCAAGCTCCTCAAAAACAAACGAGAAAAAAGAAGAACCTAATGATCCGCTGAAAGGCATCGGTATCCCGCGCTCTCCGTTTGAGAACAAGGCTGAAGAAGAAGAAAAAAAGAAAGACACTCAGGATAAACTTGTCCCGCCGGTCTTAACCCAGCGTTTTGATTTGCCCAGAATAGGAAACAACCGCTTCAGCGTGGATTACCGCATGGCCCCGCAAAGCACTTCAACATTGCGCTTTGACTCCTTGAAGTGGAAAGAATACACGGATATAGACTGGAATGATGTCAGCAATGTAAGGACCAACTTTCGCGGCGACGCAGGCACTAATTTAATTTTTAGTCACTCCGAGGGCCTTTACTCCAATACTTTTTCTTTTTCAGGCGACGGGGCATGGAGTCAATACAGCTACCTTAACAAGGACGCGAAGGAATACGCTTTAACCGCGGGAGGGCCGGATCGCCAGAAAATAGCCAACAGCAGATTGCAGGAAGCCAAGACGACGTTCTTCTCAACATCTTACGGGAATACAGCGACAGTAAAGCCTTTATACTGGAATACCATATTCGGCCAGTCCAATATATCGCACAGCCTGAGGGGCATTGCCGTAAGGTCAAAATTTGTTGAAAAAGACAAAGAGGTGTCACAAATCACGGATTCGAATGAGAAAATTGTTTTCATGGAAAAATGGGCGGACAACCCGGAATATGCTCTGGAATGGGCCGACTGGAAAAAGGAAAAAATAAATACCCATTCGCTGTCAACAAATTTCTCGGCTTCGATTATGGAGAAATCTCAAACTTTTTCAATGTCCGCCGAGCTGCCGCCCAGGGATTCGGCGCTTAGCTGGAATACGGCTTTAAGGATATGGATTACCGAAACCAACGCCAGCTGGAGGATAATGTACCCTGGCGAAGAGCGTAAAAAGAAACTGGATCCCTTTAATTTCACCGAGAAGTTCCAATTTGGAAACTACGGAAACCTTTCCTTTAACATGGTAATGGACACTGTAGGCTGGGATAGGGACGAAACCGCGAAAATGGAAAAAAGAGTAAACTCGCTGACCACAACGTTGAATCTGTCAAAATGGGGCGTTACCGCGCAATTTTCCGCCGCCCGTATGCTTGGCTATGAGTATAAAGTTGGAGCGACTCCGGCTGATACAGGATGGTTTGAACGGAAAGGGGAAGATAACAGGATTCTCCGTGAAAGGGATTTTATCCTTTCCTACGCGAAAACTTTAGATATGAAAGAGCTTTTAAATAAAAAACTGGATTTTTCCATAAATACAAATTCACGCCTGTCTTTAAACCTGCAGCAATATACCAGCTCAAACTTTAGTTTTTCTCTTGGCTTTAATCTTGGGATAACCAAGTTCCTTAATCTTAACGTATCAACAAATTCAGAAAACGCGCGTATTTACCAGTACTTTCACGACTGGCCTTTATTCCGCGACGCGCCTATAGAATTGCCTAAAGGTACCCAGACAAACATATTCATGGACCTTATGGATTCTTTCCGTTTTGATGATGAAGAGCTGAGGAAAAGCTCGGGATTTAAGATGAAAAATTTTAAAATAACGGCGACTCACTATCTTGGAGACTGGAACGCCGTGCTCAACTGGACAATGGAGCCTTATCGCCCGACAGGCAGCCGCAAGTTTGAGATTAACAACGAGGTGTCTTTCCTGCTGCAATGGATACCAATCAGCGAGATAAGATCGGATATATCGTATAACAAGCAGAACAGCAGGCAGAATAAACCCGACTGGGTGGTGAAAGGGTTGTAAGAGGGGTATAAGGGTATAGGGGTATAAGGGTATGGGGTATAAGGGTATAGGGGTATAAGGGTATAAGGGTATAAGGGTATAGGGGTTAGGCGGCGTTAAGCCAAAGTGTTATTTTTGACAAAAGGTTTTCGAAGGTGTCAACGCAGGGGATGTCGGCGCAGTCTTTGCGGATCGCCTCAGGCGCGCGGAACAGGCATCCGGAATCGGCCTCGCGGATCATGGCGAGATCGTTAAAGGAATCACCGGCTGCGAAAACTTTTATATTGAGCGATTTGAACGCTTTTACAGCTTCTTTCTTGCCGTTTTTTTGGCGCAGTTTGTATCCGGTAACTTTTCCCTCAGGGCTTATTTCCAGGCTGTTGCACAAGAGGCAGGGCCAGCCAAGTTTTTTCATCAGCGGTTTGGCGAATTGCTCGAATGTGTCTGACAATATCACCACCTGTGTCCGTTCCCGCAAAGCGTTGGTAAATTCTATCGCGCCCGGCAGTGGATCCATGCCGGAAATAACCTTTTGTATGTCATTGAGTTTTAAATTGTTTTTTTCAAGAAGCTCAAGCCTGAAGCGCATGAGTTTGTCGTAATCAGGCTCATCCCTGGTTGTGCGCCGCAATTCGGGTATACCTGTCGCCTCGGAAAACGCGATCCATATCTCGGGGACCAAAACTCCTTCAAGATCCAGGCATACCATGTTCATGCGCTTACTTTATCAGGAGGCTTGGATTTTTGCAAGTCCTGTGTTATATATATGCCGTGAGACAGCTGGATATACAAAACC
>Ga0268262_10007287_pt1 | contig 10375 bp, 3 predicted proteins | sample TergutNc150P3_FD_190354 | JGI IMG/M metagenome (GOLD analysis project Ga0268262, IMG submission 190354) | Nasutitermes corniger P3 segment gut microbial community from laboratory colony in Florida, USA - Nc150 P3 (SPAdes) (version 2) | ecosystem: Host-associated > Arthropoda: Insects > Digestive...
TATCTGCCTCCGCAAATTGAGCTTATTAACTATCAGACCGGCGACATTGTCGCCGGCAATATCAACGTAAAGGGCAAAGTAACCGAGCCGGTCGGGATACAGTCGCTGGAAATCAGCAAAGACGGAGGAGAAACTTTTACCAGGCTTAGACACTCCGGCGGCGGGAAAGGGGACAACGCAAGGTATTTTCAATTTTCAATTCCAAGCAAGAAACTCAATGACGGCGCTATGGTCTACTATATCAGGGCAATTAGTAAAACAGGGGTTTCTGTAACCAGGCCGATATTGTTATTTGTTAATAATAATCCTCCCAAAATTGATATAATGTCGCCCTCTGAAGATGAAGACGTCTACGGGAATACCCAGGTTACCGGGCGCGTCATAAGCCCGATTGGTTTGACACAATTCTATTTTGAATGGCCGGGCGGCGCGATGGACCTGGGAAAAAGCAAAAGCAGGGGAGAGCCGTTGGAAGAAGATAAGGTGAACGGCAGAACAGTATATAAAATCCCACTGCGTCCCGGCGATCCGTTCTGGGCAGTAGACATTTTCTTCTCCCTGGCGAATAACAGCCCTGTTCCTTTTAAAATAACCGCCGTAGACAAAAGCGGAAATAAAACGGAAGTTATAAAACGTTTCTCGGACAAGCGTAAGTACAGGACGCCGATCCATGTAATTGATTACCCGTCAGCCCCCTCAATGACGGGAAGGATGCAACTCGCGTGGGACCAGCCTATTTACGGCCATATTAACGAAGGATATTTCGGCGACACTATCATCGTCGGCGACAAGGTCGGCCAGCCTTCGGCCAAGCAGAGTTTCAGGATACCGCCGGAGATGATACCGGTTGGTACGAACACGATACAGATATACGCTATGGATGAAGATGAAGTCATGGGGCAGAAGATGACTCTGCGCGTCAGCAAGGAGGCTCCTCCCGCAGGCGCTGTAATAAAAAGATCCCCGATTAATATTGAAAGCCCGCATCAGGAACTTTTGAATTTTTTCATGGAAGATATTATGGAAATGGATCAGGCGGAAGATCAGCCATGGGTCGGCGATTCCGTCACCGTTAAAGGTTCTATTGATGGTTACAAGAGCGGAAACATCCTTGAGTACCGGCTCCGGTGGGATCTCCAATGGAACAGGGTTGAGTTAAATAACAAGGGAGAATTTGAAGTTACCATAGACCTTACAAAGTGGCCCGAAGGCGCGGTCCCGATGGAATTCAGGACGATAAGGGGCGGTATTCCTGATTTTCCGTTGTATCTGCCCGTGAACAAGTCCACTACCCAGCCCGAGATCATCTTTATGACGCCTAACAGCCGTTTCGGTCCGGTTGAACGCGCGACCACGGCCTCCGGTATTGTTAACTATTATATCCCGCTGGATGAGATCAGTTATTCGATAGACGGCGGCGTCAGCTATGAATCTATTGAATTTACGCGAAAATACGGCAGGGCATGGTTCAATGAATTCCTGGATTTCGGGGATATAAATCAAAGGGGACAGGAGCTTATCATAAGAGTTGTTGACCGCGCCGGTAATACTGTCGAAGCAAGCCCGGATACTGAATTTAACGCCGGCGCTACGGCCGCAAAGATCGTCCATAATACGCCGCAGGACGGGGATGTGATTACCGGGGATTTTGAGGTTTCCGGCCTGGCGTACACCGATGTCGGCGTTACCGCCGTGTACTGGCGCATCCTCAGCCCCGCAAATTCCTGGGATCCTCCTGAAGTTACCATTACACGCGGCGCGAATGCGGCTTTTAACAGAATTGAAACATCGCAAAACTACATGGTAGAACTTACTCTTGCCGATGTGCGCGACGGGGAAAATATTCTTGAGATATACGCCGAGGATTTTTACGGCGTACCAGGCGAGATGGTAACAAAAATATTCGGTGTAAGCACAGCGCCGCCCAAGATAACGGTTACGGACCCTTCAAAGGATATCTGGAACAAAGGTTCAATGATTGTCCGGGGTGATGCCTTTGACAGTAACGGCATTGACGAAGTAAGAATATCGATGGACAACGGGATCAGTTACCAAAGGACGGATGTAATTGACCACCAGGAAAAAGCGAGTGTTTGGAGCATCAGCCTTAATACAAGGGCGTACATGGACGGTCAATACTCCATGTTGATCAGGGCTACGGACGGATACGGAGTGCAGGCTTTTACGAGCGCCATTATCAATATTGACAATACGGCGCCCATGATTGATCTTAGCACCCCCAAAAACGGCGCCCCTATAGGCAGAACGCTTGATATCAGCGGCCAGATATATGACAATCTCAAAGTCAAAATAATTTCAATCCTGCTCGCGGACGCGGATAACCCGGATTCCTTTATGTCTGTTGAACCGCCTGTTGAGGATGTTGTAATGCAGTCATTGGATGTCCGTTCTTACAAGGACGGGAATTACACACTGACTGTTACCGCGGAGGATATGTCGGGTAATCAGACGGTTGTTATTCGCAATATAAAATTTATAAAGGCAAAGGCGGCTTCCGAAGTCGCGATCATAAGCCCTTTGTCCGGCATAACCCACACCGGGAAAGCCGTTATATCAGGAAGAATTACAGGCGCGGTAATTCCCGAAGTCGTGGAATTAATGCTGGACAGGGTAAAGTATACCGAAGTCCCTGTAAACAGATACGGGGTTTTCCGCCATGAACTGCCCGATAATTACATCAGAGAGGGGAGCGTAGGCATCTCCGCGGCGTTTCAAACGCCGTCGGGCGAATGGGTCGCGTCCCATGAAAGCCAGTTAAAAGTTGTAAGGTACGGGCCTGTGCTGGATATTAAAAGCCACAAAGACGGCGATGTAATAACCGGCAGACCGTGGCTTTCAGGAGAAGCCTATATGTACCGCCCGTCCGGCGAAATAATTAACAGGCAGACAAAAGCGTTATACGGTGTCAGCAAAGTCGAGCTTAGTTTTGACAACGGGCGCACTTTTGTGCCGGCAAAGGGCACAGGCGAATGGAGATTCCGCCTGGAAACAAGCCAGCTGGAAGAGGGCATACTGCCAATCATAATCAGGGCGACTTTTAACAACGAAGAATTTGCCGTGCGCAGAATATTGCTTATAGTGGACCCGCACCCCCCGACGGTAAACGTAATTGGCCCCGTTGAGAACACCGCGTACCGAACTACGGTAAGGGTGTTTGGTTCCACTTATGACGACTATGAAATGGAAAGCGTGGTAGTGAGTCTGCGCCCTGGAAACAAGTTTGGATATTCGGTCCCCGGTTTTATTCAGGGCCTTTACCTTGACACCAGCTTCCTTGGCGGCCTTAACTGGTGTTTCGGGCTTGGATTAACGTTCTTTGACGACAACGTCAAACTTCAGGGTAATATCTCCCAGGCGCCGTCGGGGCGTTATTCAGGCTGGGCCTTCGGAGGAAAGGTTCTTGCGAATATTTGGAATAAAAATATTGGCGACTGGTTCGGCCCCGACTGGTCGTTCTGGAGAACCAGCATCGTGATCGGAGCGCATTTCTCGTACTTCAAGATGGAAGAGGGCGAGAATCCGCTGTGGATGGGAGAGTTCCTGGGCCAGTGGGAGATAATAAAGGCTGACATGAGTTTTTTCTTCCCTAAATGGAAATACTTTAAATCATTATCGTTTTACATGGAACCGGGCATTTGGTTTGCCCCGTCGGATGTAACCTATGATCCCAACGCATGGCGCACAAGGTTTACTATTGCTATAGGCCTGCGGGCCAACCTGTTCTAGCATAAGGAGCAATGAGCAATGAACAATGCGCAATGGAGGAATAAAATTACACTTCTGCGGTTTGTCGCGTTATGCGTTCTGTTAGCCGTAATCGGCCCCGTTGTGTGGGCCGGCGGAAGAGGGCAGATTGAGACTGTCACCGCCGAAGGCAACGAGACATGGCAACATGATTTTGATATTAAAGGGCGGGGAAAAGGCACATATAACTATATAGTAAACACATATGACCATGCGGGAAACGAACAGGTTTCAGGACCTTACAATATTAAAATAGACCCCAATTCGGGGCTTCCCAGAGTAAGGGTAATAAACCCGGAAAACGGTTTTGTAATACGGCAAAATGTCACTGTTCTTGGCACAGCCTCCGGGCGCTTTGGTATTGAAAAAGTAATTGTCCGTCTGGATAACGGCAAACCAATAGAGGCGGAAGGCACGGAATACTGGAGCGCGTTTGTCGAAATAAAAGACGCTCAGGACGGCAAACACGCCCTGTTTTTCCAGGCCACCGATACAAGAGGAACCGCCGGTCCGGAGCAGAGAATAGATTTTATAATAGATACCAAGCCCCCCGTTATTGAACTGCTGACGCACAAAAACGGCGACACTATCGGCAAGAATGTGATCATAAAGGGGAAGGCAAGCGACATAAACGGAATAAAGTCGGTTGAGGTAAGCGAGGACGGCAAGATATACAGGAGTCTGGATTTACGGAATATGAAAAACCTGATGGGCCTGCTGAAGATGATGAAGCGGGACGGTTCTTTTGATTTTGAGATACCCGTGAAAATCAAGGAAATCGCGGACGGTCCAAAAATATATCATGTGCGCGCGGTAGACAAAACCGGCGCAACCACTGTCAAGCCGTTTTTGTTTTTTATTAAAAGCGACATGCCCGCGCTGGAAGTATATACCCCTATGCCCGGAGAGACCGTGTCAGAAAAGTTAATTCTGTCCGGCAAGGCGGCGTCCAAAGCCGGTGTTGATAAATTATCCTATGAATGGGGTAAAATGAAGGGGACAATTCTGGTGCGGCCGGGCGATCCATACTGGTTCGCCCCTTTTGATGTTACCAAAGATTCGCCCAGGGTTATAAAGCTGACATTGAAGGACAAAGCCGGAAAAACCATAAGCGTTACCCACAGGCTGGATGATATCCGCAACCCGGAGGAGCTTGAGACGCCGCACCAGACCAATATCCAGTTTGTCACCCCGATAAAAAATGAAATTGTACGCGGTAGCAGGACAGTCATTGGCTTTATAGAACATCCTGTTCCTGTCAGCAAGGTTTCCTTCTCATTGAACGGATGGACTTTTGAGGAAATTCCATATGTCTCGCGCAAGGGGAAAACGTGGTTCAATTATCTTTGCGATTTTACCAATGTGAGCGAGGTTAATGGCAAATTAACTTTCCGCGTTGTCGACGCCAACGGAGCCAGTTTTGACGGCGCCCCCGACTACACGCTTGGCGTAGAGGGGCCTGCCCCCACAATTCTTCTTAACACGCCTTTGGACGACGAGGTAATTTCCGGCGCTTTTGAAATCTCCGGCTTCGCTTCCGGCGGTAAAGGCGTGCAAAGCGTTCACTGGCGCTTCCTTGGGCCTAAACTGGAATCCATTACGAAAGGGGAGGCGGGCAAAGCCGCCACAGAATCTGCCAGAGCTTTTATGGCAAATCCCGATGTCCCGTTCGAAGAAAAGAGCATAAAGCAGGAATTTACCATCCCGATTGACTTTACCATGATCTCCGACGGCGAATATGTCTGCGAGATTTATGTCAAGGATCGCGACGATGTTAAAAGCGACACTATCTCCCGCACAATCAAGGTCAGCACGGCCGCGCCCGAAACAAAAATGCTCACGCCTCCCATTACGCGCTACAACAGCCATGTAATTCTTGCAAGGGGTTATTCAGGAGACGCTAACGGTATTAACAGTGTCAGGGTTTCAATGGACTCCGGCCTTACATGGCAGAACGCGACTGTTAAAGAAGACGGCACATGGGAGATACCTTTAAATACCGCGATATACAAGGACAGGGTTTACTCGGCGCAAATTATCGCGGAGGACGGCTATGGTATTCTTTCTTTTTCCAACGCGATGATCAATATAGACAACAACGCGCCCAAGGTGTTTATAACTTCGCCCGACAGCGGCGATTATGTTGGGACGGATATGTCCGTCATAGGCAGGATCGCCGACAATATAGAGCTAAAGAGTCTTGTTTTCCATGTCAGCAGTGTGGTAAATCCTGAAAAAAGGATTACTCTTGACATTACGCCCAGGCCGGTTATTTTTGAAACGGTAAGCCTTGCCGATTTCAGGGCGGGAGAATATTTAGTAAGGGTGGTCGCGAAAGACCTTGCGGACAATGAGACCATAATCTCCAGAAAAGTTTTTTATGATCCCAATGACATAGACGCGCAGGTATCCATATACAGCCCACTGCCCGGCGAAGAACACACCGGCCCCGTGTATGTGGCGGGGCTTGTCAAGAGTACAATCCTGCCTGAAAAAGTACAGCTTATGCTGGATGGCAAGGAATTCCAGGAACTTCCGGTAGATCGTTACGGTTTGTTCCGTTATGATATTACAGAAGCGCAGTTGGCCACTAACGGGCCTCATAAAATTTACGCGTTTTACAAAACAGATAAAGGCAAAACCATCGCCAGCGCGAATCACACCGTATATTATTCCCATTACGGCCCGGTCCTGCTTATAGACAGCCACCGGGACGGCGATGTCATAACCGACCGTCCCTGGCTTAAAGGCCAGGCGATGTATACAAGGCCGCCCCGTCTTGACGGAAGAGATTACAACCGCGCCGAGATTTCGCAGTTTTCCGTCACAAAAGTTGAGGTAAGTTACGACAACGGACGCACCTTTAAACAGGCCATCGGGAAAGGCGACTGGAAATGGCGGCTTGAACCCCTGGACCTTCCGCAGGGAACCCAGCCTGTTGTTGTCAGGGCTAAATTTGAAAACGGCGAGGAAGCGGTGCGGCGCGTCCTTTTGTTTGTCGATCCCGAGCGTCCTGAGACCGAAGTCGTTTCTCCTGATGAAAAGACCGTTCATCGCGACGAACTGAAGGTTTACGGAGCCGCGGACGACAATTTTGAGCTTGCCGATGTAAATATAAGCCTGCGGCCATATGATAAATTCTGGTATTCGGTTCCCTATATAATACGCGGCATGTACATTGATGTGAAAGCTCTGGGAGCCACCTATTTTGACGTAGGCGTGGGCCTTAGTTTCTTTAATGACAACGTGCGCGTCCAGGGGCAGTTCGGCATAGCGCCGCCTATGGGCGCTTATTCCTTCATAGAAGACGGCGGGCGGTATGTCGGTCAGGTTATAGGCCTTAAACTCGTTGCCAATATCACATCCATACCGTTTGACTGGCTTTTTAAGGACAGGGACTGGATATTTTATAAAATGAATATCGGCGTCGGGGCGAATTTTTCCTGGTTCGAAATGGACGAATGGCGTTCTTCCCTGTATATGGGCGCGGTGCTGATGCAAATTGATCTGGCGAATGCCGATTGGAAATACGCCTATCCAAAGTGGAAATATTTCCATATTATGTCCTTGTATCTTCAGCCGGAAGTGTGGTTTGCCTCGACCGACGCCATAACCGACGGCTTTGGCAATAAGGTTCCCAAGACCATCTGGCGAATTGGCATTGGTATGCGGTTTAATGTCTTTTAGAAGAATGAGTTTTCTGATACACTAGTCTTACAATCTCGGAGGTTTGTGAATGATCCTGAACCCTGTGAGCGAATGTATGGATATCCATGCGCGAAAGAAAATACAGCTTGCCAGCCTGAAAAACCTGGCCGAGATGCTGTATTCCCGCGTCCCCTTTTACAGGAGCAAGATGGACGCGCTTGGGATTAAACCGGCGGAAATTCATACGCTGGAGGACATAAAAAAACTCCCCTTTACCACCAAGGATGATCTGCGCGACAACTACCCGCACGGCTTGCGGGCATGCCCCACAGACCGCATTGTGGAAGTCCACATGAGTTCAGGAACCACCGGAAAACCAGTGGTTAATGAATATACCATAAAAGACATTGATATATGGCGTGAATGTATGGCGCGTACCCTTTCCGCGGCTGGCTGTACGCGCGACGACATTGTTCAAAATTGCTACGGGTACGGGCTTTTCACAGGCGGCCCGGGCGTGCATTACGGCGCTCTTAATATAGGCGCGGAAATACTGCCCATGTCAAGCGGAAACACCGAGAGGCAGATCATGGTTATGCAGGACTTTGGCAGTACTCTGCTTACCTGCACCCCTTCTTACGCCATGTACCTGGCCGAGGTAGCCAGGGACTCCGGCGTAGACCTGCGCGCGCTTCCTTTAAAGAAAGGCTGTTTCGGCGCGGAACCGTGGAGCGAAAATATGCGCAGACAGATAGAGGCCTGTTACGGCATGAAGGCTTATGACATTTACGGCCTTACCGAGATTATCGGCCCGGGCGTTTCATTTGAGTGCGAGGCGCAGGACGGCTTACACGTCAATGAGGATATGTTCTACCCGGAAATCATAAACCCTGAAACCGGCGAACCCGTGCCGGACGGCGAAAAAGGCGAGTTGGTATTCACGACCCTTACCAGAGAGGGAACGCCGCTTCTTCGTTACCGCACTCGGGACATCACTTATCTTATCCGCGAACCGTGTACCTGCGGGCGAAGCACTGTGCGTATGCACCGGCTCTTTGGCAGAACTGATGATATGCTTATCATCCGGGGAGTAAATGTTTTCCCAAGCCAGATCGAAAACGCCCTTATTGAAATTGAGGGAGTCGAACCCCAGTACCTGATCGTGGTAAGCAGGGGCAAGGATCATCTGGACGAACTGGAACTTCAGGTAGAAGTTAAAATGGAATTATTTACCGACGAGGTTAAAAGCCTGGAAAAATTGCGGAACCGCATAGAACAGGTTATGAAGTCCAAACTGCAAATATCCGTGAGGGTAAAACTGGTAGAACCAAAAACAATTGAAAGGTCAATCGGCAAAGCCAAAAGAGTGATTGATAACAGGAGTATATAATGGGAATAAAACAAATTTCGGTTTTTCTTGAAAATACCACAGGACGTCTTTCCGAGGTGACAAGAACTCTTTCCAAAGCGGGGATCAACCTTAGGGCGATCAATATCGCCGATACGGCGGATTTTGGCATCCTCAGGATTATCGTTGATAAAACGGACGAAGCCGCCAGTATTTTAAACACGGCGGGGTTTACCATAAAAATGACCACAGTCGCGGCTGTGGAGATAGAGGATAAACCGGGCAGTCTTGACGGTCTTATTGAAATGATACAGATGTCCGGTATAAATATTGAATATCTGTACGCTTTTCTTGGAAGCAGTGTCTCCAAGCAAAGCGGGAAAGCGGTGGTGGTTTTCAAACTTGATGATCACGAAAAAGGTTTTGCCATGCTTGAAAAAAGCGGCTTTGTTTTAGCGGACAGGTTATAACGTGAAAATATTAATGGTTTCCAGCGAGGCCGTCCCTTTTGCCAAAACCGGCGGTTTGGCGGACATGGTCTCCGCGCTTTCTATCAGCCTTGCCGCCCTGGGTCATGATGTCCGTATTGTAATACCCCGCTACTATAACATAGACAGGGGCAAGTTAAAGATGCTTCCCGGCGCGCTGGGGGTTCCGATGGGATCAGGCGAGGAGTGGAGCGCCGTTTATTCGACAATAATGCCGGGGACAACAAAGAAAAACCCTGTGACAGTCTATTTTATCGATCACGAAATATATTTCGGCAGAGACGGCATTTACGGCGTTCCGTCACAGCCGGACTTCCTTGACAACTTCAGGCGTTATTCGTTTATATGCCGGGGGGCGTTTCAGCTTTGCCGGAAAATCGGCTGGTATCCAGACGTGATCCACGCGCATGACTGGCCGGCGGCCCTCGCTCCCGTGTACCTGAAATTCGCGGAAAGGGTTCCCGCCAGTCTGAAGGGTTTTGAAAAAACCGTATCTGTTCTTACCATACACAATCTGGGCTATCAGGGCATATACAGCAAGGATAATTATAATTATGCCGGCCTGGGCTGGGACGTGTTTTACAACGCGGGATTTGAGGACTGGAGCATGCTTAATATGCTGAAAGCCGGCCTGTACAGCGCGGACAGCCTGAATACAGTTTCGCCTAACTATGCGGAAGAAACCAAAACCCAGGCGCACGGCTTCCGTCTTGACGGCGTGTTGCGCTACCGAAGCGCAGATTATTCCGGGATTCTTAACGGCATTGACACAAGCGTGTGGAATCCAAAGAAGGACAAACTGATCCCGGAAAATTTTTCCGCAAGCGACATGACGGGGAAGGCGGCCGCAAAAACCGCTTTGCAAAAGCATTTTGGGCTTCCGGAGAACCCCAAAGCGCCGCTTATCGGCATGGTTACGCGGCTTGTAGAGCAAAAAGGGGTGGGCGAGCTTTTTGGGCCTACTTACGGTTCACTTTGGAATATCTGCAATGATTTTGACGTGCAGATTGTGCTTATAGGAACAGGCGAATCCTGGTGCGAGCATGAAATAGGCAGTCTTTCCTACAGGCTTCCCAATTTCAAGGCGCATATAGGCTACAGCGAGAAAGTAAGCCACCTTATAGAA
>Ga0268262_10007288_pt1 | contig 10374 bp, 19 predicted proteins | sample TergutNc150P3_FD_190354 | JGI IMG/M metagenome (GOLD analysis project Ga0268262, IMG submission 190354) | Nasutitermes corniger P3 segment gut microbial community from laboratory colony in Florida, USA - Nc150 P3 (SPAdes) (version 2) | ecosystem: Host-associated > Arthropoda: Insects >...
TTCACAACTTTGTGAAATAATTGTCAGATATAAAATTAAAATTTGATTTCTATCTGATTATCCGAAGTAGTATATTTAATCGGAGTTATTGGCTTTAGATTTTCAGGAGTGATGTCATCCACTGATTTACTGGGGTTAGTTCCCATAAATAAATCCCAGACAACCTGTTCTTCTTGGGACTCAATATCCCCGCCTTCATGAATGAGATTGTATAAATTTGCCCCGTGCAAGAAATCAAAAACTACTTTTTTGGTAACAGAATAGTGATGGTTTTTATCTTCGGAGATCAGCCATGTCTGGCATGAAATATCTAAAGCTATTGTCTGTACTTTATTTTTCTCCAGCCATTCTCTTTCGGAAGAATTAGGATTTACATGAGGTTCGGCATCGTAAATAATAATATTTTTTAATGTATGAGTTGACCCGTCTGGGGCCTTCGCGTCAACAAACGATTCAAGAACAGTTTCCGCATTTTTATCCCAGATCTGTTCCTGCTGTGCCATGTATAAATCAGTGTCATGATTGCAACAGAAACACGCCTCATAAGTGAGAGTGGCCGGGGTCAACGGAATCCGCCGCCCTAATTCTTCAATCCACATTCCCTCCACATGAAGCGCAGGGTTCCACCAGTTCCTCTGGGTTCCAGGACGTATGCCGTCCTGCGTAAGCCTGAACGAACAGAAGGGCATATCCAAAACGCCAAGATTGGTTTTTGGGGAGTTGTCCCGTTTTCTTTCCGCTAACTGTTCCTGCCGCTTCCTGAACATCATATCCGTGCTGGCCCATACTATCCGTTCCATATCGCCTTCAAAAAACATATCTGCCAGATATTTATACAGAGCAATATTCGTAGCGAGAATATTATTAAAGAACGGCTTCTTGTAAAAGGTACGACCTCTTACAATAGAGAGGTCATCTGCATTGGCCATACTGCTTGCCCCAGATTATTTTTGCGACCAGACGAAGTCAGCCCGCTCAATCAAATCCGGCTTTGTGGCGTTCCGAAGATCATTCTGGGCCACGCCGTGGGCAATAAGAAAATTCTTTAATTGTTCCACGGTCATGCTGTGGAAGTCAGGCGGTGAATTTTCTGTTTCCTTTGCCCCTGCTGTCTGTGCCTCTTCAGCATCCTTAGCCGGTGTTGAGGCAGAACCGGATGATTGGCCAGAACCCCCATCAGAGTCCTTTGTAGCCCCACCGGCGGCCTCGTCAGCAGGTACAAAGCCGTTTCCCTGCTTTACCACCACTTGGGTTTCCACATCGGGGAATATAGCGAAGTCCCCAATCTCCCCAACTTTTACTTGCCACTCTTTGGTTACGGTAAGCCCGTTGACAATCTTGGACTTTAAAGAGCTTTTTTCCGCAAGCCTGATCCTGAAGAATTTTTTATCGGCCATACATATCTCCTTCAAAAATAGTATCTTTAATCAAATAGGTTTTTATTCTACCGCGCTCGTTTCACGGTTATTAATAATATTATTTTTTACAGCCTTGGGGCAACTTTTCTTATTTTCATATTGGCATCCAAAACATGGCCTGCCCATAGACTTCCGTAAATTGCAAATCTCCTGAACTTCCGTTCTATGTTTCCTGGTAGATTCGCCTTGTTTGTAATAGCCCATATTAATTTAAATCCCTTATACTGGTAATTCGCAGTAAAAGCTATTGGAAATTATAATTAACCTTACCGATGATCCCTGCGGCATGGAGATTTTTATTTAACATGGCAGTCATATTATTCAAATAAAAGGATATATTTCTGATCAAAGCCGCCAGATGTTTATCCAGCATGGCATCCTCCCCGTGGTACTGCGGCTGATTCCAATGCTCAGGCGCAATATCCGTAGGGTAAATAGCGGCATCCAATTGCGATAAAACAAAATTATGTCCTTGCCAGTGGAAAGATGGACAATTCGACCAGAACTGTACCGGGCATACCCGGATGGCATCTTTCATATCTTTGAGGGACAGTGCCTGTCCGTCAGGAAGAGTATCCAGCATCCAAGTAAAGAATTTATTTAACCGAATCAACAATGTATAAACTTTCGGAGGGTTCGGTTGCAGGGCAAAATTCGCGCTATAGTTTGATTTCTTTTTTGTTGGAGTATTCGGAGTTGATATTGACCTGAACTGAAACTCCACCCAATCCCCCTGCTGGTCAAACTGAACAGTCATAAGTTTTACATTGGCAATCTCCTGTCCGAGCATTTGCCGCCGTTGCGTTCTGAACTTCTGAGTCATGGCGGATATTGCCGCCACATCTTTAAAGTCCTCAATGTGCATATCCTCCACAAGAAGGCCGTTGTTATTATCAATAAAATTTCGAATATGCTTTTCAGTAAACACGTATGTTGACGGATTCAGAAATCTTCCGCAGATATCAACCCGGATAAAAAGACAGCCAGATTCATTCCCAGACCATTCCTCAATTGGCAGGATATTTGTCAGGCTGAGTCTTCGTCCCCCATCCTTGAACGGAATAGAAGGGGCGAATTCCTTTCTGAAGGTTTCCCATGATGTCAGGCTGACATGAGGCAACCGGCTATCAAAGAATATGAAGTATATTTTATAAGCCGCAAGACCGATAATACGGGCATAGTATACTTTGGGAAATGCGTTCAGTCCTAAATGTTGTTTGAGAAGAATTCCCGCTTCAGTGGTCATACTCAAATAGGCCGTAATGAGTTACTCCGCCTATGGAATTACATCATTATGCCCGCAGGCAAAAAAGAAACCAGAGAAAATACACTCGCCGATTTCCGCAGGGTTCACGGAAATAAATATCAATACCCATCAATCCCCGAATTCCCCAATGTAGCATTATACATTGATATCGTCTGTCCCGTGCATGGAATTTTTCGTCAGACCATCCGAGATCATAAAACAGGACGAGGATGCTCGAAATGCAGATATGATAGAATAAGAAACGCGCTCCGATTAAGCCGCGCCGAATGGATTCAACGATTCGAGTCAGTTCATGGAAAGGGAAAGTATGATTATTCCAGAATACCGGAAAGTGTGCTTATGCGCGAAAAAGTTGAAATATACTGCCCGGAACATAATTATACTTTTTGGCAAAGTCCCGATATTCATTGGCGGTTTAAAAAAGGATGCCGTAAGTGCGGATCAGCTAAAGTAGGAGCGACTCGTCAATTACAATTAATTACCAGACGGGAATATGAAAAAAAGGCAAGAGCAATTCATGGCACGAAATACGAATATACAGAACTTCCACAGCAATTTAGTTTGAAAGATAATATTATAATTTATTGCTGTGAACATGATCATGTCTTTTTCTGTGTAGCGCAGGATCACCTTTTCGGAAAAGGATGCTCATAAACTATAAAAATTTTACCCGACATTAAAGAAGTGTTGAACTACCGCAAGTAAAAAGGCGCAAAATAAAAATCCGCTTATTGTTTTAAGCGTTTGCTTTGTGGGCCATAAAAATAAGAACATACCCGCCCAGAGAATATTCGCTATAAAATGTTTTAATATGCCTTCCACAAGATAAATAGTCATGCAACAAAAAAGCCTCCCCGAAGGGAGGCTCTGTTGCTTCTCAGCGTTGCCTATGTTTAGGCGTTTTCGACCCGCAGGATTTCCGCATAATTCTTATTCAGAATTTGCATATCCCCGTAGCTGGCAACACCGAATTCGGTATTGCGTCCGGGAAGCTCCAGCTTGTCAGTTACGTGAAGCGGAAGGAGTGTCCCGATGATCAGGAACACATCTTCAGGAAGCTGGCGGTTCTTGTAGACGCACACCATATCGGTGTCCGGGCAAACTTCGGCGGGAACCCTGAATACCGGGATATCGCCAAGGTTACCGAGTTTGTAGATGCCGTTGGCATCCTGCGCCCCGGTATCGTTCCAGCGGTTGTGGCCGGTCAAAACTCCCGTTGCTGTCGGGCCGCCGAAAATTACGGAAACGCCGCCACGGAACAGTTTGTTGTAAATCTTCGTACCGACTTTGTCGATGTACCTTGAAACGACTTGAATGCGGTTTGTCTCGGCTTCGCCAACCGCTCCCTGCATATTGAACGTAACCGGGCTGTTTCCGCTGTTGGTATGCGCCTGACGGGAGGCCAGGGTGAACGCCTGAATATCAAGCGTCTTCCGAAGCTCATCGGCCATCGCCCGAAGGTAGGCTTCCTGGGCATCCACCTTGTAGGAAGTACCCAAGGTCAACTCCAGCTTCTTGCTGAAGGACGCTGTGATTGGGTATTCCCGAAGGGTGAAGTGGCATCCCCGAAGGATCAACTCAAGGGACTGGGTAATGGTCAGATCGGTATCTTTCTCCAGCGCAATGCTGGCGGCCATGACAATCGCAGTGCCGGTGGCGGGGCCTGTGGCAAAGGTTACGCTTCCTACGCCGGTGGCGTAGTTTATCGTTCCCGTGATTGCTCCGCCATTAATATCGGCCCCGGATATAACGCCTTTGCCGTTATCGTTGGCGACCAGGTTGTTACCCGCATAAATCTTGACGGTGTACGGAGTCAGCGGAAGCTCTGCCGCTGTGGGCGCAAATGTAAATGTCACTACCGTGCCATTGGCGGTCTGCGCCGCCGTCCATTCGCCCTCATCCGAAACTGAACGCCATGACTTGGATTCGTACATTACGTCTCCGGCATTCGCGCCGCGCAGGGCCTTCCTGTACTTCGGTTCGAGGTAGAAGAAAACATCGTGCGCCGTAGCGAGGCCCATTTCCCAGAACGCATCCTGACGGCAGGTGTTCAGGTAACCCAAACGGAGTACCCGCAGAATGTTCTCAGGGGTGGTTCCCAGAGTGCTGGTTATCTGAGTCTCGGTCAGCTCCGACAGATGCTCTTCGACGTTCTTCACGGCAAAGGCCAGGTTCATTACCCGGTCGGGATATTTGTTATAGGCTTCCACAATTCCCTTACCGAAGTAGGGACGCTGTGCCAAGCCGTGTACTAAGCCTTCGCCGATCTTTTTGCGCTCGCCCAGTCTTTTTGCTTGTTCTTCTTTTATCTGGGACTCGCTCAAATTCCGCATAGCGGTTCTCATATCTTTATCTCCTTAAAAGAATTCAGATTCAGTGTTCTATGACGAGAAATAATTCGATGCCGCCAAATACGACACGAATTCCCGTCAAGCCGTAAGATTGGAATTGCCCGTCTCTGTTCTCTTTGACCGTTTGACTCGGCTTGGCCACATGGCTTTAACGAGGGTTACCCGAACCCTCAACCGCCGTACTGCATCTCGGAGAAAGGAGTACAAATCCTCTCTTACATCAATAGGAGATAAAAAATTAAAAAGTCTAAATTTTTATTTGATATGGCTTTTTACGATCATCAGGGAATTACATTATAAGGAGAAATGAATGATAACCAAAACTTACGAGATAACAATTAGCGCGGACAGCATTAATAATGAGAAATTCATGCTGTATTTGAAAGAAACCATCTGCAACCTTGACCGCTTTATAGATAATCTCCGTAATAACGTGGAAGTGAGGGAAGCCGATGTCGATGACGGAAGATAAATTAAACCCCATTAGGGATAAAAGAGATTACATTCGCACGGAGATATCTTGCCCTAATTGCGGGGAGATAACTGAAATCTGCATCATCAAAAAAGATGATCTTCTGGAAATGCGGGGACAGCCGCATCACACCTTCAGCCGTAAAACGTCTTGTCTCAAATGCGGTCATGAACTAAATATCATGCTGGCCGTGCAAGATACCCATTATGGGAAGTAAGAAGCTGAAGATAATAATAAGATGGCCCAAATTCCTTGTACGATGGTTATGGGCAATATGGAGAAAACGATTCTACAGAGACCTTCATATTAACCCACCGAATCTTGCGTATGATAAGCCTTTATATGTTATGCCGTTACTCCGTTCTGAAACTGGAACACCTTTATTTAAAATGGAGATAAAAAATGGTATATGAAAATAAAAAAGATATTGATCGTGTTCTTTCTGTACACGGTATTGACAATGTTGCTATTGAAAAAATGATAGGAAAAGAACGATGGGATACTATAGACAAAAAGAACCCAGTAATGAAAATAAAAACAGAGCAGGAAAACATCGAAGACGGAAATGAACTAATAACATATTACGGAATACATCTATATTTAAGATCGTCTAGCCAATACATAAATTTTACTTTTGTAAATAATCCACCCGAAGGAAGTTAATGCATGACCATTGAAAGAACAATGTCCAAGGAAAGGAATACTGATCCGTCAAAAACAGAAAGACTTGAACGTCTTCTTAAGAAACTGTCAACGGACTCTGAAAAGATAAGAGCAAACATTGACTGGGGAGAAGCGGTTCCCTACGGGGAATGGTCTGAAAGAATTATTGAGCGGGTCGGGAAGGAGGAACTGAGTAAAATGTTAATCGTTTTTAGTTCAGACTATGAAAAAGAATCATTACTTACGGATTTGAATCAGTTACTGCTAAAACTTGATTCTTTTGAAGAGTACGACAGAGAGATAATAAAGATGTTGCTACATAAAGTTGAAGATGCCCCTGTGGATCGTTTCAAGTGCATCTTTCCGGCAGGATAAGCTATGAAGGCCGTAGCTGTTTTGTACAACGCTAAGAAAGAACCTATAGGCAAAATCCGTGTGGATGGACGGACAGCCCCGCATGGCTTCGGGGATTATATGAAGTGGAATTACAGTGGCAGTTGGGCTACAGCGTATGTAAAACTGAGAGGACGGGTATGGAAAATATTAAATCAAACGGAAAAGAGATGAAAAAAAGAATGGAAAAGATGTTGACATTTTTGGGGAAATGAGGAATTACTATAGTATATCTGAATAGAGGAAGTAAATTGATATGATTCAAATAACCGGGCTTCTATACAAAGATAAAAGTGAAGTTCTTGGAGAGGGTTTACGTATGCCCTCAAAAAGAGAACTGGAAACCTTCGGGGATGCTTTATGGAAACACACCCCGTATAATGAAGTATATATCTATGATCTAGATGAACAAATCTACAAAAAAAGAAAAGTATATTTTCATATCAGCCATGTTCCCTTAAAAAATATAAATGCCCGAATCAATATGTTTAGATCTGTTCCCGCCGCTTTTTTCGCTATGGATTTTAGAACGTGTATTGATTTTTTTAAATACAGGTATAACGGCAAGCCTCCAGCGGCTTTTATACATCGATGCGTAAATAATCGTTCCATTGATCTTTTTAATCCGGCTTCGAGTTCAGATGTTGATAGTTTAAAACTCAACCCCGCTGAATTGGATGTTTTCAATAAACTACTCCAACAGGCAAAGGCCGAGGGGAAAAATACTCGGTACTGGATTGTTATGGAGCAAGACAAAATAATGAAGACAGTTTATAGCAATACAAAGTACGATGGCATAGCATTGGACTTTTATAAACAGGGAGCTACAAGTTGGAAAGATCGAACAGAGGGATTTTGCTTATTCGATAGAGGCATTTCCGCTATGGCTGTAATGGATATTGTTAAAGTAGACGAGATTCCGAAACTTCCCATCGATCCCAAAAAGTTAATGTTTTATGTTCCCGGCTCGCCCGAATTAAAATGAATTGGAGATTTTGTCATGATAAATGAACCTGAACGTGAGAAAGCCATCAAATACTTAAGCGATGCCCTGAATGCGGCTATACTGGCGCAACAGGCCATGACAAAAAGCGGGATAACTTTTGCCGTAAATGAACCCAATGATATCGCCATAGCACAGCAGGCCCTGAAGCAGGCTATGCGGAAAGTGAGGAGTTTTTAAATATGCCGGAAAAACCAAAACGGAAACGAACCGCCAAGCAAATGGCGAGACACGCTTTATTTGCTTTCGAAGATGAGGTGGGTAAACATTATCTGGATAAAGAAGACAAAGAAATATTTCTCCGGGTAGTTGAATGGTATATTACAGATATGAAAAATCAATGCGAAGGTAAAGTATAAGGCTTAAGGGTAGACCCTGAGCATCCGTTCTTCATAATCCCGTGATTGTCTTTTTTGCCATGAGTCAAAAACGATGTCATTATTTTCAATGTTCTTCTGGTCAATAAAGTTCAGAATCATCGGCGGGGGAGTATACTGAATAAAGTTCGTTATCAGCGCAGGCCGTTTTTCCAGCTTGGAGATCATGAGATCATTCGCACAGCCAACCATCCCGTCTCCCCTTGACCGGATATTTTTTCTGTTCCTGGTTAAGACCTGCTCGTGGTAGGTGTCCCCCATATAAAGTTCAATGGCATCGATGACTTGGTTTCGGCAGAGATACTGAACTGAGTTCTTCGGCGACCCGTCCACGATAATCAGGGTAGGCAGGAACGCCGTACCGCAGTCATCGCATACGACTCTGGTCTCTTTGCGTAGGGCATACCTGAGATTGTTTCCCGGCCGCACGACAGGCTTATTGTAATAATCCTTCAGCATCTGCTGAGTGAATATTTTCCCGCAGGTAGGGCAATAGCTGTAATTCACTAATTTAATATCCGTGTTTGGGATGCAGACATTCCCCATGCCAGTCTCGGTATTTTTTGCCATGATGTCGGCCAGGATGCCTTCGCCTTTTTTATCGTCAAAGAACCGGCAAACCGACACGTCTTTTTCAAATATGCCATAGTGCTGTTCCGGGACGGCATTGCGTTTGGTAAGGAATGTGCTGAACTCGTCAATGGTCTTCCACTGGGAGTTCCCGTCATTCCATCCGCCCAGAATGCCCCGGAGAAGCTCGTCAATTTCCTGTTGGGTTAACACGCAGTCTACCCGATCCCGTTCCGTGCGGGTTAGCGGCCTGCCCAGTTGCGTCTCACAGGCAGTTACGGCATTATGCCTCTTTTCCCTTCGCGGAAGGGCAGACGGAAGGGTAGTGTTTTCTCTGGCAATAACCGCTGTGGACATATTGTCTCCTTTGTCTTTAAACACTATTTTTGAGACGGCTCATTGCTTCATGCCGTAAGTCCATCAATTTATGAATAACACCCTGAAAAATAACAGAATCATTTTGATTTACGTCATGTTCTATGTACGATCTAATTCCATCCACCGCTCCGATAGTGTACGCCAGCACCATAGCCGTCTTCCCGCCAGAATCTACAAACGGTTGCATATTCGAATTGTTATCCACATAAGCATGAATAGCATCATTCGTTTTAAGTGATACGGCTGTCTGAACAGTTTTCATTAAGTTAGTGAGCTTCTCATTCTGAACGCCCTTTTTATTCTCTTTAACAATGACCATTTAAACTTCCCCCCTAGACCTTAAGCATCCTGCCAGACAATAGGGCCGCCTTTTGTACTGCCGTATTTAACAGGCCCGTGACTATCCATGATCGTGATATCGTAACAAGTACCCACAACAGGATTTTTCCGATTTTGGTTACAGAAAAACCTTGCCGCAAGTTCCGCCTGCGCTACCGTTGGCCCTCCGAATACTTTATAGCTACGACTTCCGCTTGTTATTTCGGCTGTGAACATTTCCGTTAATGGCGATTTGTCTTCCCGGACGATGATCATCCAAAATCCCCTCCTTTAACAATACTCATTTACTTCCCTTCCTAAACCAGCGAACCAGCCATTCTCTGCAAACCAGGTATTCTCGCCCATCCCGAAAACCACTCATTCTGAAAATGAAGAACATCCCCATCGGCAAAAAGTGAAAAGCCTATTTTTTGAAAAGGAAAACAAAGTTCATTCTTCCCGTCCAAATAGCTAAGAGCGTACCAGCCGCTATGTTCACCATGCTCGCATAAAGCGAATTCCCCTCTGGCGGTTTTTGTAACCCGAAGTATTTCTTCGTGATTAAATTGATGCATGAATATTCTTACTTCCGTAGCTATAAAATCCTCTTTCATTACTTTTTTAAAGTCGAGCCGTGCGTAGCCTTCTTTAACTTTAGCTTTTTCCTTTAACAGAATCATAACGCTCTCCCCCTACCCCGTTTACTTTTCAAAACCCTTTACACAATAATTCTGCAAATTAACTTACTTTTTAATGTCACAGAATAATAAGAACAACCCGCTTCCTTTACGAATTCAATCTTGGTTACTTCCGATTCGCCGAAGCCCACAACATTCTCTCTATCCTTACAGAAGAAAACAGTTTTTCCCCGAAAGTCTAATGTAACATTGCCGGCCATTTGCACATTAAAAGCGGTACTTCCCATTCCGAATATTTCCAGTTTTCTGAGATGGATTTTTAAGGCTTGAGAATTGCCAACCAACTGGGCATGGAAAGTTCCCCAGTCAATTTCAGTAACTGTAGCTTCGTTCAAAGATTCTTTTATAATAACCATAATCCCAACCTTCTTTTACCCAATTACAATTTTACAGGTTGTTCTATTCTTTAAATAAATATAAAATACGTCCACGCCGGAAACCTGCTCTACACTGCTCACTTTATCCT
>Ga0268262_10007289_pt1 | contig 10370 bp, 9 predicted proteins | sample TergutNc150P3_FD_190354 | JGI IMG/M metagenome (GOLD analysis project Ga0268262, IMG submission 190354) | Nasutitermes corniger P3 segment gut microbial community from laboratory colony in Florida, USA - Nc150 P3 (SPAdes) (version 2) | ecosystem: Host-associated > Arthropoda: Insects > Digestive...
AACATAAAAACAAATTTATACATTTAACAGTTAATCATTCTCAAGGACAATACAGCGCGGGAAACGGAATACATACAAACAGTATTGAAAGTTTCTGGTCATTAATCAAAAGACAACATACAGGCACGCATCATCACTACAGTGTGAAATATATGCAAAAATATATTGACGAAATGAGTTTTAGACAGAACAATAAAAACAATCCTGACATTTTCGACAAATTATTATTTCAATCTATTTTTGAACAGGCTTCATAAATTCTCTGGAATTCATCACAATAAATATTTTCTTTAACGTTATTCCAATCACTGAATGATCCTGCTCCGCCTCTTAACGGTTCTTCTAAATCATTCGTATAATTGTCTATTGGATTTCCTAAACTTAGAGTAACACTCTCGTATACGTATTCAAATAATTTTTCCATATTATTTAGTTAGAAAAAAGATAATACTTTATCAATTACTTGATCCATATCGTAATATTTATATTCGGCTAATCGCCCGCCAAATATAACATTTTATTCTCTTTGTGTTAGTTCATAATACTTATTGTATATTACCATATTCTTATCATCATTAATTGGATAAAGTGGTTCATTTTCGTGAGTATGTTCTACTGGGTATTCCTTAGTAATTATTGTCTTTGATTGATTTCCAAATTCAAAGTGTTTATGTTCTATAATTCTTGTATATGGAATATTTATATCTGGATAATTAATTACTGAATTTCCCTGAAAATTATCATAATTCATTATTTCTGTTTCAAATCGAATAGAACGATAATCAAGTTTGCCAAAACAATAATCGTAATATTCATCTATTTTTCCAGTATAAACTATTTTCTTTGATATGGATTCCCAACGTTTTCTGTCATCAAAGAAATTTATATTTAATTTAACTTCAATTCCATCTAATAACTTGTCAATCAACTTGTTATATCCGCCTATTGGAATTCCTTGATACGTGTCATTAAAATAATTATTGTTGAAAGTGAATCTGACAGGTAATCTGTTAATTATGAACGCTGGAAGTTCATCACATTTTTTTCCCCATTGTTTTTCTGTATAACATTTAATTAAGTTGTCATAAATTTCTTTTCCAACAAGAGAAATTGCTTGTTCTTCTAAGTTTTTTGGATTATTAATGTTTGTTTTATTTATTTGATTTAGAATTTTATTTTTTGCTTCAATCGGATTAGTAATACCCCACATTTGATAGAAAGTATTCATATTAAATGGTAAATTATAAAGTTTGTTATTATAAAATGCCATTGGAGAATGTATATAATTATTAAATGAAACAAACTGATTAACAAAATTCCATACTTGTTTATTGTTAGTATGAAATATATGCGGCCCATATTTATGTACTTGAATTCCTTCTATACTTTCACAGTAAATATTTCCGCCTGTATGAGAACGTTTGTCAATTACTAAGACTTTCTTTCCTGCATTTTTTGCTTTATAAGCAAATGTTGATCCGAACAAACCAGAACCAATAATCAAATAATCTATCATATTTTTTTAACAAAATTAAATTGCTCCAACATTCTGAATTAAAATAAAGCCATCTTTATTTCTATTAACATAAGTATCAAATAAAAGATCTATTTTATCACCACCCATACCTATATCATCATTTGTATTATTTTTTATTAAATCATTTTTATCAATCGGTCCTTGAAGTTGAATATATATATTTGTATTATTAGAATAACTCCCAAAATTCTGTCCATATTTGTCCATTGTTAAAATAAGATTATCTGTAACTTTTCCAACATTAGTAAGAATACTTTTTTTGTGCCCATTTCCCCCAGTACCGCCACCACCAGCAGAGCCTCCCCAGGGCCCTTGTTGACCAGGTTGTCCATCAGTACCGTTACCAGTATTAATATTGCCGCCAGGGCCGCCGTTACCGCCGCTTCCAGGAGTTAACCCATCTCCACTGCGTCCCGATCCGCCGTTGCCGCCGTAACAAAATACTCCTTGTAATTTATTTCTTGTTTCTTTTTTTAATTTACTTCTATATCTTGTTACTGGTGTGTCTGGATTTGATCCTACTCCTGGAATTATGTCTGGATAACTCTCATGATCCATGTACCAACAATCAACATTTTCAAAGGGGTCTTTTAAATAAAAAAGTGAAGAGCCGCCACCGCCGCCGCCGGATCCGGAATTTCCAGACCAACCTCCTCCGTCTTGGCCATTTGCACCTAAACTATAAAAAATAGTTGTTGATTTTTCAACTCTAATTTTTATACAACACATTCTTCCATCTCCGCCGCTGGAATTACCAGATCCACCTTTTGCTCCAGCAAGTAAAATACAATATATTCCCTTAGTTAAAGGAAATGAATTTAAAATACAAAAATAATTACTATCTGTAATAGCCCATGTTGGAAATAAAAGTTCAAATTTGAAATATAAATTATTACTTTTTATAATTGAAGAAAGTGCTTTTTCTGATACGTTATATTTAAATATTTCTTGATGTTCAACAACAGGCGGCCCCTCTGTTGCTGCCTCTGGTTCATATAATATATAATCTACTGAATTGTTTATTTTATAAAATGGTTGTTTTTGTTCATCTCCATTATTATAAATAAATATAAAAGGATTAGGCACTTCTAATTTAACATCTATTTTATCACCAAAAAATAATTTTAAGTTATTATTAAATTGATTCTCAATGCCATCATCAATAGTATATATAGCTTTTACTAATGAATCATAATCTATGATAAAATAAAAATATCTTTCTTCCCATCTTAAATATAAAGTAGTATTAACAGTTGGCATTGTTATGCTAAAATATTGCCAATAAAATATATCATCATCATCAAATAAATCCTCGTTAGATATTATACCTGGTTCATTATATTTATATGGTATAATTTGTCCATATAAATTACGTAAATCAAGTTTCTTTTTTAAATCTAAAAATTTAATAAAAATACCAACTTCTTCTCCATATACAAGTGTTATATTATCATTTTTTATTGAAGTAAATAAAATAGTTTCATCTTCATTTTCATTCTCAATATTTTTAACAAAGCATTTTTCAATTCCTTTTATTCCGGCATCTTCTATTAAAAATTGATAACTATCACGTTTTAAGGTCAATTCTCTTAATATTGACATTTCTTTGCAATATAAAGTTAAATCATTATCCGGCATATCAAATTTTATTTTTTGGAAAGTAAACTCAAATCCATCTTTCCTATCAGGATACCAACCAGCCCATCCATCAGGATATAAAGAATCGCCCTGGGGGTCGTCTGTAAAGTCTTTTTGATCTCTACGTAATACATTAATTTTTGCAAATTGAGAAATCATAAAATTCTTATCTAAACAATAAAATTGTTGTTTTCCATCATCTTCGTAATCACCAAATTCAATTTTTAACTCTATAGGGTTATCCCAAAAAAATTTCTTAATAAATGGTAACTTCTTCCATTCTATAGTATTTATTGATGAAATATGAGTAGATTTCTCTTCTCTGAAAACTGTCAATATGTAGTAATTTTCTGTCAAAAGAGGTAAAAACACGTCTTTTGCCGGCATTTTAAAATTAAATTCTTGAATTTTATTACTTGAAGGATTTAACATAAACCTTTCATCTTCTGGAGTATCTTCATCTTCATTAATAATAAAAGTTTTAATGTAATATTTTGTCAATATATTCATTAAAGATGAATATTCGTCTTTGTAAATAATCTCTACAGTTATTGTATTTCCCTCTTTAAATGAAATATTTTTATTTATTTTATTATCATCTTTAATTTCAAATTCTTTGCCACCAATTGTAATTTTTTCAATTTTATCATCTCTACAAATCGCAATATAGAAATCTCTATCTTTTGTTTTTAATTCTAAAGTATATTCTTCTGCGTAAAATGGACAATCAAAAGATAATATTCTTTTACAATTATCCAAACATTCTATAGACAATGATTTTATTTTATTTAATGTATATTTCTCTATTGGATTCGGGCTATTAATATAAAATTTCCTTTCTGGATTCTTACTGTCAAACAAAAAAGAATCATCTATGTCTATTTCTTTATTTCTTTCAACTGTGAAATAAAATTTATTCTTACTTGTTATTTGATAATATGTTTCTGTCAGCGCGCCGTAATTGATATATTTAATATTTGTATCTGGTATTTTTTTAAAACCATTATCTATAATAATTTTAAGAGGTTTTATTTCTGATGAAAAATATAAATGTAAGAATTCTATTGAAAGATGTCCGTCTTTCACTTCGTGTTTTTCATAAAAGTCAAAACTATTTATTACTGTATTTCCGCCATCTCTTCCAAAACGATCATCAAAATAATCATCTTTTTCTTTACCGCCTTCAGATTCTATAATATCAGCAAGTGATTTACGATCATCATATATTTTTAATGTTGATTTTCCATAGTTTGAATTACTTCCTAAAACATAATCAACAATATTTTTATTTTCTAAATTTATTATTCCTCTTTTTAATTCTCCACGTCCACCCGGAATAAGTATATCAGTATTTGTATCTCCTTCATAAAAGTTTGTAAAATCAGATTTTGTATCGTCTTTAAAAGCTGAGTAAATATGTTCTTTACCATGAAGATCTGGTATTGGTCCCATCATTAGTCCATAAAATTTTAATAAATTATCTTTAAAGTTTTCATTATTATCATTAAATAACATTTTATTTTGTTCAACATCTGTTTTTTCTGAAAAAGAAAATAAATCTTTTATTATTTTATATCCTTTTTTTAACAAAGAAAAAATTATGATATTTTCGGCAAAAGTGTATTCACCTTCCCATAAATAAAAAAGATTTTCATTATTAAATTTCTTTCGTTGCCATATAAAATTGTCTTTTATATATAAAGTATCTTTAATCGAAGTTTTTTCCCATGTGCCTACAAATTTTGACTGACAAATAGAATTGAACCCAGCACCAGAGAGACTATATCTATATACTCCTTTTTGTTCAAGATCATTTTTAACATCTTTATCAGTGTCAATTACAATTTGATTCGGGGAGTAAAGAGATATTTCATATTTTTTTATAAAGTTATATTCTTTTAATTCTTCTTTTGTTAAAGGTTGATTGACTAAATTACCTTTTTCATCATAATAAGAATTATCTGAATAAGGTAAATTATGCTTTTTTCTAAATTCTTCTATTTCTGCATTATGTATTAAAAAATAAAAATGCGGCCTTTCAGCTAAACCAGATATTCTGTTTGATTGTCCTGAGATTTCCTCTGCCATAAATAATTAGTTAAATATATGAATTACGGAAAACTTATAAATGAAAGATTATTTGATTATTGGTTTTGATCTATTTGAATAAAGATTACAACATTAAATTTATAATTATTTGAATCTATCCTGTTTTTTGTATAAATAAGAACAATTTCCTTTTACACAAAAAACAGGATAAGTCCAATTATTTTTCTCTTTTATATATTGTACCAATATTTAAAGTATCATTATCTTCAAATGAGCCTACTTTAGTAAAACTATTATCACCTGTATATTTTACATAAAGATCAACTCCATCAGTATACGCAGGTGAAGATGTACCAGGTTCATTGTTCCTAATGAACTGCCGAGTATTTTGACTCAGTATAAGTCCTTCTCTCTTATCAGTTACTTGTAAAAATGTCCCCCTATATTGTTCAGCAATAACTTTTGTATCACCACCATTATTATCTTGTGACTTGTCATAACAAGATGTAAGAGACACAATTCCCGCCAACACAATCAAACCTAAAATTAAAAACTTTTTCATACCAAACTCCTCTTCACATTTATTTGAATTCTCATACGAGAAAACATTTACAATTTCTTCAACAATATCATCAATACTATTAAAGTTCATCTTACGTAATGTATAAAATATATTCTTTGACATCTTATTGATTATCTTTGGATATTGATAATATTTTCCCAATAACCAAAGACTACTTACGATCAACATTTTTTCTTTATTTTTTTTATCTCCCCATACGATTGATTCAATCTCATTATTATCCTCAAATTTTAAATTATTTATTCTTATTATATTTAAATTATTAGTATAGCAAAAACATGAGAGTCCAATATCCTCTAAATATCCTTTTTTCCCATTTTTTCCATCAAATGGATAACTCTTATATTCAAATCCCTTAGATTTAAGCAATGACGTATTTAAAATAACTGATCTAATTGTACTATAATCTTCTTCTATCTGATATTGTTTAGTATATTTTTTATTGAAATTATTAAATCCAATTATTCCAACTTTAGTATCATCTAACTCTAATGTTATCTTTTTTACTTCTTCAAGAAAATCATTCCAAGATATGTCAATCTCTTCAATACTGTCATTTACATTTACTAATCTCTTATATGACAAAAAGTCATCATCTATCATTAACACCCAATCATCATTTTGTTCTAATATCCAATTTCTTGTGTCTAATAATCCATTAAGTTCAGGAACGTAAATTACATTGTGTTTGTTCTTCCATTTACTGTAAGATTCTATATCTTCTTTATATTGTAATATGATATTTATTCCATCTGTTATTTCAAATAATTTAGAATCTGGTCTATTATGTGAGGGACAAAAAACTTTTAATCTAGTTTCTTTAATTAAATACTGATTTATATTTTTAACGGATAATATTGATAATTCTGCATTATGTTTAAATCTTTCTAATAACCAAATATTTTGATTTCTGAATGTTACACTCATATATTCTTTGCAATTTTTCCATACTACTGAATTTTCACCGTCATTCCATAAACTTTTAAATGTCACATGATTAATTACTATCCTATCTAATTTTTTATCCTCACACCAATAATTAAGAAAAATATCTTCCGCCGCCCATAAATTATTATTATCCCCATCTGGATGTATAAATCCTTATATTTAAAATTTAATGATTTCAATAATTTATTATTTAAAATAACACATTGATATAAACAAAAATATGTTTTAGTCATTTCATATTCTTTATTATTTTTTGGAATATGACCTCTAACAAAAAATCTATATCCAATCATTCCAGTTTTAGAATGATCTACTTCATTTACGACTTTTTCAGTATATTCTATAAAAGTATTCCAATCAGTATTTTCATATGATTTATTTTCTTTATTCCAAGTAAAAACTTCATTTATATCATCGTCAATTTGCATTGACCAATTATCATTCTGTTCTAAAATCCAATTTCTGGCAGGTAGTAATCCGGGAGTATCAATACAAATTATTTGATGTCCACGGGGTTCATTAATTCGTTTATATTCTTCTATTTCGTCTTCATGTTGTAAAACTATAATTAAATTTTTGGATATACTGAATAAAGGGGCGTCTGGTCTTTTATGTGACGGGCAATATATTTTCATATAAATTAGTTTAAGAATTACAATTTTATATTTTGCCCTCATTCGTTATCCTTTTTACAATGTCTTAATCAAATATTTAATCTCGTGAATGTCGTCAATTATTTCTTTAACTTCATAATGATTTTTGTCTTTGTTTTTTAAGACGGCGATTAAGATAGACCACATATTAATTTCCTCGTTAGACATTACATTTCGTTTTTTGATTTCATTTATAGAATTCCAAACTTTTTTAAATTGTGCGGCGGTCATTTCCAATATTTCTTTTCCTGTCTCGTCCATATCTCGATAATTCTGAGTTAATTGGTCAACATCTTTATCCGTCTTTGTATGTCCCATAAATATACTTATATTGTATAAATATAAGACAGTCAAGACTATTTTTCAGGAATTTTTGAAAATTGAACAGATTGTCTACTTTTTTATACGAAAATCGACATTGATTTGTCCTTGTCTATCTGGTATACTTACTAAAAATGACCAATACACACGACCGTTTGAAGAAAATCAGAAAACATTTGAATTTGTCCATACGGGATTTTTCCAAAGAAATATACGTCAGTCATAGTTTATACGGTCAGGTCGAACACGGAGACAGAGACCCCACAGACAGGATTATCCAGTTAATTTCGTCCAGATTTAATATAAATAAGGATTGGATTATGACAGGAAAAGGAGATATGTTTATATCTGACCCACCGGACATCAGACTCGATAAAATCTTGGAAATATACAAAACGATTGACGGAACACTTAAAGATTGTCTTTTGGAACAATCTAAGTTATTATTAAGAATATACAAAGACAGGAAAAGAAACTAACTATTGAGGTATACGTGAAGGTATAATCCCGATATTCTTTCTACGGGACTCAATGTTTTTCTTGTAGGACCCGCTGGAGCGGGGAAAACTTACGCTGCAATTAAGTGTGCAGAAGCACTTGAAGTTAAGTTTTATTTTACTGGCGCAGTTGCAAGTGAATATAAACTCACGGGTTTTAAGAACGCACAGGGAGAATATGTATCAACTGAATTTCGTGAAGCATTTGAAAAAGGAGGTTTATTTCTTTTTGATGAAATTGATGCAAGTTACCCATAGGCAGTATTAGCATTTAATGCGGCTTTGTCAAATGATCGTATGGATTTTCCTGATGGACAAGTGAAAAGAAACGAAAAATTTTATTGTATTGCGGCTGCAAATACATACGGACAAGGCGCAGACAGGCAACATGTAGGAAGAAATCAACTTGATGCCGCTTCTCTCGACCGTTTCGTTTTTCTTGATTGGAAATATGACGAAAATTTAGAAAGAAAATTGGCAGGAAATCAGGAGTGGTCAGATTATGTGCAAAAAGTAAGGCGATATATTGAGACACAGAAGATAAGACATGTCGTAAGTCCAAGAGCCTCTATTTATGGAGCTAAATTATTGGCAAAGGGTATTTCAAGAGAAATCGTTGAACAAACAATTCTTTGGAAAGGTATTGATGAAGCGACTAAATCAAAAATATTAGAAAACATTGCTCCAAAGAAAATATCAGCAAGTAAAGATGGCACATTTATTCCACGAGTTAAAGTTGGAGATAAAGTTACCAAAGAAGATATAATTGGCGAAATTGAATATAGTGACCATTATAGTCGGACTATAACATACGAGATAAAAACTCAATTTAATGGAATCATTATTTTTGTATCAGATAGTCATGATGTAGAAGAAAAAGATGTTATTGCGGAAATAGACTGTTATGGCAATTAATAAACAAATATATTTTGAAGACTTAAACGAGTTTTGGAAATACTCTTTTCAAGACAGTCAAGCACGAATAAAATCATCAAGAGATAATTATAATTTACAGTGGCATGGTGGTTTGACTTGGGAACAAGCTAAACAAATGGCCGTCAGCGGTTGGCGTGAAGGTATGCAGGAAATTGATAAATACAGAGCCAAAATTGTACCTATTGTTACAGAAAAAGTGTTAAGACCTAAACAAATTTATTCGGTAGCAGGTTACAATGTAGATGTGGGCAGTTTTATGGCAAACGAACCTGAATGTTTTATTGCAAGAGAGTATGAAGAAAGAAATTATCCAGGACAGATTTATAAAATAGTCGCTTCTATTTCTTTTTCTGCGAAAATCACACCAGAAACAATTATACAAAGAGGTGCAATGATTTGCGCCCTGATAGATGCCATTGAATTTGCAGGACACAGAGCAGAAGTAATATGTAATGATGCTTCGACTATAAGAGATAATAGTGAATATATGCAAGGAAAATACAAAGAAAACGGGTGGTTTGAAGTTTCAGTTACAGTGAAAAAAGTATCTCAACCGCTTGAGATGAGCGACTTAGCTTTTTGCTTAGCACATCCCGCGATGCTGCGTAGGATTATGTTTTCGGTTGCCGAATTAGAAGGGTGGTCAGATTTTGCAGATAGATATGGTTGCCCGGCTGAAGCGAGCGATCAAGGTGATATTTACATAAGAGAAATTAATTCTAGTGTTGTTTCTGATGAAAAAGCAATTAATTGGGTACTGTCAGAACTCGAAAAACTTGGAATAGATATTGAAATTAATAATTAAAACTATGTGAAATAATTATTTCTTAATAATCCATACGCCAATACCATTATATCTCCTGATAAGTTCCCAAATAATTAAACATATCCGTCTCCTGCTCAAGCTCCGCCAGCACCTGCTTCAGTTCGTCAGAAATAACGGGCGTGTCAATGTCAAAATAAAAAAGAAACTCAAAGGCTTGCCCAGAGATGGGGCGGCTTTCCAGTTTGTTCATGTTGATTCCATGCGCGTAAAATTTTGCGAGTACATGGTAAAGGGAGCCGGGCTTGTGTTTGAGCGCGAGCATAAGACTGGTTTTATGGGCACCCGGATAAATTTCAGGCTTTTTGGAAATGCAGATAAAGCGCGTGTAATTGTTGTCGGTGTTCTGGATACTGAATGACAGGGCCTGCAAGCCGTACAACTC
>Ga0268262_10007290_pt1 | contig 10370 bp, 10 predicted proteins | sample TergutNc150P3_FD_190354 | JGI IMG/M metagenome (GOLD analysis project Ga0268262, IMG submission 190354) | Nasutitermes corniger P3 segment gut microbial community from laboratory colony in Florida, USA - Nc150 P3 (SPAdes) (version 2) | ecosystem: Host-associated > Arthropoda: Insects >...
CGCATCCGCGACGGGGGAGTCCCTGTGTCAGGCCGCCGGGGAAACCTGTATATCAAAATGATTGTTCAGATACCGGCACGGCTTTCTAAACGCGGCAAAGAGCTGATGGAGGAGCTTTCCCGCGTTGAGGGCGAAAACAGTTCTCCTAAACCGATACCCCTTTCGGAGCTTTCGGAACACTAGATGATAATCGGTATAGACATAGGCAGCACCACCACCAAGGCGGTTTCGCTGGAATCCGGCGAGGTTGTCAAAAAAATTAGTACCAGGGCCGAGGACGCGATTACCTCGGCTTCAGGCGCGTTTGGCAAAATCATTCTGGAAAACGGGATCAGGATGGCGGACATAAAGCGGATAATGATCACCGGAGCCGGGGCAACCAAAATTGAAGGGGAGCTGTTCGGCATTCCCACCGAAAAGGTAAACGAGATCACCGCGATAGGTATTGGCGGCATGTACCTTTCAAACCAGGAAAATATCATCATCGCGAATGTCGGAACCGGAACCGCGATCATCGAAGCCCAAAAGGACAGGATCATTCACTTGGGCGGTTCGGGTGTGGGCGGCGGCACCATTCTCGGGCTGGCGAAAAAACTCCTTTCGCTTTCGGATTTCAAGGACATCATGAAGCTGGCCGGGGACGGGAACCTCGATCCTGTCGATCTTCTCCTCGAGGATATCATGGTAGCCGACTTTAGCTTTCTCGGCAAAAAATCGACGGCCTCCAATTTCGGGAAAATGCTTGACACGGCCCGGAACGAAGACATTGCCCTGGGGATAATAAACATGGTCTTTCAGGTAATCGGCATGATTTCGGTTTTTGCCGCGCGAAGCCGGAACATCGACAGGGTAATTGTTACAGGTTCAGGCAGCCATAACCCCTTGGGCCAGAATATACTTGCCGGCATTACACGAATGCACTCAATCGCCTTTGAGTACCCCGAAGACGCCGAATACACAACCGCGGTAGGCGCCGGGCTTTATGCTAGTGGAAACCTATAATTATCTCATCGAAGCTAAACAACTTCTGCTCTAACCGCTGGTATGGGAATCCGCCCATGAGCCAGCTGCTGGTGTGACCCTTTTTTTTCGCCTGACAGTCTTTATTCGCTCTAATGGTCAGGGCATTTATTATTTCACACCAAAATGCTGTCTCATAGGCGCCCGTTCCCATACCAGCAAGAATAACAGTCATCATTTTTCCATGATTTATTTTATGTTTCCCAAAATATGAGGGAATTCTGCATCGCACCATACCAAGTAGGTTTGCCCGCGTGAGCGGGGTGAAATGCAAAATATCGCTGAATATAAAATCTTTTTATTCGAATAACTCTTGGCTTGTCTGATTCATTCGAATAAATTAAGGTTTTAACTAGAGTCCACCATGGGGACAAACCTGACCGGAAGCAGCTCCCTTTCGGTAACTTTGCCGCCCTGTTTTTTAACAAGCTTTAAATACTGAACGGAATTGGCGGGGCCTACGGGCAGAATCATTTTGCCGCCTTCGGCTAATTGGTCGATGAGTTTTTCCGGGATTTTTTCGGGTGCGGCGGTGATGATGATGGCATCGAAAGGGGCTTCTTCCGGCCAGCCTGAATAGCCGTTGGCGCGTTTTAATTTTATGCCGCTTAAGTTGAGCTTCTTAAAAACTTCTTCAGCCCTATTGGCAAGTTCTTCCAGCAGTTCAACCGTGTAGACTTCGCAGCCGAGGCAGGATAGAATCGCGGATTGATAGCCCGATCCCGTTCCTATTTCCAGGACTTTCATTCCTTTGAACGGCTCCAGCCGTTCGCTCATGTACGCGACAATGTAGGGCTGCGAAATTGTCTGTCCCAGACCGATGGGCAGGGGCGAATCTTCGTAAGCGTATTTTTGCAGGTGATCCGGAACGAAAAGATGGCGGGGTAAGGATCGCATGGCCAGCAAAACAGCTTCAGATACGATGGCTCTTGATCTTAGCTGTTCGCTGACCATTAAATCGCGTAGTCTTTGATAATCTTCTTCCACACTTGATTGCCGCGCTTAAAACTGTACCGTCGGAACCTGGCGCGCGGTTTCGGCAATTTCAAAATAGGCGTGGGGGACAAAACCCATCCTGCCCGCTACTATGGAACCGGGGAACTGGCGTATCCGCACGTTGAAGGTGGTAATGCTGTCGTTGTAACGTTTACGCGCCACCGCGAGGCGGTTTTCCGTACCTGCAAGCTCGTCCTGCAGCGCGATAAAATTTTGATTGGCCTTCAGGTCGGGGTACTGCTCTACCACAACCAACAGCCGGGCCAGCGCGGACTGCATGTCGTTGTAGCCCGCCGCCTTTTCCTCTACCGTTTGCGCCCCCGCAAGCCGGGAACGCGCATCCGCAATGTCGCTATAAACCTGCTGTTCGTGGGCGGCGTAGCCTTTAACCGTATTCACAAAGTTAGGAATAAGGTCGCTGCGCCTCTGGAGCTGGTTGTCGATTTCCGCCATGCTTTGATTAATGGTTTCGTCCAGCTTTATTAGGTTGTTGCGAGTACCTATGTACCAGATTCCAATGCCGCCCGCAACTAAAAGCCCCACAAATAAAAGGCTTAGAATAATTGCGATGATAAAAACTTTCATTCAAATCCGGCCTGTTATTTATAAGTGATTGGTATATCAACACCGCCTGTTTCGTTACCGCCTGTGTTGCCGCCGCCACCGGGTGGAGTGACCGGAGGGTTATTAGCAGGCGGTTTGACAGGTGGTGGATTGACGGGCGGGGTAACAGGCGGAGATGAAGGGCTCACTACTCCTGTCCCGCCGGTGGTTCCTGTTGCCGTTGCGTCATACCCAGCCGGACCTGAAGGCACAAGCCCGGCGCTGCTGTTGCTCTGCGGTACCGCGGCTACGCTGTACGCGCTAACTGCGCTGAACGAGCCGGCTCCTACCTGCACCGTGTAGCCGGTATTCCCCTTAAACGCCACAGTCCCTTCCCGGACACTGACGCTCATTGTGTCAATATTAAAACTCGTCCCGCGCACAGACGCTGTGGCGGAAGGGCTGCTTACCGTCAGCGACGCCTTGGTTCCGGCGGGCGGGTTTACGTCCACCCGCACCCTTCCGGCCTGAAGATTCATATTGACTGTCTCCGCCCCCTGGGACGCGGTGATTTCAGTCAGGGTAAGGCGGGTGAGCGGCCGCACGGTAATAACGGCGCTCCCTACCTCCACCAGGGCCGTACTTTTAAAGCCCGTGGAAATAACCGTATCCGCGCTTATCCGCGCACCGGCTGCGGCGGGCGTAAAGACCGAGGCTCCTGCCGGTTTTAACTCCACCGTGCCGCTAAGCTCTTTTACCACCCCGTTTTGGGCGTAAACAGCCATAATTAATCCCGCAAGTAAAATTGCCAAAATTGCCTTTTTCATTTTTTCCTCCAGTTCATCGTTTGGTTTTCATCCGTTATCTTCATCGTTCAATCGTTAAAAAAGCGAAAATACAACGCCAAGCTCTACGCGCCATAAATTATCTGCCTTGGGCGCGACATTCCCCAGAGAAGGCATGAATATCCCTCCCCCAAGGCTTACCTGCAAGTCGGATACGGGGCCCCATAAAAGCCGGGCAAAAATTTCGTTTCCTAAAAAGTTGTCGCCGCTGTCCTCATTAGAAAGCGGATACCCGGCGTATGACACCGAGTCGTTCCGAATAAAATAAGAAGAAGCAAGGCTGGCGGATAACGCTGGGTGCAGGCGGGCTGTATAATCCAGCGTGATTATCGAAAGCCCCGAAAGTTTTGCCCCAAGGATGTTCCCCTGGCCTTTGTTAGTAAAAGGCGCAAACGCGGTCAACATGCCGTCGCCATCCCCGCCCGATGAATATCGTGCCAAAAGTGAGAGCCTGTTTTTAAAACTGGCGGGGGGCGTGTAGGCAACTCCCGCTTCCGCCGCGAAAGCTGCCTTTAATTCACCGTCGTTTTGCAGCAGTTCAAGGCATCCGCCAAGATCAAAAGAAAACGCGCTTACAGGCATTGTGAGCTTTACAACGGCGTATTGACTGTTTATGGGCTTTTCGCCGATAAAGTCAAATTGCCCAAGGATGCTGGCCCTTGTCTGCACGGGGCCGCCCAAATGCTCCCAGCCCAGCGCGCCGAGGAAACGCTTCGGGGCGAAGTAAGTCTCCGCAAAATCACTGTAATCGAGGGGGGCGTTATTGGCTTTCTGTTCTTCGGAGGTAAATGCTATATTGGCCCTTTTTTTATAAAGCAGGCCTGTATACCAGGCGCCCGCGCTAAAGGTTCCGACTTCGCTGTTATACGCCAATTTTACGCCGTCGAAAAGCCCCTCGGCGATAAAGCCCAGTGGGTCCGAGTGGTACATCCGTCCTATTTCTAAAGCCAACGCGCCGGGATGTAAAGAGAGTTCCGTGCGCAGCAACTCGGGTACGTAACCCCAGCCGCTGTTATAATCCAGCTCAAAGCCGCCTGAGACGATAAAATCGCCGGTTTGGCCTATCAGACCGGTAACCCTCGGAACAACGCCGATGGAATAGTCGAAATTGCCTTCGCTTCCAACACCGCCGTAACCGGCGTTCTGGTTCAGGAGCATCCCAAAATCCCAGGCAGGAAGAAAACAACAAATTGCAAACAATAAATAACAAACAAGAGGAAATTTTATGCGGTTCATAGTTCACCTTCATTTTGGTCAAGGGCGCGGCTTATCATAAAAAGCAAACGATCCCCGGATACGGCAAGACCGGGATCAGCCCTGCCCTGTATTATGCCCTGATGCACCAGCTCCCTGTACGCGTAGTGGGGGTTTTTCGTGGCGGAATACATGATGCCGCCTTTAATGCCGAAAGCTCCCATAACCAGGAGGGAAACGCCGTTAAGGGCGGCGATGCCGTCGGGTGAAGCCTTCGCCGGCAGCCACTTTTGTCCGGCGGCGTAATTAAACGCGGAACCGGTCGCCGTTACGTCCGCAGCCCTAAGCACGAAAGACGCCGCCTGCTCGTAGCTCAGGGCTTCGGTCGCCAGCAGGGTCTCAAGTTCCGCTGCCGTCTGCGCGAAAATCGGAACTGATAGTACAAGAAAAACTACTAGTAAAAATAACAAACGCCTTTTCATCCGTAAATTCTCCTTTAGGTTTTTATTGGGTTTGACCCGGTGGTTACCAGCCGTTAGTTGCTTGTTGGACTCCTTTGATAGAGCCATTCCCTACTAATTGAACATTAGGTGTTGCCGACGCTGAAGCAAGGTTGCCGTCCACCCATAAGTGATATGATGTTCCGGCGGCACTAATATCAAATACTCCGCGATCCAGCCACACTCCGCCACCGCTTCCATCAAGAGCTTCATTTTCGGTAATGGCTGATCCTGTCATTTTAAATAACATTCCGCCATTCATATACACTCCGCCGCCATTTCCGCCAAGCGCTTTATTACCGGTAATTGTTCCGTTCGTCATATTGAAATTTCCGTCATTATAACACACCCCGCCGCCATCGTGCGCTTCATTCTCTTCAATGGATGCAGAAGGCCCGTTCATATTGAAGGTTGAATTCCCCGTCACAAACACCCCGCCGCCTATACCAAGAGGACTATCAGCTTTGTTACCTTTTATTTTTCCACCTGTCATTTGGAAGGCTCCAAGGATAGTGTATACCCCGCCGCCTTGATTCGCTGTGTTGTTTCCGATTAGCGCTCCCATCTTCATCTCAAAATTTCCGTCTGCCATATATATACCGCCGCCATTAGAAGATGCCTTATTAGGAGAATCGCCGCCAATAGTACCCTTTTCCATTGTGAAAGTACCTGATCCCAGATACACCCCGCCGCCATTTTCAGCGGTGTTACCTGTGATGAGTGATCCCGTATTCATTCCAAAGGTTCCGTTATTCAAATAAACCCCGCCGCCATTGGTTGGGGTTTTATTATTTATGATAGTTCCTCCACTCATGCTAAAAGAACCATTCACGTAAACCCCGCCGCCATATCCGGAACTGTTGTTTTTGCCTGTGCCGGCTTCATTATTTCTGATAGTCCCCCCACTCATGTTAAAAGAGTCATTGACGTACACCCCGCCGCCATCCGATTCAGCGCTATTGGAACCAATGATTCCTCCATGCATCTCAAAGCTTCCGCCCTCCACAAACACACCGCCGCCCTCGCCTGGATCGTTAGTTTTGGAAGATACTTCATTACCTTCGATGACGGCGCCATTTTTCATCACAAAGTTTCCGCCCCCTATAAATACCCCGCCGCCTCTCAAAGACGCGGTATTATTTTTGATAAACGCCTTTTCCATAACAAAGCTTCCGTTTTCTTCTACAAACACCCCGCCGCCACTATTCGCCTTAGCCTCATTGCCACTGATGGTTGCCCCATTTATCATCTTAAAGGATCCGCCGCTTATATGTACTCCGCCGCCTGTATTCGCGGTATTAGGTCCGATAAGCGCCCCGGCATCCATTAAAAAATTTCCACCAGTCATCAATACGCCGCCGCCGCTAATGTATGCGCTATTAGCGCCAATTGTTCCGCCGTTCATGGTGAAGGTACCAGCGGCCATATATACCCCGGCGCCGCCATCAAAATTTTTGTTGCCTCCAATTTCTGCCCTGTTTTCCATCACGAAGGAACCGTTCTCCATGTATACGCCGGCGCCATACTGTTCTGAGTTGTTGTTTTTTATTTTCCCGTACAATGTGAAGGTTCCGTCGTAAATACCCACTCCTCCCCCACGAGTACCGGGTCCCCCGCTATATAAATTACGATTATTCTGGAGAGTTACGTCCTTTCCAATGGTACAGTCAGCGTAGGCAATTATCAGGGGATCGCTAACTTCAGCGGAGCTGCCGTCCAGGATAATGGAAGGGCCGATGCTATCTCCTTCAAGGATTACTCCTATGGTAAGTTCCCCGGTTTCATTTACCATAAAGAACGGGCCGGTAAAACCGCTGTCTGAAGCTCTGGTTAAAGTTACGTCCGTTTCGTTCCAAATAAAGATTGGACGGTTTATCTCTATTGTGCCGGCCATGTCCATGTTGTTTTTAAGGATAATGATCTCTATGCGGTCTTCTTCGGGGTAGCCGCCAACCGCAAAAGCCAGTTCCCCCCAATTGCTTACTTCCATGGCGCTGTATAAATCTAATTCGACAGTGGTTATCTGGTTTGCCGAGATGGTTACCGGCTCGGATACCCCTATGGCCCGCAAAATTTTGTCGCTGTCGAAAATCCCGGGAGGTACAGGTATGTTAAGTTCTTCAGCAAGTGTTAAAAGAAGGTCGCGAGCTATGTAAGCCCGAATTTCGAGTATGATATCTTCCCCGGTAGGCACACCCGCACCGGTAAGGGTATTGTCAGTACGGGTTAAGGGTATTGGATCCATATCCTTCCCTACTAAAATTAATTCGTAAGTATGGTAAGGGATTTCCCCGCTATTACCATCATCACCCCGCCAAACCAACTGCCTTGAAATACCGGATTTCCCCAGCTTGATGGTTACAGTCGCGGATCCTCCGTGCTCTATCCTGTCGGAACAGGTAGCCAACAAAAGGGACACGGCTGCCATCAAAAATAAAGCGCTAAAGTTATTTTTTTTCATATGTTCTCCTTCCTTTCTCAGTATACGCTTGCGTTAACTGAAGAACCCAGTTTGTACCTATTGTATGTTATTTTTCATTGCTTGTTAATATACTTTTGGCAAAAAAAACAAGCGGTTATTAGTATTTATGATAAAATATTGTGGTTTTTTACTTTTTCATACTACCCAGCAAACCGCGTATTAAGGCTTTTCCAACTTCCCGCCCGACTGTGTTCATCGCGCTTGAAGCGGCTTTGTTTAAGACGCTTTTGCTGCCCGCGCTAGTCTTTGGCTTGGCTGTTTGCGGCGCTTTGGCCGGCTGCTTTTGCTGCGGGGCGGCCGGCGCGTTCGCATTTTGCTTTTTCTGCTTTTCCAACACCTCGTAAGCCGATTCGCGGTCAATCGCCTGCCCGTATTTTGAATACAGCGGGCAGTTCCGCGTCAGCTCGTTTATCGTCTCCGGCTCGGCGGTTCCCAAAAAGCTCCTCGGCGGCAGCATAAAAGCCCGCTGTACAATCTCCGGCGCGCCTTTTTCGTCAAGAACGGAAATTAGCGCCTCGCCTGTGGAAAGCTCGCCCAAAACGGTTTCGCATGAAAATTCGGGGTTAGCCCGGAAGGAAGCCGCCGCGGCCTTCACCGCCTTTTGATCTTTCGGCGTGTATGCCCGCAAGGCGTGCTGTATCTTGTTACCTAGCTGGGACAAAATGGTGTCGGGAATATCCGGCGGCGACTGGGTTATAAAATAAATGCCCACGCCTTTGGAGCGGATAAGCCTTACCACCTGTTCTATCTTTTGTAAAAGCGCTTTTGGCATGTCGGTAAACAATAAATGCGCCTCGTCAAAAAAGAACACCATTTTAGGTTTGTCCAGATCGCCTACCTCCGGCATCATTTCGTACAACGCCGACAGCATCCATAAAAGGAAGGTTGAATACAACAGCGGGTTTTGAAAGAGGGTAACGCAATCCAGGATATTGATGAAACCGCGCCTTTTTTCGTTAAAGGCCAGCCAGTCTTGCAAATCAAGCGCCGGTTCGCCAAAGAAGAGTTCCCCTCCGCTTGAGGAAAGCGTCAAAAGGCCGCGTTGTATCGCGCCCACGCTTTGCGAGGTAATGTTGCCGTATTTGGTTGTAAATTCCTTAGCGTTGTCGCCCGCAAACTGCACCATAGCGCGCAAGTCTTTCAGGTCAATCAGCAAAAGGCCGTCGTCGTCCGCGATTTTGAAAATGATTTGCAGAACGCCGGCTTGCGTTTCGTTTAGCCCCAGAATACGCGCCATGAGAACGGGTCCCATTTCCGATATGGTCGTGCGCACCGGGATACCTTTTTTGCCGTAAACGTCGAAGAAACGCACAGGATAAGCGCCGTACGCGAAATTCGGGATGTTCATGCTCTGAACGCGTTCGTCAACGCGGCTGTTCGGCTCGCCCGCCTTGCAAAGCCCGGAAACGTCGCCTTTGATGTCGGCCATAAAAACCGGCACACCCATATCGCTGAAAGCTTCCGCCAGCACTTTAATTGACACGGTTTTTCCGGTACCTGTAGCCCCGGCAACAAGCCCGTGCCGGTTCACCATTTTGGCTTTCACGTAAACAGGCGCCTTTCCGGTCGCTATCCATATGTTGTTAGTGTCCATAGGTTTTCCTTGTTATCGCGAAAGTCGCATGCCTCCCTCCCTGGGAGCCTTTCTTTTTTGTTCCTTTTTGTTTTGATATAGTGCATAAAATATTCCAATTATGCATATTATATATAAAGGTCCTAAATAACCACATATGACCATTAAAGTTAGCATTTTACTCCTCCCTGAAGAGTGTTACTAGAATGGTTCCGAGAATTGCTCCAACTCCTGAAACGATTATTCCTACCATTAGTATAGTTGATTGTGGAATGTCTCCTTTGATAATAGTTCCAAGCACAAGGCTTCCAAAACTTAACTTCGTGACCTCAAGAACAATTTTGCCAAAATTCAGAAAAAAGAAACCAAGCTTGCTCTTTTCTACTGGTTTCTTGCGCTTTAACTTAATTTTATAGAATCCTTGCTGTAAAGTAAAGCTTCCGCGTTGCCTCATGGCAGCTTCGTTTCAAACCTCCAGCTCAAGGTATAGTTCCACTTGTCGGGGAAGTCAGTGGACGCGATTTTTATACCGATTCTGCCCCACTTGGCAGGCTTTATTGAACCGTTAAACGAGAGTTCCCAAAGTGGATCTTTTTTGGCCCTTATTGTGTAGCCCAGCCTGGCTTTTAGGTCGATGGTACCGATACGGAGTTTTGGCGGTTTCCAGCCGAATTCACCCGATACTTTGAACGAATCGAAATTCTCAAAAGCGGGGAATTGGAACAGGTCTTCCTCCTCAAGAGAGGAGAGGCTGTGAAAGGAAAAGGTAAAAGCGCTGCTAATTGGGCCGAGGTTAAAGCCGGTAAGGGCGCTTATTGAGTCGGCTGTCTTCTGAGGTTTCCTCGCGTCTCTGGAAGCGTTTAGGGAAGCCCTCGTGAAGCGGAAAATGGAAGAGGCGTTTCTCTTTTCGGCGGCGGTTGGCGCGGACGGCCTGAAATAGACCGAGACGTTGCCGCGGCTAAAGCTTTCCCCGATGCCCGCCGCGCGTACGTCGCCGCGGAAGCTCAAAAAGCCCGAGCGCGGCCAGAAACGTTCGCCTTTTCCGGCGAGCCTGAAGCCTGTTCCGGCTGTCGCGCCGCTTCGATCGGCGAAACGGCCTTCCGCCCCGTCGCCCGCCAGGGAAAAGCGCCAGGGCTTATTCCCAAGGCGGAAGGCAAAGTTCCCATAAAGCCCCTCTCCCCAGGCGTATGTTTGCGACCAGGCCAAGTCGGTCGCAA
>Ga0268262_10007291_pt1 | contig 10370 bp, 5 predicted proteins | sample TergutNc150P3_FD_190354 | JGI IMG/M metagenome (GOLD analysis project Ga0268262, IMG submission 190354) | Nasutitermes corniger P3 segment gut microbial community from laboratory colony in Florida, USA - Nc150 P3 (SPAdes) (version 2) | ecosystem: Host-associated > Arthropoda: Insects > Digestive...
GCCCCGCATCTTCTGGCAACTGTGGCGGTTGCGGCCTATTCGTACATGGCCCTCGTACCGCTAATTCAGCCGCCCATTATGAGGGCCCTTACGACCAAACAAGAACGGCTAATCAGAATGAGGCAGTTAAGGCCGGTTTCAAAAACGGAAAAAGTCGCTTTCCCCATGCTGGTTTTTATTCTTTCGATATTTCTTATTCCGCCCGCGGCCCCGCTTATCGGCTGTCTCATGTTTGGCAGTTTTATCCGGGAAATCGGCGTGGTAGACAGGCTCTCCAATACCGCCCAGAACGATCTGATGAACGTTGTGTCCATGTTCCTTTCTTTGGGCGTGGGCAGTCAGATGACTCCCGAAAAGTTCCTGAACCCATCGTCCCTTATTATTGTTTTAATGGGGCTTATTGCCTTTGCCATCGCCACTGCCGGCGGGCTACTGGTAGCCAAGTTCATGAACCTATTCCTCAAAGAAAAGATCAATCCGCTTATCGGTTCAGCGGGTGTTTCCGCCGTGCCAATGGCCGCCCGCGTTTCCAACAGGGTCGGTCTTGAAGAAGACCCTGGCAACTTTATCCTGATGCACGCCATGGGGCCCAACGTGGCCGGCGTCATCGGAACCGCCATTGCCGCGGGTGTTATGATCGCTGTTTACGGCGCGCACTAATCGCGTTAAACAACATAAAAAAAGGGGGTGAATCACCCCCTTTTTTATTTGCTCTTTGTTTTACAACCCCAGCAAATACTGATTCAAAAGGCTCTCAAGATATTCTTGCTTGCCGCTTGTAATGCCGGTTTTGCCGTAGCCCGCTTTTGCGCCAAGCGCGGCGAGTTCTTCAAAAGCCATCTGACCCTTGTCAAATTTCGCGCCGTCTCCGGCGTTGAACGAGGAGTAGCGTTTTTTGATGAACGCCGGAATCTTGCCGTCGTCGATGATCTTCTGGGCAACGATGAGGCCGACGGCGAAGGCGTCCATGCCGCCAATGTGGGCGATGAAGAGGTCTTCAAGGTCTACCGAGTTGCGGCGGATTTTGGCGTCGAAATTAAGGCCACCGGTGGTAAAGCCCCCGGCTCTCAGAATTGTGAACATGGCTTTTGCCGTCTCGGCGTAATCCATTGGGAACTGATCAGTGTCCCAGCCGTTGCGGGGATCGCCGCGGTTTGCGTCTACCGAGCCGAAAAGCCCAGCCGCCGCCGCTGTTTCAAGCTCGTGGACAAAGTCATGCCCCGCCAGCTCGGCGTGGTTGGCTTCGATGTTCAGGCGGAAGTCTTTGTCCAGGCCGTAGTGCCTGAGAAAGCCGATTACCGTTTCGGTGTCAAAGTCGTATTGGTGCTTTGTGGGCTCCATTGGCTTGGGCTCAATGTAGAACGCGCCTTTAAAGCCCTGTTTCCGCCCATAGTCTCTGGCTAATGTTAGGAATTGGGCAAGGTGGTCTTTTTCTTTTTTGAGGTCGGTGTTTATAAGGCTCATGTAGCCTTCCCTGCCGCCCCAGAAAGTGTAGCCCTGGCCCCCAAGTTCAATGGTGGCGTCAATAGCGGCTTTTACCTGGGCCGCCGCGAGGGCGACTACTCCGAATTCGGGGTTTGTGGCCGCGCCGTTCATGAAACGCGGGTGGCTGAAAAGGTTCGCTGTTCCCCAAAGGAGTTTTACTCCGGTGGCTTTCTGAAGCTTTTTTGCCTTTGCCACTAAAGCAAACAGGTTCTTTTCGCTTTCCGCCGGGTTCGCGCCTTCGGGAGCCATATCGCGGTCATGAAAGCAATATAAGTCTGCGCCCAGTTTTGTGAAAAACTCAAAGGCCGCGTCCATTTTGTGTTCCGCCGCTTCCATTGGAGTTTTCGCGTCGGCAACCCAGGGATGCACATGAGTCGCCGCGCCGAAAGGATCGGTTCCGTCGGCGCAAAAGCTGTGCCAGTACGCGATGGCAAAACGCAGGTGATCCCTCATCTTCTTCTTGCCGATCTTTTTTTCAGGATCGTAGTACTTAAACGCGAGGGGATTGTCGCTTTTGCTCCCCTCGAATTTAATTTTTTTTATTTTTGGAAAATACTCTTTTCCTCCGGTGTAATACTCAGCCATTTTGGCCTCCTCACTTATATAATGGGCTTAATGCCCCTAGATACCGTGAATAAACGGCATAAGCTTTATCATAGGCCGCCACGTCTTTTTTTTCAGGCTTTACAACCTTTCCGCCCTCAAGAACAACATGCTCATCCGCTAAAGCTTCAATTGTGTTTCCCTTTGGTGTATTTTCTTTTGACGCGCTGTTTTTTGCTTTTTCAGAAGATGATTTATCATCAGAGTTCTTTTGCAGGCACCACAGGGCCTGAATCGCCCCGCCTATCGCGGCGGCTTCACTGCTTGCCGGGACTTTTACGGGAAGGCCCATAACGTTTGCCGCTATGTTTTGCCAAATGGGGCTTTTTGAGCCGCCGCCTGTAAGCCGGATTTCTTTCGCTTTAAAGCCCAGCGTGTTAAAGCCTTCAAGGCCGATTCTCATGCCGAAAATGGCGGATTCCAGCGCGGCGCGGGCAAGGTTTTCCCGCTTGAAGTTGGCGGCGGTGACGCCGTTTATGCTGGCCCTGCCGTTGGGCAGGTTGGGCGTGCGCTCGCCGTTGAAAAAGGGAAGAACCACTATACCATCAGCGCCTATGGGGGCCTTGGCGGCTTCCGCGTCAAAGGTTTTTACATCCAGATCAAAAAGCCTGCGGAATTCCTCGCTTGCGACAGTACAGTTCATTGTGCAGAGCAGGGGTAGCCAGCCCCCCGATGAAGAGCAGAACGCGGCCAGGTTTCCAGTCGGGTCAATAACGGGCGTGTTTGAAAAACCAAAAAGTGTGCCGGAAGTTCCAAGGCTCATGGTGAGGAAGCCGTCCCTTACCGTGCCTGTGCCTATCGCGCTCATCATGTTGTCGCCGCCGCCTGAAGCGACCAGCGCGCCTTCGGGAATGCCGTAGAGGGCGGCGGCCTGCTTGCTCACCTTGCCGGCTATGTCGCCAGAGGCAATCAAAGGCGGTAGCCATTTTTCCAGATCCGGCGATATGTATTTGCATACAGCCTGCGACCACTTGCGTTCCCTTACGTCAAAAAGCGCCATGCCGGAGGCGTCCCCGAATTCGGCGCTGTATACGCCGGTCAGCAGAAAGTTAATGTAATTGTGCGGAAGAATCACGTGTCTGAGGCTGGCAAAAGCCTTGGGCTTGTGGTTTTTCAGCCATTGAACCTTTGGGGCGGTATAGCCGGGACGCATTGGGAGACCTGTTTTGGCTATGAGCTTTTTTTCGCTCCCGGCCAATTTGGTCAGCTCCTCGCATTCCGCGGCGGTGGAGGTATCGCACCAGAGCTTTACCCTGTAAACGGGTTTCCCCTTCTCGTCGAGTGGTACCAGGCTGTGCTGGTGGCCTGAAACGCCGATAGCGGCTATAGTGCTTCTAACGCTTTTTTCTATCTTATTAAAACAGGTTTTAAGGGCCTCATCGTACCATTGGGCCTCTTGCTCCCTTGTGCCGTCATTTTCAGCAATTAAATCAACGGGAGTTTGCGCCTGGGCTATAATTTCCTTTTTCGCGTAATCGTAAACTATTAATTTGCAACTTTGAGTTCCAAGGTCAATTCCACATACGGTTTGCATATTTCCTCCGTTTCCCATTGTACGCTATCCTGGCGGATGTGTCTATTTATTTTTTGGGACATATTGGTATACTTAGCAATATACCCCCATGAAACGCTTTCTTTACCTGGGTTTGGCTCTTACGGGTCTGTTGTCGTTGATGGCCTTTTTTGTTTCTCTTTACCGGTCACTTCGTCTCTATATCCTTGCCCCTCAACAAGGCCCCACATTAGTATACCATTTTTCATTATATATCCCTGACAACCGGAATTCTTTTTTTGAAGGAATAATCCAGGGAGCGGAACAGGCGGCGATGGAATTGAATTCGGCAGTGTCGGTTCATTCGATTGATCCCGCGAAAAACGAGCTGGAGTTTGCGGCTTTTACCGGAGTGGACGGGGTAATTGTCTGCCCCTATTTGGACGATGTTTTAGCGCGGCGGCAGCTTGAAAAACTCAAAGCGCATCAGCTTCCGGCGGTGCTGGTCAACCACAATCTGCCCAGCGATCAGCCCTGGCCTTTTATCGGAATCAACAATTTTGATTTGGGCCGGCGCATCGGCCTTGCGTTGCCGGATTCTACCGGGGGTGTGCGGCTGGCGATGGTGTACAGCGACAAAGCGCCGGGTATTTATACGGAACGGGAGCTGGTGGAGATGGGAATATCGGCTTCTTTGGGGGAAAAACTTTCCGGTTCAATTATGAGTTATAGAACAAACCTCAATCCCCTGGACGCGGAAGCGCTCATTTTGCGTATGTTCCGCAGCCCGTATATTGTTTCTGAAAATTCTATTGTGATAGATAGCCCTCCCATTAATACCATTGTATTTACCGATCCCGAAGATACCATCGCGGCGGCTCAGACTTTGGTAGATTTGAATTTGGTTGGTCAAATTCAAATTATCGGTTTTGGCAACGATCCGGTTTTGATTGAAATTCTAAGAAAAGGGATCATAAGCGCTTCGGTGGTTATCAACCCTGAGCGAATAGGTTACGAGGCGGTTCGTTCCCTGGCCGCCCTGCGTACCACCGGCTATACTTCCGCGTCAATTGATACGGGTATAGAAATTATTACCGGTGGCAGTCAATAGCGGAACCAAATGAAGAAATTTCACCGATCTTTTAGGGCGCAGATATTTCTAAGCATTTTATTCGCGTTTTTTCTTTTGGCTCTCAGTTCCGCCTATATCCTGTTCAGTAACCGGAGAATACAGCTGGTTTCGGAACGGAGCTTTGAACAGGAACGTTTTCTTATGTCGGTCCAGGAGGACCTGACCGCTTATGAAAAATCTCTTATGGAATTCCTTTCCACAAGATCCTCCAACGCGCTGGCGCAAATTCTTATTGATATCCAGGCCCTGCGGCGGAAACTTCCCGTGTCACGGCAGATTCGCGGGAATCCGGCAGACCTGAAGGAACGGGAGCTGTACGCCCTTATTTTTCATTACCTAAATCTGGGAGAGGATGCCATTGAGGAAAAACGGGGCAGGAATATTTCTTCCTATACGGCCATATACGAAGAAATGTCTACGCTCAAGGAATACATTAACCGCGAAGTAGATACGGTTAGTACCGGTCGTTTACGTTCCCAGCTTGGAACCTATGAACTTTTTTTGGCGGAATCTGGAACCATACAGCTTTGGAATTTTATCTTTGTTATTTCCATGTCCGCCTTTTCCCTGCTGGTCCTGCTTTATTTGTTGAATCGCTTTACAGATCCCCTGACGAGGCTTTCCGCCATGACAAGGGAGCTTTCCAGGGGGAACTTTGCGGTTCCGGACATGGAGACGGGCCGGGGATCGGTTGATGAACTGGATCAGGTTATCGAAGCCTTTAACCACATGAAAACCGAAATCAGCAAGTACATCGAAGAGATCCGCCGGCAGGAAAATTTAAAGCAGGAGTACATGCAGGAAAAGATCCGGAATATGAAAATGGAGGGGCTGGTGCGGCACATGGAAATTTACGCGCTTCAGGCCCAGATGAATCCCCATTTTCTATTTAACACAATTAATACCGGGATGCAGCTCGCGATTGTGGAAGGCGCCGACAGAACAGGGGAATACATGGACTACATGGCCCAGCTTTTCAGGCATATCATAAGAAACAAGGAAATCATCGTTCCTCTGCGTCATGAGGTAAAGGGGCTGGATTATTATTTTTATTTGCTGAGAGTGCGTTTCCCGCGAAACCTGAGCCTTGTGGTGGAGTGCGCCGAAGAGCTTCTGGATATTAAAATCCCTGTTTCCATTTTACAGCCGCTTGTGGAAAACTGCATAATACATGCCTTTAAAAATTCGGAGGAAAATTTTCCCCGGCGCGTTAACGTAAAGGCTGAGTTAAAAGACAGCCGGTTGATCATTGCTGTGGAAGATAACGGGCAGGGAATGAGCCTCAGGACAGTGGAAGAGCTTCTTCACCCCCAGTCAATAGATGAGTCTTCGGTGTCCAGGGTGATGGGGCTGAAGAACGTAATCCAGCGGCTGTATTTTTTTTATCCTGACGATCCAAATGTAACGGATATAAAAACCGGGCCGGAGGGAACCGCTGTAATAATTCGCATTGATACGGGAAGGGAACCATGTTTAGCGTTTTAATTGTAGACGACGAAGAACCTGTCCTGGATAGCTATGAATTCATGCTGAACGCTTTCTCCGAGGGCGGCGCCATCGAAGATGGCGAGAGAAAGAAAAGCCCCTTTGCCCTGGCGGGTAAGGCCCGTAACGGTTACGAAGCCCTAAGGCTGATCCATGAAACACAGCCGGCTCTTGTCTTTATGGACATTAACATCCCCGGCATAGACGGCCTTGCGGTACTGGAAGACGTATATAAAAAATTTCCACGCATGGTCTGTATTCTTTCTACCGCCTATGAACGGTTTGACCTGGCCCGCCGGGCTATACCTCTGGGGGCTTTTGCCTATTTGGTCAAGCCGGTTTCCAAAAACACTTTCTTTTCCACTCTTGAAAATGCCCTGGTTAAGCTCCGTTCCCTTCTGCCTGAAAATTCCGAATACAGCGAGCCGCGTCTTGCCCTGCTTCGCAGGGACATCTGGACGGCTATGGATGAACAGCGCTGGTCATGGTACAGGGAAACGCTGGCCCTTCCGTCAGACTACGGTCTTGCCCTGCTTGTGGAATTGGGAAAAGATATGGAAATTTGGGGAGATCGTATTGCGGAACAAATCTCTTACAAATTTCACTGTACCTTTGATGTTATGCTGAACCGCGGCCTCTTTTTGATTTCCGAAGAAATAGGCCCAGGAGTTTTAAGGCAAAGAATCGTAACTATGCTGGGAAAACTGCTTGGAAATGTTACCTGGTATTTTGGGCTTGGCGCCTGTTATCGTGGGCCTGAACTGTACCGTTCCTGCGACGAAGCCTTAACCGAACTGACAGCCAAGCGGCAGGGAACAGATGTCTGGCACAGCGCAAGCAAAAAAATCGCCGTACTAAGGCAGAAGTTCGGCCTTTTAACGCTGGAAGAAACAAAATCCCTTTTTGCCGACATATGGGAACCTTTGTTCTCAGGGGACTTTTCAGTCGCCAAGCTCAGGATGGTTTCCTTTTTTACCCTGCTCCTGGATGATCTTTACGGCTATTGGTCTGTTTCATCCGGCAGAACTGCCGGCAAATTATCAACAACGCTGCCGAAGGCATTTATGCCTCTTGACCCGGCGGAAATCATGGAACTGCCGGATGTGGACGCATGGAAACGCTGGACGGGTCGTAACTTCGACAGGCTGGTAGTTCAGGCAAACCTGGAGCGCCAAAAAAATTATCCTCTGCCTCTGGTAAAGGCATTAAGCTTTGTCCGGGAAAACTATAATCGCAGTATTCAGCTTACCGATGCCGCCGAAGCCGCCCAGGTAAACGCCGCCCATTTAAGCCGGCTTTTTTCAAGACACCTCAATATAAATTTTATTGATTACCTTACTACCCTGAGGATCAACGAGGCGGAACGGCTTTTAAGGGAAAAACCTGTCACCGTAAAAGAAGCCGCCTTCGCGTCCGGCTATCAGGATCCCAATTATTTCAGCAAGACTTTCAAAAAAATAAAAGGGATTCTTCCTACAGAAGTAACGAACACTAAGGAGATGGCAAAATGAAAATGCCAAAAGGGCACAGATTTTTTTATACATTGATTTTTTCATGTTTAATATGTATATGCCTGATATACACAGCTTGCAAAAAATCGGAAGAATCTTCCGGTACCCGGGGCGTCGAAAACAGTTCAGAAGCGTCAGATCAGGCTTCTGAAGATTCTGACGAGACCCCATACGGATGGGAGCGGACACCGGTACTGCATAAAATTAACCCTATAGACGAGAAACCTTTAAATCTGCCGTTCAGTACCGGCGCGCACAGGAAGTATTTGAACGACCCAATTATATTTGAAAATACCCCCGACGGCGGTATTCCCAACGGCCGTACCGCGGTTGTGGGAAGCGAAGTCTGCTTTTTTTATCCTGTGACAAATATTTCTTTAATGGGTGATTTAGACAAATTACCACAGGGAGAAAAAATTCCCTTCGCAACCATTATCCCTATGGGAGACAAACTTGTGTGTACAGATTTGGAATATGATGGTCTATATAAATTCCAGGACAATTATAACTATTTTTACAGGACAACATGGCAGGGAAAACAAGGCATCGTATTCGGCGCGGATCTTTACGGTATTGACGCTTCCAACGAAGAAAACAGGATGAATGCCTTGTTATATAAAGACTCAGGATATTTCAACGATTTTTATCCAGTTACAGGTTACGATGCTATCAGAACGGATATTCAACAAGAACTGGAAACATACGGCCTGGCATTTCAGGAAGTAAAACAGTCGGAATACAGACTGCCCCTTGATAGGCCGGACGATATGATAAGCCTTTACATGGGAATAAGCGAGGTAACTCCCGTTTTTGTTACCACTGATCTGGCTGCCCACGCAAACCACCTGGTATTTGACCGTCTGCTTCAGTATTGCGAGGAGGAATATTTTTTTCCGCAACTGGTTAAGGTAATAAATGAATATATAAAGGCCCTTGAACAGAAAAAAGGACAAATAAGCGACGCTGTGTACAATACAAGCCTCCTTTATTTCCGGACGGCAGAGGCCTTGCTGGCACTGGCTCCCAAAAAAGTCGAGGGAAATGATTATTACAAAACCATTACGTACCAGGATGTTAATGCCGCCCAGGTTCTCCGTAATTATCCTCAGCAAGTAGCCAAAGAAATTGAACAAATGAACAACGCGGCGGGAATTGGAGAATCGGCTGTTTTTGCCGGCATGATGGAAGATTATTCCCAATACAAAGTAAGGGGCCATTATTCAAAAAACGGAATCCTTGGCGCGTACTTCCGCGCGCTTATGTGGTTTGGCAGAATCAATTTTAATCTTGGCGGCGAAACCGACAGCGCCAAAGAGGCGGCAAAAAAACTTGCCCCGGTTGCTCTTCTGATTACCGACCTAACGGAAAATTCCCCCCAAATAAGAAAACTCTGGCAGTCCCTTTTTGATCCCATTACGGAACTTATAGGCGCGTCGGATGATATTAGTTTTTACGAACTCGCTCCGCTTTGGAATAAAATCAAAGGCGCCGGTTTTGCGCAATGGTACAATGATTCCGCGAAACTTGAAACTTTTGTTTCACATGAATACAAAGAGCTTCGCGCTCCCGCAATTTCAGGTTTTTCTTTATTGGAAGGCTCCTATGACGGCGGGGTCATGCCGGAAGATCGCCGTCCCCCGCTCGGATGGCGGCTGTTCGGCCAGCGTTATACCCTGGACAGCGAAATACATCATCATGTATCGCCTCCAAGGCTTATGGGCCGTAACATGGTCAGCGGGCTTGATATTATGAAGGTCTTTGGTTCAAAAACCGCGGACCTCTTATTAAGGGAAGGTGATTATTACAGGTATCCCGGATTGGAAAACGCGTTGAATTCCCTGCAACAAAACTTGATGAGCGTAAAAGACGATTATTGGTTTTCGACATATTATACAAACATCCTGTACCAGATAAAAACCCAAGCGATTTTTGAAAACGGCGCCGGTTTTTATTTTACGGAAAAACCCGGCTGGAATCTAAAGGCAATGAACTCTGCTCACGGAACCTGGGCTGAACTTAGGCATGATACAATCCTTTATGTAAAACAAACTGCCGCCGAAAGGGGAGGAGGAAACTGGGAACCAACGTTCAGAACCAAACCCCTTCCGGAACCTGTCCATTATATTGAGCCGAATGTGCCGTTCTGGATTACTTCCGCCATAGGTATTCAAAAGCTGTATAAAATATTGGAAAAATACGATTTTCTGGACGGTAAAGCGGCACAGGTTTTGGCAGGAATGCACAGTATATTTGTGAAGGCCGCGGAAATTTCCGGACTGGAAGCGGATGACAAAGAAGTTTCCGGAACCGATCTCGCATGGATCAGAAATGTCCCCAACCAGCTATCCCGCCTTGTGGTAGCCCTATTGACAAGCTGGAGCGAAGGGGTGTCGGAAGATATAAATTCACTGCGCATGGCGTTGGTGGCGGATGTATTTACCAACGCGGAAACCGGATTAGTCCTGGAAACGGCGGTGGGTATTCCCTTCCGCCTTTATATCCCCCTGAACGACAAACAGGGCGGAAAGCGAATAGCGATAGGATACGGTTTCAGTTATTACGAATTCACCCAGCCCATGTCGAACAGGCTTAATAATGACGAGTGGAAAGCCATTGTGTATAAAACAAATCCTGATACGAAAAAGTACCTTCCCTTCTGGAT
>Ga0268262_10007292_pt1 | contig 10369 bp, 5 predicted proteins | sample TergutNc150P3_FD_190354 | JGI IMG/M metagenome (GOLD analysis project Ga0268262, IMG submission 190354) | Nasutitermes corniger P3 segment gut microbial community from laboratory colony in Florida, USA - Nc150 P3 (SPAdes) (version 2) | ecosystem: Host-associated > Arthropoda: Insects > Digestive...
TCTCCCGCCGGAGAATTTAAATTCCACGGCTATGTGCATTATCCCGACGGAACAAAGCTTGGCGAGCGCAAAGGTGATCAGCCTCAGTTTGATCCGGGCGTCTTAACGGAAGGCGATAAAACATATCTTTTTACAGGTTTTTGCGGACGCGACGACAAGACAAGAATAGGCGCTACAGCGGTAACGCTGGGACCCGATATGCTGACCGTTCTTGATGAGCCGGTTCTTGCCGTCCCCGGAGTACATAACAGCAAGGGTACAAGTTTTGAAGGCTGTGAATTTTTTGAAGCTCCGTCCATAAGAAAACACGGCGGCACATATTATTTTATCTATTCATCAATCGCGTCTAACGAGCTTTGTTACGCGACCAGTAAAAATCCCGTAAAGGATTATGTTTATGGCGGCGTTATCATAAGCAACGCAGATGCGCATATCGGCACATATAAACCCGCCGATAAACCAATGGGCTGCGGCGGCAATAATCACGGAAGCATCATCGAAATAAAAGGCAGATGGTATATATTTTACCACAGGCATACCAACGGAAACGAATTCAGCCGTCAGGGATGCCTTGAGCCGATAGAAATAAAGGCGGACGGTTTTATTCCGCAGGTGGAAATGACTTCGTGCGGACCAAACGGCAAACCGCTTGTCGGCAAAGGCGAATTCCCGGCATATATTGCGTGTAACATATTTTCTGTGGAAAATAACCGGCAGTTAGAAAGGCAATGGCCGCTTCACAACCAGTCTTTGCCGAAAATTTCGCAGGATGGACGGGATGGCGATGAAGAACCCGGTTTTGTGACAAATATTTCAGACAATCACGGTATTGGGTTTAAGTATTTTGATTGTAAAGGAATTAAGAGGATTAAGATAAAAACGCGCGGTTACAACAACGGCGTCTTTCATGTTAAAACAAAGTGGGACGGCGAGTCTTTAGCGACTATAAAGATTGAGTACAGCAACATTTGGGTGGAATATTCTTCAGATATAAACCTTCCTGATGGAATACACGCGCTTTATTTTATTTATAAAGGTAATGGATACGCTTCTATTGCTTCTTTTACTTTGGAATAAATACGGATTAAAAAACATGGACGTAAAACAGGCTATTATCGAAAATAAAACTTCTCTTGGTATAGAGCTTGGTTCCACGCGGATAAAAGCGGTATTAATTGACGATAATTTTTCGCCTATAGCGCAAGGCAGTCATGATTGGGAAAACAAACTGGAAGACGGGGTTTGGACATATCACATTAACGATGCTTGGACAGGATTGCAGAACTGTTTTAAGAATTTGGCGTTAGATGTAAAAAACCGCTATGGTATCGCTCTTTCTTCGGTTGGCGCTATCGGCATTTCCGCAATGATGCACGGATACCTTGTATTTGACAAAAACGGCGATCAGCTTGTTCCTTTCCGTACATGGCGAAATACCACAACTGAAAAAGCCGCTGCCCTGCTTACCGAAAAATTTAAATTTAATATACCCCAGCGCTGGAGCATCGCCCATTTGTATCAGGCGGTTTTGAACGGGGAACCGCATGTAAAGGATATTGATTTTATAACGACTCTTGCAGGTTTAGTGCATTGGAAATTAACGGGTAAAAAAACGCTCGGCATTGGCGACGCTTCCGGTATGTTTCCTATTGATAACGGCAATTACAATCCCAAAATGATAAAACAGTTTGACGATCTTATCGCTTCACATAATTATCCGTGGAAAATTACGGATATTCTCCCAGCCGTTTTAAACGCCGGTGAAAACGCCGGAACTCTCACGGCACAAGGAGCGAAACTGCTCGACAGTTCAGGCTGTCTGCGGGATGGGATTCCTCTCTGTCCGCCGGAAGGAGACGCGGGAACGGGCATGGTTGCGACTAACAGCGTGGCTGAGCGTACCGGCAATGTTTCGGCGGGTACTTCTATCTTCGCAATGATCGTTATGGAAAAGGAATTGTCAAAGGTATATCCCGAAATTGATATTGTCACTACTCCGTCGGGAAAGCCGGTGGCTATGGTTCATTGTAATAACTGCACTTCCGATATTGACGCGTGGATAAAATTGTTCAGGGAACTGATTGACATGAGCGTGGCAAAGTCGGACAAGTCGGGCAAGCCGGATAAAGCCGCGATTTATGACGCGCTGTATTACAAAGCTCTGGAAGCGGATAATGATTGCGGCGGGCTTCTTTCCTTCAATTACTATTCAGGTGAAACTATTACAGGAATTGATGAAGGGCGTCCCCTGTTTGCCCGTCTGCCGGACAGCAATTTTAATCTGGCGAATTTTATGAGAACACTTCTCTTTTCGGGCATGGCGACATTAAAGTACGGCATAGACATTCTTACCGAAAAAGAAAAGGCGCGGATAGACAGTCTGTTGGGGCACGGCGGCTTGTTTAAAACAAAAGGCGTAGGGCAGCGATTTATGGCAGCGGTCTTTAACGCGCCTGTTGGCGTAATGGATTCCGCGGGAGAAGGCGGCGCGTGGGGCATCGCTCTTCTTGCCGCGTTTATGCGCGATGGAAATGAAACTTTGGAAAAATTCCTTGCGGAAAAAGTTTTTGCCGGAAAGACAGGAACAAAGATTAAACCTGATCCGAAAGATGTGGAAAGCTTCGGCAAATTCATGGAACGTTATACCACAGGGCTCAAAATTGAAAGAGCCGCGGTTGAAAATTTGAAAAGGGGTGATTATGAATCTTAAAAAATACGAATACTGGTTTATCGCGGGAAGTCAGGATCTTTACGGAGATGAAACGCTTATACAAGTCGCCGATCATGCCCGTATTATTACGGATGAATTCAACAGGGATAAATCGCTTTCAGGCACGGTTGTATTAAAACATACCGCAATAACACCTAACGCGATACGCGGTCTTTTCGAGGAAGCAAACGCCTCAAACAACTGCGCGGGCATCATTACATGGATGCATACATTCTCGCCTTCAAAAATGTGGATGCAGGGTTTGGCGCTTAACCGCAAGCCGCTTCTGCATCTTCATACGCAATTCAATCGGGATATTCCATGGTCTTCAATAGATATGGATTTTATGAACCTGAACCAGTCGGCGCACGGCGACCGTGAACACGGTTATATCCATACGAGGATGAGGCTGCCGCGTAAAGTAGTCGCCGGTTTCTGGCAGGATAAGGAGCTTCGCCGCCGTATGGACGTGTGGATGAGAGCCGCCGCCGCGAGAAAAGACGGCATGGATTCTACCGTTATGCGATTTGGAGACAATATGCGTGAAGTAGCGGTAACTGAAGGCGACAAAGTTGAAGCTCAAATAAAATTTGGCTGGCAGGTGAACACATGGGGTATAGGCGACCTTGCCGCCCGTTACGCGAAAATCAGCGATACACGGGCGGAAAATCTTGCGCAGGAATACGAGGTTTCCTATGAACTTGCGCCTGAACTGAAACAGAACGGTAAAGCAAGAAACGCAATGCTTGAACAGGCAAAAATAGAAATTGCCATTGAGGAAATGCTTGAACTCGAAAACGCCGGAGCTTTTACCACCACTTTCCAGGACATTCATGGACTGCCGCAGCTTCCCGGTCTTGCCTGCCAGCGGCTCATGGAGCAAGGTTACGGCTTCGGCGCGGAAGGAGACTGGAAACAGTCTATGCTGACACGAGCCGCCAAAGTAATGGCTTCGGGACTGCCCGGCGGCGTTTCTTTTATGGAAGATTACACCTACCACTTTGAGCCGGGCAAAGAAGCCGTCCTTGGCGCTCACATGCTTGAGATATGCCCCTCCATCGCGGACGGCAAACCCCGCGTTGAGGTTCATCCGCTGGGAATAGGCGGCAAGGCGGATCCCGCGCGTATGGTGTTTGACGCCGCTCCCGGGCATGCGGTACTCGCGACGCTCATCGATCTAGGCAGCCGTTTCAGGATGATCGTAAATGAAATTGAAACCGTAAAAATAGAAAACGCCATGCCGAAACTGCCCGTTGCCCGCGCCCTTTGGAAGCCGTATCCCAATTTAAGCGATGCCGCCGAAGCATGGATAATTTCGGGCGGCGCTCACCATTCTGTATACAGTTCCGCGCTTACGCCTGAGTATTTCCACGATTGGGCGGAAATGAGCGGCATTGAATTTGTGCTTATCGACCGCGATACAAAACCGGTTCGTTTACAGGACGAACTGCGCCGCAACGAAACCTATTGGTCTCGTTAATTTGTTATGTGAAAATGGATTGAGTATGGATATGTATAAAACATTACGGGAAGAATCATACGAAGCGAACCTTGAAATAAAGCGGCAGAATCTTGCCATTTACACATGGGGCAACGCGTCAGCTTTTGATCCCGACAAGGGAGTATTCGCCATTAAGCCATCCGGCGTGGACTATGATGAATTAACGCCAAAAAAGATGGTGTTAGTCGATCTTGAGGGAAAGGTTATCGGTAACAAACTCAAACCTTCTTCCGACACAAAAACCCACCTTGTCCTGTACCGTGAATTTAAGGGCATCCTCGGCGTAACGCACACGCACTCTCCTTACGCGGTCGCGTGGGCGCAGACAGGAAAACCAATGCCTGTCTTTGGCACTACTCACGCTGATCACTGCGCCTATGAAATTCCGTGTACAACTTTTATGAATCCGCAGGATGTAAAAAACAATTATGAACTGGAAACAGGCAATTTAATTGTTAATACTTTTAAAAACGGTAATCTCGATTTCTCGCAAATTTCAATGACGCTGGTTGCAGGACACGGACCTTTTACATGGGGAAACAGCGCGGCTCAATCTGTATACCACAGCGCTATTCTGGAAGAAATCAGTAAAATGGCGCTGTTTACCGTAACAATTGACTCAACCGTAAAGCCGCTGCCTGAGCACATCATCAAAAAACATTGGGAACGCAAGCATGGGGCAAACGCATATTACGGGCAGAAATAATTTTCGCGCCTCACAACGGTGTCAGGCGCGAATTTATTACTTCGTCAATTTTGCCGCCTTTTCAAGCAATTCAGTTTTTTTGATTGGCTTCTGTATGTAATCAACCGCCCCCAGTTCCTTAGCTTTGGCCCTGTCTTTTGGGTCATTCGATGTCGTGTATATCGCTATCGGGGTTTTGTGCAATTTACTGATGTCGCGTATCCTGATAAAGGTATCCCAGCCTCCCATTTCAGGCATACTCAAATCCAAAAATACCAAATTGGGAACATAGCCCTGGAAAAACAGGTTCAAGGCCTGTTTGCCGGAACTGACCGTGGTAACGTCATAATCATTTTCCAGCGCTGCTTTTGTCAGGGTAAGAACGGTCTGTTCGTCATCAACCACGATGATTTTTTTCTTCTCATTGCCCGATTCAACCTTGAACTTTGACGACTCCACTTTAAGTTCGTCGAAGTTCCTGGTGTTTTCGGCGCTCATTTCATCAACAAGGGTTACTGCGGCTTTTATCTCTTTCATGGCTCCGTTTACAATCTCGTTCATGCCGCTTACCACGTCGGTGCTGGATCTAATTAATTCTCTGGTCTGCATGTTCAAATGATCACCCGATTCCATCATGCCGGAGGCTCCCTGCTTGACCGATACGCTTATCTCCTTAAGGAGGTTCATGGATTCCAGTATCTGCTTCCCTCCTACTTCCTGCTCTTCCATCGCGTTACGGATATTTTCTTCATGCTGCGAGACTGTTTTAACGCCTGAGTCAATTACCTCAAACCGGGAAAGAACCTCGTTGGAAGAGGCCGTTATGCTGTCTATGGAAGCCTTTATCTTTTTCAGCATAGCCGAAGTCGTTTTTGACTGTTCGCTTGACGATTCGGCAAGTTTGCGAATCTCATCGGCGACTACGGCAAAGCCTTTTCCCACTTCACCGGCGTGCGCCGCCTCAATAGCGGCGTTCATCGAAAGCAAGTTGGTCTGGCTGGCGATGTTTTCCATTACCGCGTTAATCTCCAGCAAGCCTTCCGACTCGCGGGTTATTTCCTTTATTTTCTCAGCAACCGTTTGAACTTCGACTTTACCGTTCTCGGACGCTTCGGTCAAATTGGCGACATTCCTGCTGTTTTCTATCAGGGTGTTGGTTACAGAATGTATGTTAGCTGTCATTTGCTCAACGGCGGAAGACGAGGCGTTGATGCTTTCGGACTGGCTTTCTATCATTTTATTCAGGCTTTCAATGCTGCCTTTTATGGATTCCACCGCTTTCTCCGCTTCGGCGGCGTTATCTTCCTGTTTGTTCATCTTGGTTTTCATGCCTTCAAAATTCGTCGAAATTTCGTCTACCGAATGGGAAGTTTTTGCCATGTTCGCGGAAAGTTCATGACCGGTATTGGTCAGCGCGTCAACCTTGTATTTTATCCTTTTAATAAGGGCGCCTATAGTCCCAAGAGTATTATTGAAATATTTGGAAAGATCGCCGATCTCGTCTTTGCCGGTAACATCCAGTCTTCTGGTCAGGTCCCCTTCGCCTTCCGATATTTCTTTAAGGTTTTCGGTTACATTGACTATTGGTTTGGTGGTGGTGTGGAGGATGAAGTACATAATCAGCGCCGCCACTACAAGAGCTATCGCCGCTAGAATAATGGTAAATCTGGTAATCTCCCTGACTTCTTTAAATACAAACGATTCAAAGGTTCCTACCAATACCCCCCAGTTCATGTCTGAACTGCCGATTTTAATGGGCAGCATCTTAAAATATACATTTGCTTTTAGGGTTGGATCATAGGTGTCGCTCGAATACAGCGTTCCTTCTTTAATCGCCTTTAAAGCCGCCGACCTCCCGTCTCCTATTTCCACATCGGCCTCGGCCAAATTTTTACCTATACGCTCAGGAATAAAATGCCCCATAATTGTCCCGTCGCCGGAATATACAACCATTAAGGCAATTTCATCATAATTCTTTATAGTATCCATAACTATGGTCTGCAGCGCGTCTATAACCAAAAGACCGCCCACGGCTCCCACTATTTCTTTGGTCCGGGAGTTAATAATGGGAACCACCATTCTGAGAATATAGGTATCTTTTCCGTTTACGGTTCTGGGTGTGGGGTTTTCCACACGGTCTTTAAGCGCGTTGGGGCCGTTGAGATATGCCATGCAAGCCGCCACATCAAGGGAAAGCCGGCTTGTTATTTTTCCGTTTTCCTTGATAAACGTTATGCCATACTGCCCGGTTTCGGTTGAACCGGTACGGCCTATAAAGCGGCTGTCCATGCCGTCAACAGCGTTTGGTTTCCAGATGGTATAGATTTGATATATAGAGTCCTCCGTTTCCAAAGTGGCCTCCAGCATTTCGTCAAAGCGCTGCCGTCTGTCAGCAGCCGGGATATCCTCGAAATCACCCATGACATTCGCCAATGAACGAAGTATCATCAGATTGGTGTCTTCCCGGCCTTGCAGGTAGGTGGCCCGTTCACGCGCGATTAACTCAAGACCCCGAAGGCTTAAGGAAAGGGTTATTCCTGAAGCCCGCCGCAGCAGTATCACGGCAATACTCGTTACAATGGCTACCACAATCGCGATAACTATAAGGCTCAATTTGATTTTTAGTTTCATTTTTTTTCCTTATCATAGACGTCTTTGCAATATCCAATAAATTATCTCACTAATTTAGCCACTTTTTCAAGCATTTCTTTTTTATTGGCCGGCTTGTGGATATAATCAACCGCGCCAAGCTCTCTCGCTTTGTCCCTGTCTTTTGGATCATCCGACGTCGTGTATATCGCTATCGGGGTTTTGTGTAATTTGCTGATGTCGCGTATTCTGACAAAGGTATCCCAACCGCCCATTTCAGGCATATTCAGGTCAAGCAGTACCAAATGAGGAACATATCCCTTGAAGAACAGGCTCAACGCCTCCTTGCCCGAACTGACTGTGGTAACTTCATAATCATTTTCCAGCGATTTTCTTGTCATAGTAAGGACGGTTGCCTCATCATCAACCACAATGATCTTTTTCTTCTCATTGTCTGCTTCTACTTTGAATTTTATTGATTCCTTTTTAAGGTCCTCAAAGTTCCTGTTGTTCTCGGCGCTCATTTCGTCTACAACAGTTACTGCGCCTTTTATTTCCTTCATCGCGCCGTTTACTATGTCGTTCATGCCGCTCATCGACTCATTGCTTATTTTAATAAATTCGGTTGTCTGCCGGTTCAGGTGATCGCCTGATTCAAGCATTTCACCCGCGCCTTTTTTTACCGTTACGCTAATTTCTTTTAAGCGTTCTATGGAATCAAGTATTTGTTTTCCGCCTACTTCCTGTTCTTCCATCGCGTTGCGGATGTTTTCCTCATGCGTCGAAACGGTTTTTACTTTCTCGTCAATAACATTAAAGCGTGAAAGGACGTCGTTGGAAGACGCGGTTATTCCGTCTATGGACGCTTTTATCTTTTTTAACATATCCGCGGTTGACTTTGACTGATTACTTGACGATTCGGCAAGTTTTCGTATTTCACCGGCGACAACGGCAAAACCTTTCCCCACTTCCCCGGCGTGCGCCGCCTCAATAGCGGCGTTCATCGAAAGCAGGTTGGTCTGGCTGGCTATGTTTTCCATTACCGAGTTTATTTCCAAAAGTCCTTCGGATTGCCGCGCTATTTCCTGTATTTTTTCCGCTACCGTTTGAACTCCTACTTTTCCGTTCTCGGACGCTTCGGTTAATCCGTTAACATTTTTGCTGTTTTCTATAAGGGTGTTCGTTACCGAATGAATGTTGGCGGTCATTTGCTCAACCGCGGAAGACGAAGTATTGATACTGGCAGATTGTTCATCTATCAGCCTGTTCATGTTGTCAATGTTGTCTTTTATCTTGTTAACCGCTTTATCCGCTTCAGCGGCGCTTTCCTCCTGCTTGCTCATTTTGCTTTTCATGCCGTCAAAATTAATTGAAATCTGGTCTACCGATTCGGAAGTTTTTGCCATATTTGATGACAGTTCATGTCCGGTATTGGTCAGCGCATCGATTTTGTGCTTCATTGTCCCTATAAGTTCTTTTATTCCTGTTATCATTAAATTAAAGTCATCGGCAAGATCGCCTATTTCGTCATTTGTATTGACATTGGTGCTGGTCGTCAAATCGCCTTTGGCGACAATTTTAACAACGCGGGCTACTTTAACGAGCGGGTTTACAATAATAAACTTGCTGCCCAATGAGGATAACAGAATTGAAATAAATATAAGACCTGCTGCGATTAAAATGACCCTTTTTACCGCTGTACTGCTGTTCTGTGAAATTGTGTTATTTATATGCGACATTTCTATGCCGATAAATAAAATGCCTATGACATCATCTTTGGTATTTGGCTGAAATATCGGATAATACGCGGCGAGGTATTTTTTACCCAGAATAGTCGCGTTTCCGATATATTCTTTTCCTGCCCGGATATTCGGATATGCCGCGCTTCCCGAGCCCAGAAAGGTATCTACCACGCGATTTCCCGAAGCGTCTTTAATGCTGGTGGTTATTCTTCGGTAATCATCTTTGTCCTTGATAAAAATGGTAGCCAAAATATCCAGCGATGAGGATACCTTGTCAACAACTTCATACTTATGAGAAATCGAATTACCCTCTTGATCTGTCAAATCGCCGTCCTGCAGGCGTAATTCGCCGTATTCCTGTTTTATCATTAATTTAAAAGACTCTATGTCGCCCTCAATTTTTTCTGTTCCCATTTGAACGGCAGTTTGCTGGCTGACGCTTCGCAAGGTTGAAATACTGGTAATTGACAGCACAATGACTGTCAAAATTACAATAAAGGCGCTTATACTCGATATTTTTATGAGTATCCCTATCCTCTTTCCTCTTTCCTTCTTTCTTGTTGTTTTCAGTGTTCATATTTTACTTTCCTTCGTTATTTTGTTTTAATTTAGTATAATTCTACCATATTTCTAAATAAAGTATCAAGAGGAAATATCCCTACATTTTCCTGAAATATTTGGTTTGCTTTACACCGCTTTTCCGGCGCGGACTATCATCACATCCCCAAACCCGAGTCGCTTTGCCAGAAAATCGGCGGTTTTTTTTACGAATGCGGGCGCAAGACCTGCGGCAAGACCGCCCCATGTGTACACGCCTTCCGGCTTAAAACCGCAGCTTTTCAACATTTTCAATAAAGTGCGTTTTGAAAAAAGATAGAGGTGATCGAATATGGCGGAACGCCAGCGGCCGCCGAATATCAGCGCCTGAAAACCGCTGATGTTGGGTGTGGTAATAAATATATATCCGTCTTTTTTAAGAATACGGTTTAGTTCCGTAAAAAACGAACGCGGATCGTTCAAATGCTCAACAAGATGGGACGCAAGAATCACGTCAAAACTCTCCTGCGGAAAATTTATTTCTTCCAGCGGAATGTTCCGCACGTCAAGCCCGCGCTCTTTTTGGGCATATACGGCGCCAGGGG